>Ga0256841_1001068_pt1 | contig 25160 bp, 21 predicted proteins | sample 356308metaG_FD_185971 | JGI IMG/M metagenome (GOLD analysis project Ga0256841, IMG submission 185971) | Hydrothermal vent microbial communities from Mid Atlantic Ridge, Atlantic Ocean - 356-308 | ecosystem: Environmental > Aquatic > Marine > Hydrothermal vents | place: Atlantic Ocean: Mid...
AATACGCTGCAGGCGCTCATTGTCCCCGCCCCGGTCGGGATGATGTTCCATCGCGAGGCGCCTCCAGGCCGATTTGATGGTGGCATCGTCCGCGGGGTCGGTGAGTCCCAGTTCGGCAAGCGCTGCTGCTCGCCCTTCGAAGCTGCCGATCCGGTTCCAGAACGAGGCAATCAACTCGCTGACCTGTTTCTCGCTCGTGTGTTCAAGATTCGTCCAGTCCAGGTAATAGGCGCGCAGCGGATCCGGTGTTGACAGTGCGGTAGGCCCGGAAGTCCAGGGCAGGCGGCGAATACATAACGGCTCGACCTGCAACAGACCCTGCTGTGACGCGGCAAGCCTGTCGCGCAGTTTATACAGCGCATGGAAAAGCAGGAAATGTGCACGGAACAGCTGTTGGGGCGCAGCAGGCGGCGCCGGCAGAGATCCGAAAAACCCTCTTGCCCGAAGCGCCCTGATCAGGTCATATTCGCGAATCCCGCCCGGATGGCGGTCAATCTCCTGCTCGATGGCCGCATAAAACACACCCGGCAGTTGTGTGTTGGTAGAGCACATCAGGTCATTATACGCACTTTACCGGCCACTCCGTTCCCGTTTGAACAGCGCTTGCACAGTGCACCAGCCACGGACCCATTACCCGAAGCTGTCACACCACAGCATGATTTCCCGCGCCGGATGCATTGCGAGCCAACTGGATGAACGCCTCCATATATGCAGCCGGCCTTTCTGCGCTGCGCACAGCCGCATACAGGGTACCGAACATTCCCGAGGCGCCCAGTGCCCGCACGGACAGACGTCGCTGCTGTACCGGTTCGCGCACCACCCAGTCCGGGAGAACCGCCACACCGCGTCGTCCCGCAACCAGTTGCAGGATGATGGCCGTCAGTTCCACCTGGCGCACCAGCGCCGGCTCCACTCCGGCCGGTTGCAGGAAACGGGTAAATACATCCAGGCGTTTACGCTCCACGGGATAGGTAATCAGCGTCTGATCAGCCAGGTCACCGGCTTCTGCCCTGTCTTTGTTCGTTAGCGCGTGATTCCGCGCCAGCACCAGCAGCGCCTGGTAAGCAAACAGCGGTTCAAACACCAGGTCGTGCCCTGCCACCAGATCCGAACTGATGACCAGATCGACTACGCCGCTCTGCAAGGCAGGAATCGGATCAAAACTCACCCCGAGACGGATATCCACTTCGATCTCCGGCCACTGTTCACGGTAACGATCCAGCACCGGCAGCAACCATTCAAAACAGGCATGGCATTCGATCGATATATGCAGGCGGCCGGACTTGCCCCGCGCGATATGTCGCAGCTCCCCTTCGACCCGCTCGACACCGGGCAGCACGCGGTGTGCCAGTTCCAGCAGTTTACGTCCTGCCAGGGTCAGCTTGAGCGGCTTGGTCGAACGCAGAAACAGCGGGGTTCCATAATAGTTTTCCAGCGCCTTGATCTGGTGCGACAGCGCTGACTGGGTCAGGTGCAGGCGTTCTGCGGCACGCGCCAGACTGCCTGTGTCACTGATGGCAATGAAGCTGCGCATATGCCTGAGTTCAAGATACATAATGAATATATTTAATAATAAATACAAACAATATGAAATTGTAACATATCCCGCAGCCCGACATACTGCCGCGCAAATGACAACAGCAAACAGAAAGGCAGATACATGACCATCACACACAATCAGGGATTCCCGCGCATCGGCGCCCGGCGCGAACTGAAACGATCCGTGGAAGCCTACTGGAGAGGTGATATTGATCGCGACGAACTGGAACAGGTCGGTAAAACCCTGCGCGCACACCATTGGACGTTGCAGGCACAGGCTGGACTCGACCTGGTACCAGTCGGTGACTTCAGCTGGTACGACCAGGTACTGGACCTGTCCTGCCTGCTGGGCGCAATTCCATCACGCTTCGGACACCCTGGTGGCGAAGTGAACCCCGATACTGTGTTCGGCATGGCCCGCGGCTATGCGCACGACGGACAACCGACAGCAGCCTGTCAAATGACCAAATGGTTTGATACCAACTACCATTACCTGGTACCGGAATTCCGTTCCGGGCAGCGCTTCGCACTGTCATCATCACAGTTATTCGAGCACGTAAGTGAAGTGCAAACACTGGGATATGCGGCCAAGCCGGTCATACTCGGCCCGTTGAGCTACCTGTGGCTGGGCAAATGCACAGAAGGGGATTTCGACCGGCTGGAACTGCTTGATGCGCTGCTGCCGGTCTATGGCGAAATCCTCAACCGTCTCGGAAACCAGGGTGTCGAATGGGTACAGATTGATGAACCCGCCCTGGTGCTGGATCTGCCGCAGGCGTGGAAAAACGCTTTCGAATCCGTCTACAGCCGCTGGCAGCCCGATGGCGTAAAACGCCTGCTGGCAACCTATTTCGGCGCGCTCGGCGACAACCTCGACCTGGCCTGCCGACTGCCCGTGGACGGCCTGCACGTTGACATTGCACGCGCACCGGAACAACTCGACGCCCTACTGGATCGATTACCCCCCTACAAGGTGCTGTCAGCAGGCATTGTCGACGGACGTAATATCTGGCGCACCGACCTGGACCGGGCACTGGCGAGGCTGGAGAGGGCACACCACCGACTCGGTGAACGTCTGTGGCTGGCACCTTCCTGTTCGCTGCTGCACGTGCCGGTTGATCTTGCAACGGAAACCGGCCTTACCAGGGAAATCAAACGCTGGCTGGCCTTCGCCGTACAAAAACTCGACGAAATCAACGTGCTTGGACGCGCTCTCGATGCAGGGCGTGACACCGTGGCCACGGCACTATCGGAAGCACGCGCCGCGATCAAGGCACGCCATTGCTCTACAGATGTTCACCGCAACACGGTACGCAAACGCCTGACGGAAGTTGACGACACCCTTGCACAGCGCAATCGACCCTACCCCGAACGCGCCCCTCTGCAGCGGGCGTGGCTCAAACTGCCGCTGTTTCCAACGACGACCATCGGTTCTTTTCCGCAAACACCGGAGATCCGTGCTACGCGTCGTGACTATCGGCTGGGGGCAATCGATGCCGACGAGTATCAAACCCGCATGCGGGCTCAAATCGCCGATATGGTACAGCGCCAGGAAGCACTGGACCTCGACGTGCTGGTGCACGGCGAACCGGAGCGCAATGATATGGTGGAATATTTTGCCGGACTGCTGGACGGATTTGCATGCACCACCAACGGATGGGTACAGTCCTACGGTTCACGTTGCGTCAAACCGCCGATTATCTATGGTGACGTCGAACGGCCCGCGCCAATGACTGTCGAGTGGATTCGTTTTGCCCAGTCCTGCACCGATAAACCGGTGAAAGGCATGCTCACCGGCCCGGTAACCATGCTTAACTGGTCATTCGTGCGCGACGACCAGCCGCGCGCCAGGACCTGCACACAAATTGCGCTCGCGCTGCGCGATGAAGTACTGGACCTTGAGCGGGCCGGCATCCGCATTATCCAGATCGACGAAGCGGCACTGCGCGAAGGCCTACCACTACGCAGGCACGAATGGCAGGCCTATCTGGACCGGGCAGTACATGCCTTCAGGCTTTGCGCCGCAGGTGTAGCCGATAAAACCCAGATTCATACACATATGTGTTACTCGGAATTCAACGATATCATCACTGCCATTGCGAAGATGGATGCCGACGTCATAACCATAGAAACATCACGCTCCGATATGAAGTTACTAGATGTATTCGAGGACTTTGAGTACCCGAACGAAATCGGACCCGGCGTATACGACATCCACTCGCCGAACGTGCCGGGTGTCGATGAAATTATCAGGTTGATGGCAAAAGCCGCACGGCGCATACCGGTCGAACGGCTGTGGGTAAACCCTGACTGCGGCCTGAAAACACGTGACTGGCCGGAAGTGGAAAAGGCATTAAAACACATGAGTGAAGCAGCAGCACAATTGCGCGCCATGCCGCCGAAACCGGGCTAGCCCGCATTTCTCACCGGGTTCCGTAACGAGGCGGTGGCAGGTCGTGTGATAAGCGGCATTCGCGACCGAGGGCCGCGCAGGCATAGTCGACACCATGTCGAGCAGCCCGACCGAGTGAACGCCGCTTAGCGCGCGGCATGACGCCGCCGCAGCAGGAAGTCGGTGAGAAATGCGGGCTAGACACGACCATACAAGTGCACCCAGTCGCGCAGGCGCTGCCGGCACTCGTCCTGCACATGGCTCCAGTCGAAACGCCAGCGCCAGTTGCCTTCGGTTACACCGGGAATATTCATGCGGTGCGCCGCATCCAGGCCCAGTATATCCTGCAGCGGGATCACCGCCAGGCGCGCCACCGAGGCCAGCGCCGTGCGCACCAGCAGCCCGGGCATGGGTTCACTGGAATCACCCAGGTAGTGGTACACCGCCCTGCGCTGCTCGTCCGTCAACTCCTGGTACCAGCCCAGTGTAGTGTTGTTGTCATGGGTACCGGTATAGACCACGCTGAGTTCTTCGTGGTTGTGCGGCAGGTAGGGGTTATCGGCAGAACCGTCAAAAGCGAACTGCAGGATTTTCATGCCCGGCAGTTCAAACTGCCTGCGCAGGGCGGTCACCTCCGGTGTAATGACACCGAGGTCTTCCGCCACCAGCGGCAAATCGTCGAAAACCTGTTTCAGGACCTGGAAGAAACTCTCGCCCGGACCCTTGACCCAGTGGCCGTCGATCGCTGTTTCCGCCTGCGCATCAATCTCCCAGTACGCTTCGAACCCGCGGAAGTGATCGATACGCACCAGGTCGAACATCTCCATCTGCGAACGGATACGCTCCAGCCACCAGCCGTAGCCGTCTTTTTTCAGGGCATCCCAGCGGTAGTGCGGATTGCCCCAGCGCTGTCCCGTAGCGGAAAAATAGTCCGGTGGCACACCGGCCACCACCTCCAGCTGTCCCTGGTCGCCAACGGTAAACCATTCGCGGTGCGCCCACACGTCAGCGCTGTCGTGCGCTACAAAAATAGGGATATCACCAAACAACAGCACGCCACGGTCGTTGGCGTAACAGCGCAGCTGTTTCCATTGCCGGTAGAACAGGAACTGTTCGAAACGCACCTGTTCCACCTGCGCGGCAAGGCGCCTGCGTTCCTTCTCCAGGGCATCCGCATCCCGGTCACGCAGCACCTTCGGCCAGTCATACCAGGCCCGCTCTCCCTGCGCAGTGCGGATCGACTGGTAGAGGGCAAAATCATCCAGCCAGCGGGCGTGTTCTTTTTTAAAGGCCGTGAAGGCTTCACGCTCTTCCTCACTTCCCTTGCGCTGGAAGCCATTGTAGGCCGCCGTCAGGCGCACCTTGCGTTGTGCATCCAGGTCGCCGGACGCATCCAGCGCGGCATCGTCCAGCCAGCCCTGGTCCACCAGCAGTTGCAGGCTGATCAGGCGAAAATTACCGGCGTGCACGGACAGGCACTGGTAGGGGGACAGGTCTTCATGGGGCGGGCCCAGCGGCAGCGTCTGCCAGAGTGTCAGCCCGCAGCCCGTGATGAAATCCACAAAGCGATAGGCATCCGGCCCCAGGTCGCCATTGCCTTGCGCGCCGGGCAGCGAAGTCGGGTGCAACAGGATGCCGGCGCGGCGTTTACTGAACAACTGCATCGGTATACTGCCGCGAACGGACTTCAGTCACCGGCCTGGCCGTGACGCATCACACCACCCAGGCTGGGGTCGCCACTGCCGCGGGCGAAGGTGTGTGCCAGGTATTCGGGCGGCTCCGCTCCCAGCAGGTGGTACAGGTTGGACAGGTGCAAGCGGAACAGGGCCTCGAAATCGCTCACGGAATTGGCCGGGTTGTAGTCACCGAACCACCAGAACCAGTCGGAACCCTCGCAGACAGCCAGTTGTAACTCGGCCGCCAGCACCTGGTCACCGCTCAGATCACCGCTGCCGACCGCCTGGTCGAACGCACGCTTGGCATCGCCCAGCATGTCCCAGCCCCGGTTCTTGTCGCGGTCACCGATCCAGGTTGAGAAGGTTCCGTAAACCCAGGAACCGCTTACCAGCTCGGATAGTTTGCCGGTTTCCACGCCGGCATCCAGACATTCGGAAAAGGTGGATAACTTCAGTGTCGGGTGTGCAGCCAGCCGTTCATAGAGTGCGCGCAGAAAGTGGTACCCGTTTTCCGGGAAATGCTCCCAGGCGTTTTCGCCGTCGAGGATAACGGGCAGCACCAGCCTGCGCCCCTGGTTGCCCTCGGCAATACGCTCCAGGTGATGGATAAAATTGGCCACGGCATCGTCCGCGTGCCAGGTCGAGTAGTTGAAGCCGATTTCATCCGACAGCTTGTCGTCACGAAAAAAGCAGGTCAGCTTGCCGTCGTCCACGCGGTAGCCCTGCAACACGGCATCCGCAGCCGCGGCCGCGTCATCTCCCTGCGCCGCGCGCAGGGAATTGCGCAGCACCGTCTCGCCGGTCGCGGCCCAGCGGAAATCGTACTCTTCCAGCAAGCACAGCGTTGCCTTGCTCACACTGCCCTCGGAAGGCCAGCAGCCGGCCGGCTTGCGGCGAAAATACTGTTCAAAGACGTTGATCCCTTCGCGCAGGTGCCAGTGCGCGCGCTGCTCGCCGTCCTGGTAGAACTCCAGTTCGGGCAAGCGGACGTCCGGCATGGCCTCGCGGGCACTCTGCAGGTCCAGCATCAGCGGCAGGATGGGGTGGGCGTAGGGGGACATGGCCAGTTCCACCTGGCCACGGTCGGCCAGCTCTGCGTAGCGGTCCACCAGGCCGGACAGCAGTTCACCGATCAGTACCAGCAGTTCTCGACGATCGTGCAGGGAAAAATTGTTACCCTGCTCCTGCCAGCGCTGCACACGCAGGTCACTGCGCCGCACGGTCTCGGCAATCCAGCCCAGGTGGTACCAGAACACCAGGTCGGCAAGAAACTGGTCGCTGACGTAGAGCAGGTCGGTACAGTCTTTCAGGAACGGCTCGGCCAGTTCGAACAGGCGCCGGTAGGCCGGGAAGCGCTCGACGATACGGGTACGGTTGACGCGCATGCAGTTATTCACCAGCTCCAGCCGCTGCTCGGGGTGGGAGGGCAGCACGGGAGATACCAGCGCTGCCAGCAGCGGGTCACGGATCGCCTTGTGGTCACGCAGGAAACCGCTCACCTGGGCGGCGTAGTCATCCAGCTGCTCCAGCAGCACCGGGGCAAAGTTGACCACCGCGCGCGCGTCGGGCACCGCCTCCAGGTGCGCGGCCATATCGGCATAGTCCTTGATGGCGTGCAGGTAGGTCCACGGCAGTTTGTATTCCCCACTGATGAGGTCGCAGTACTGTGGCTGGTGCATGTGCCAGCAGAGTACGACGTGCAGCCCGGCATCAGCGGACATGGTGCAGTTCCTGCCCCATCATCTCGGGGGTGACCAGCACCACCCCGCCCGGGGTGACATGAAAACGTTCAGCGTCCTGCGCGGCATCCTCTCCGATCACTGTTCCTTCCGGGATACGGCAGCCCTTGTCGATCACGGCGTTCTGGATACGGCAGTGTCGCGAGATTTCCACGTCGGGAAGCACCACGGCATGCTGCAATACCGAGTAGGAATTGATTTTCACATTGGAGAACAGTAGCGAATGGCGCACGGTGGCGCCCGATATCACGCAGCCACCGGACACCATGGAATCCACTGCCATGCCGCGCCGCTCTTCGTTGTCAAAAACAAACTTGGCCGGCGGCATCTGCTCCTGGTAGGTCCAGATCGGCCAGTCCTGGTCGTACAGATTCAGTTCCGGGGTGACACCGATCAGCTCCAGGTTGGCGGCCCAGAAGGCGTCGACCGTGCCAACGTCACGCCAGTAGGCCTGGCGACCGCTCTGCACGTCACGGAAGGGATAAGCGAACACCCGGTAGCGGTCGATGATGGCCGGGATAATGTCGTGACCGAAGTCATGGCTGGAATTATTGTCATCGGCATCCTTGATCAGCTGTTCAAACAGGAAGCGGGTATTGAACACGTAGATCCCCATCGACGCCAGCGCGGTATCGTCGCTGCCAGGCATGGGCGCGGGGGATGACGGCTTTTCGTTGAACTCCCGGATCCGGCCATCTTCATCCGTGGTCATGACGCCAAAGGCACGCGCCATATCCAGGTCCACCTCCAGGCAACCCACGCTCATATCGGCACCGTTCTCGACGTGCGCCGCAACCATTGGACCATAGTCCATCTTGTAGATATGGTCCCCCGCGAGGATGAGCACGTACTCCGGCCGGTGGTTGCGGATAATGTCCAGGTTCTGGTAGACGGCATCGGCCGTGCCGGCATACCAGGAGGACTCGATACGTTGCTGGGCCGGCAACAGTTCGACGAATTCCCCGAACTCGCCGCGCAGAAACCCCCAGCCACGCTGGATGTGCTGAAGCAGGGAGTGCGCCTTGTACTGGGTCAGGACACCCACACGGCGAATACCGGAATTCATGCAGTTGGACAGCGGGAAATCGATGATGCGGAACTTGCCGCCAAACGGGACGGCCGGTTTGGCACGCCATAATGTCAGTTGCTTGAGCCGGGATCCACGCCCCCCTGCCAGAATGAGCGCCAGCGTATCGCGGGTCAGCCGGCTAACAAAGCGCGGTGTAGGCACCGAATTCATGCAATCTCCCTGTCATCCATCAACACAGCTGCGGATTAAGTGCTAACATCCTGACTGCCTGACTGCGTATGGTACCATCTGTGCCGCTGCAGGAAAGCCAACATTTCACGAATCAGAGACATCGCTTCTTATGACGTCGCAGGCGCAGGATTCCAAAACGCCCTACCACCCGCTCCCCGAACCCCTGGCACGCATCGTCGAAGCGCGTCACCACAACCCGTTCGAGGTGCTGGGCGTACAGCGTGAAGGGGAACAGGAACTGGTCCGGGCTTTTCTGCCGCGCAGCGAAAATGTGCGTATTGCGGATACCGGGGCACCCCTGACACGCATCGAAGGCACCGACCTGTTCGAGTGGCGCGGCGCCACGGGCAATCTGCCCGCGCACTACCAGCTGAGCTGGATCGACGAGGATGGCCTGGAATGCTCGGCATACGACCCCTACAGCTTTGCCGTGCAACCAGGCGACCTGGACCTGCACCTGTTCGGGGAAGGCCGTCACCTGCACGCCTACCGTTTCCTTGGCGCACACCTGTGCGAAGTGGATGGCATACAGGGCACCCGCTTTGCCGTGTGGGCGCCCGGTGCGGAACGCGTCAGCGTGGTCGGTGACTGGAACCACTGGGATGGCCGGCAACACCCCATGGCCGCCTGCGGCGGCAGCGGCATCTGGAGCCTGTTCATACCCGGCGTCGGTGCCCACAGCTATTACAAGTACGAAATCCGCAACCGCGAACACGGCAGCATCCACCTGAAAACCGACCCCTATGGCCAGGCCTTTGAACTGCGCCCGGGCACGGCATCCGTGACCTTCCGCCCCGACAGCTGGCGCTGGAACGACCACGCATGGATGGAAGCCCGCGCCGCACGGGACTGGCTGCACAGTCCCCTGTCGATCTACGAAGTGCACCTGGGTTCCTGGCAGCGCGACGAGCACGGGCAGTTTCTCAACTACCGCCAGCTGGCCGAATGGCTGGTGAACTATGTAAAAGAGACGGGCTTTACCCATATCGAACTGCTTCCGGTCACCGAACATCCCCTCGATGCATCCTGGGGTTACCAGACCACCGGTTATTTCGCACCCACCAGCCGCTTTGGCAACATGGACGACTTCCGTTATTTCGTGGACCACTGCCACCGCAACCACATCGGGGTGATACTCGACTGGGCACCCGGCCACTTCCCCCGGGACGATTTCGCGCTGGCGCGCTTCGACGGCACACCGCTGTATGAACACGAAGACCCGCGGCGTGGCGAGCACCGCGAGTGGGGCACGCTCATTTTCAACTACGGCCGCAATGAAGTGCGCAACTTCCTGCTCTCCAGCGCCATGTTCTGGCTGGAGGAAATGCACATCGACGGGCTGCGCGTCGATGCCGTGGCTTCCATGCTGTACCTGGACTATTCGCGCGACCCGGGCGACTGGATCCCGAACGAGTACGGCGGCCGGGAGAACCTGGACGCCATCCACTTCCTGCGCCACCTGAACGAGGTCACCCACGCCGAACAACCCGGCAGCATGGTCATCGCCGAGGAATCCACCGCCTGGCCGCAGGTTACCCGCCCGGTCGACAGCGGTGGACTGGGTTTCAGCATGAAATGGAACATGGGCTGGATGCACGACACCCTGCTGTACATGAGCAAGGAGCCGGTGCACCGCAAGTTCCACCACAACCAGCTCACCTTCGGCCTGCTGTACGCCTTCAATGAAAATTTCGTCCTGCCTTTTTCCCACGATGAAGTGGTGCACGGCAAAGGTTCGATGCTGGACAAGATGAGCGGCGATACCTGGCAGCGTTTCGCCGGCCTGCGCCTTCTCTACACCTATATGTTCACCTACCCGGGCAAGAAGCTGCTGTTCATGGGGAATGAATTCGGCCAGTACGCCGAGTGGGATGCGGACAGTTCACTGGACTGGCACCTGATGGAAGACCCGCGCCACGCTAACCTGAAACTGCTGGTGCATGACCTGAACCAGCTGTACCGTCACGAACCCGCACTGCACGAATACGACTTCGAGGCGCAGGGTTTTCGCTGGCTGGACTGCAATGATGCCGACAACTCCATTCTGAGCTATTTCCGGCTGGGTGGCGGACAGACCGCCGTCGTGGTGCTGAACTTCACCCCGGTGCCACGGCCGGGCTACCGGGTAGGCGTGCCCGCCGCGGGCGAGTACCGGCTGGCCCTGAATTCCGATGCCGGCCTCTACAGCGGCAGTAATCTGCACGTAGAAGGTTTCCACAGCAGCGAATCGGTCCCCTGGATGAACCAGCCACACTCCATCGTAATCGACCTGCCACCATTGGCAGGGCTGATCATTATCAGAACCTGACAACAGATGATGCCGGGCTATACCTGATGCAGCCCCTCTGTCATCACAAGGAACACATCCCGACCCGGCACCGGAGCGGATATCGCAAGCGGCTGTGCCGGTACCTGCTCACGGGAATACTGTCGGTCACCGCTTTCGCACTGTGCGCGGACGACACGCGGCCAATCCTTTTCGGGGTATTCCCTTACCTGCCCCCGGCACGCCTGGAACAACTCTACGCACCGGTAGCCGCGGACCTGTCGCAGGCGATTGGCCATCCCGTGCAGCTGCGCACCCGGCCGACGTTTTCAGCCTTCCGGGAAGGCTTGCGCAACGAAGTCTTCGACCTGATTTTCATCCAGCCGTTTGCCTACGCGGGAACCGCCGCCCCGCATGGCTACCGCTCCATATCCCGCCCCACCCGCGCGCTCTCCGCCCTGTTCGTAACACTGCAGGACAACGACCTTGCCGACCTCGGGGACCTGGACGGCCGGGTCCTTGCAGCGCCGCCCGAACAGGCCGCTGTCAGCCTGCTCGGCCGGCGGACCCTGCTCGACCACCACCTGGTACCTGGCAAACAGGTCCGCATAGACCACCAGCGCAGCCACGCAGCCTGCCTGCGCCAGCTCATGATCCACAAGGCGGCAGCCTGCGTCACAGCCGCGGCGCCGCTGTATATTTTCGAGGAAAAGAGCGGTGTACATTTCAGGCTGCTGGCACAGAGCACATCAGTTCCGGGTTCGCCCTATGCGGCACACAGGCGCGTACCGGAACCGATTCGCAAAGCCCTGCAGAAACGCATCGGCCTGTGGTCAGCAGACGCAGCCGGCCGCCAGTTGCTCGACAGCATCAAAATGCCTGGCTTCGTTGACAGCAGCGACCGGGACTACGACCCGGTCAGGAAAATCATGACACAGATCCGGAATACAGCCCGGTAGCACGGAACGCCCGATGCAACCGCCACGCCTGTATTCCCCTGCCGGATCCAGCTGCAAGCATCCGGATCCACACCAACGATGAATCTGTCACTGAAATACAAGATAGCCATCGTCATCTTCCTGCTGGAAACGATCATGATGACCGTTGTACTGTGGGATACGCTGGGACATTCCCTGGAAAACACAGAGAAGCAGATCGGTGCAGCCGAGCAGGTCACGCTGGGTATTGTCAGCGATATCAGCCGTGTTGCACTGCTCAACGAAGACTACGATCGCGTCCAGGGTTATATCGAATCCCTGCCGAAAAACCCTGGCGTACTCCGGGCCAGGCTGGTGGATGATCGCGGCATCATCGTGGCGAGCAGCTCCCTCAGCGAACTGGGTGAAAGCGTACCGGAACTGGTGAACAGCCGCGTCAGCCACTGGCGTACCAGCCGGATCGAAAACGCCGCCGGGCCGCTGGGGGCGTTGAGCGTACAGTTCTCCCGCCAGGCCCAGCTGGACAGCTTCCAGGAAATCCGCAACCGGGGCATTGCCATCGCGGCAATCGGCATGGGCCTGATTGCCGTATTCGGCCTGGGTTTCGGCTACCTGCTGACCTACCGCCTGCAGAAAGTCGTGCAGGCCGCCAACAAGGTTGCCCAGGGCGACTATTCGGTGCGCACCCGGCTGCGGAAAAGCGACGAAGTCGGCCAGGTCGGCACTGCGTTCGACACCATGGCCGAGGTGATCGCCGAGGAACGCCGCCAGCTGGCCCGTGCCAACTCCAGCCTGGAGCAACGGGTCCTGGAGCGTACCCGCGAACTGGAGGATGCCAACCGCGAGTACGAATCGTTTGCCTATGCCATTTCCCACGACCTGCGCGCCCCCTTGCGCAGCGTGAACGGCTTTGCCCAGATACTGACGGACGATTATGGCGAACAACTGGATACGCATGCCAGGAACTACCTGGACCGTATCCGCAACAGCGCACTGAAGATGGCCGAACTGATCGATGATCTGCTCACCCTTTCGCGCGTCAACCGGGCGGAAATCAGTCGCGTATCGTTCGACATCAGCCGCGTCTGCAACGAGGTGCTTGAAGAGTTGCGCGCTGCAGACCCCTCGCGCAAGGTCGATACACAGGTCCAGCCCGCCATGATGGTGCAGGGAGACCCCCACCTGATACGGGATGCCCTCGCCAACCTGGTTGGCAACGCCTGGAAATTTACCGCCAGGACGCCCGATGCCCGCATACGTTTCCATTGCCGGGAGGAGAATGGCGAAACGGTCTACCTGGTCGAAGACAACGGCGCCGGCTTCGACATGGAATACATGGACAAGCTGTTTATTCCCTTCCAGAGGCTGCATCACGAAAGGGAATTCCCCGGTACCGGTATCGGCCTGTCCACGGTACAGCGGATTATCTACCGGCACGGCGGCTCCATCCGGGCCGAAAGTAAAACCGGACAGGGCGCCACGTTTTTCTTCACCCTGGGCTCCTGACCCTTGCATTTACGTAACAAGCACCCTATTTATTAAGAAGCCTGATCAATTCCATGTACCACCGTCAGCGACGAATTAATCAGCATTTACCTGACCGCTTGAACGGCACATGCCAGGGAGGTAAAGGTGGATACACAGACCCGCGAGCCGGCCGTTGCCGGCCTGTTTTACCCGGATGACCCGGTACTGCTGCAACGACAACTGGATGACCTGCTGGACCGGGACATCCCGGCCGGACCGGCGCCCAAGGCACTGATCGTCCCCCACGCCGGTTATATCTATTCCGGATCGATAGCGGCCAGCGCCTACCTGCAGCTGTTACCGGTACGTGAACAGATCCAGCGCGTGGTACTGCTGGGTCCGGCCCACCGGGTCGGCTTTCGCGGCCTGGCCGCTACCAGCGCGCGCTACTTTTCCACCCCGCTGGGCCGGGTACGTATCGACCGGTCCGCGATCGATGACCTTGTTTCGCTCCCGCAGGTGCGCGTGCACGACGAGGCCCACCGCGAAGAACACAGCCTGGAAGTTCAGCTACCTTTTCTGCAAACGGTATTGAAAAAGGATTTCAGCCTGGTCCCCCTGGTGGTGGGCGAAGCCAGCGCCGGGGAAGTCGCCGAGGTACTGGAACGACTGTGGGGCGGTCCCGAGACCTTGCTGCTGATCAGCTCCGATCTCAGCCACTACCTCGATTACGCCGCTGCACAACGCCTCGACCGTGCAACCTCGGCCGCAATCGAGCAACTCGACCCGCAGGCCATCGACTACCAGCAGGCCTGCGGGCGCAACCCGGTAAGCGGCCTGCTGGTCGCGGCACGCCGACACGGCCTGCACGCAACCACCCTGGACCTGCGCAACTCCGGCGATACCGCCGGCAGCCGTGACCGGGTAGTAGGATACGGTGCCTATGCCTTTGTCTGAGTTACATCGCACCACCCTGCTGGACACGGCCCGGCGTTCCATCCGGCATGGTCTTGCTCACGGCAGGGCGTTGCAGGTGGACCCGTCCGCTTACCACCAGCCACTCGCAGCCAATGGCGCCAGTTTCGTCACCCTGCAGCGGCGGGGAACATTGCGCGGTTGTATCGGAACCCTCGAAGCCTTTCGCCCGCTGATCTGCGACGTTGCTGAAAATGCATTTGCAGCCGCGTTTCGCGACCCGCGTTTCCCGCCTGTCAGGGAGGACGAACTGGACGACATCACGCTGGATATCTCGGTTCTCGGCAAACCCGAAGCACTCGAGTTCCGCTCCCGGCAAGACCTGCTGCAACAGATCCGCCCCGGCGTGGACGGTCTGATCCTCCAGGATGGTCCGAACCGTGGCACCTTCCTGCCCTCGGTCTGGGAATCGCTGCCGGAACGCGAGGAGTTCCTGCGCCAGCTGAACGTCAAGGCCGGCCTGCCGCCCGGGCACTGGTCCGATACACTCAGGGTATGGCGCTACACGACGGAATATTTTGGCGAAACGGAAAACCGGGCCGGTTAGCGATGAAAGAGTGATTTATTTACCCGGATTTCTCGCCGGTGTTTGTAGCGAGGCAATCCACACCCGCTACTTTTTACGGTAGCGCATACAGACACCGACCGAACCGGGCACGCAGGGTTTCTGGTCCACCCAGATCGCATTATCCAGGATGGCGCCGGAGAAGTCCGCACCCTCTATGCGGGCGCTGCTCAGGTTGGCGTAAGAGAGATCGGCCTGTACCAGGCTGCTGTTGCGCAGGTCCGCGCCGCGCAGGGTCGCACCCACCAGCCTGGCGTGACCCAGGTCGGCGCGACGGAGATCGCTCAGGCTCAGGCTGCTGTATTCCAGGTTCGCCCCGGTAAGTTGTGCGCCCGACAGTTGCGAACGGTCCATGCGGGCATTGCTGATGCTGGCGCCGATCAGGTCGGCGCGGCTGGCAACCAGGCCTGCCTGGTTGCAATTGTTCCAGTTCACTCCCGGGTGCGCTCGTGCCGCACAGTCCGGCGCCACTTCCTCCGGTTCAAACAGTGCAAGCACAAAGGCGAGCAGTAAACCAAGCAGTACCAGCAGACTCGCGACCAGCGGGTAGCGGTAGGCCGTGCGGCTTGCCTGCGCCGCGTGCGTAAGCTGGTAGCGCAACAGCCGGTGACGCAGTTCCTCTTCGCTTTCCCGGCGGCGCCGTTCAGCACCGCTACGCTGTTCACGGAACCCCTCTGCATCCTGATTGGGTTCCCGTTCACGCCGGTCACCGGGCTGGCGCTCATCCTCACGCATGCGCGCCATTAACAACTTTTGCCGGTTTTCCTCACTGGGCGGAAGCTTCATCACGTCCGGAATCAGTTCCGGGTGAGCCGACAGGGCCGTCCACTTCCCCCCGTCCGGTTTTACTTCGTCACTTTCACGGATACGTCCCAGCAAAATATAGCGACTAACCTGGCGCCCCGGGTACGGCCCGCGCACGATGCCGTCACGGCGTGTGTACCAGAGCATCCTGTGCTTCCTGTCTGTTGTTTTCATAAACTGCCTGCAAACCGTCGTGCCGTTCCCTTATCCGGGCAAATGATGCAGTATAGATGCCATGTCTGAACCGCTGATTGCCAGACCGTGGTAACTACCGGCCCCACTTCCGGACTGCCCGGCCTGAGCACCGGTGACGCCCCTTCCACAGTACGGCAGTGGCAGACAGGCCAGTTGCTGCAGGCCACGGTAACCGGGCAGAGTGCCGGCAAAGTACTCCTGGCTATTGGTAATCGGCAGGTCAGTGCGGAGACTTCACTGCCGCTGGAAAAAGGCCAGCAACTGACCCTCCAGGTACGCAGCCCGGGCGCTCAGCCGGTGTTGCAGATCATCTCCGCACTGAAAGGGTCACCACTTGCCGACCTGGTACGCCGGCTGCTGCCGAGGCAGGCGCCGCTGACGCCGTTACTGGCCTCGATCCGGCAGCTGGCGCGCCTGCCCAACCCGCCCACACCGGCACTACTGACCGAACAGCTGCGCGTGACCCTGCAGCAACTGCCCGATATCACCACTGTATCCAGTCCACAGGGCCTGAAACAGGCCATCGCCGATTCGGGTATCTTCCTGGAGAACCGACTGTTGCAGCAGGCCGCGGGGAAAACCGATGCACCGGCCGCGCCACAGGATTTCAAGGCCAACCTGCTGCGCCTGGTGCAACTGGTGCGTAACTGGCCGGCCGGCGATGCACGCCCCGCTGTGCCTGCCGGTAGTAACGCTGCAACTGCAGGCGCGCATCCGCTGCCTACCGGGACCGGTGCACCGCTGCCCGCAGCCGGTGCCGCTAAAACAACTGCGAAACCCGCACCATCCACCGCAGGCGAGGCACCGGGTGACACCCGCAAGGTGCCACCGGCCGCGGCAGCAGACCAGTTGCGGCGCGCGGCGCGTACCGCCCTGCCCGCTACCGTGACCGCCCGCTCACCGGCCACTCCCGTAGCGGCGGCAACGACAGGCCCCGCAGTCGGCAACGTTGCGCCGGCGCCCGTCACCCCGGCCGGCGACGAACTGCCGGCACCCCTGCGCGGCACGGTACCCATACCGCAGTCAGCGTTGCAGGCCAGCCTGGACCTGGTCAATCGGCTGGGAAACTTCCGCACCGACCTGCTGCAACAGGCCGAAGCCGCCCTGGCGCGCATACAGTTACACCAGCTCGCGGCCGTGCCCAGGGAGGGCGAACGCGGCCTGCTGGAATGGCTGTTCGAACTTCCCATACGCCGCGGCGACGATATCGACCTCTGGTCCCTGCGACTGCTGCGTGACAACGAGCAGCCGGCACAGGCGGCACGCCGGCCATCCCCGCACTGGACCGTGCAGCTGGCATTCGACCTGCCCGGACTGGGCCCGGTACAGGCGCAGGTGCAACTGCGCGATGCCAGGGTGTCCGCACATTTCTGGACGGAACAGGCCGGGGTCCTGCCACTGTTTCGTGACCACCTGCACGAGCTGCACGCAGCGCTCAGCGGTGTCGGGCTGGACGTAGAGGAGCTGAACTGCCGGCACGGCAGCATGCAGACCGGCAAGCGTGGCGTTGGTCAGGCGCTGATCAGGGAGAAGGTATGAAGCGCAGCGACACGGATACACCACTGGCCGTTGCCCTGCAATACGACGGCGAACGCGCACCCCGGGTAACGGCCAAGGGACGTGACGGGATCGCCGATCAGATTGTCGCGCTGGCAAAACAACACGGCATACCCCTGCAGGAAAATGACGCGCTGGCGAGCATGCTGGCGCGTGTAGAACTCGGCGAGGAAATTCCGGAAGCCCTGTACCTGGCGGTTGCCCAGGTCATCGCCTTTGCCTACCACCTGTCGGGCAAGCGGCCCCGGCATTGATCAGCGTGTGGGGAAACCCGGTCTCTGGCACGAAGGTCAGGCGGAACCGCGTTGCATCATGACCAGCAGCTCGGCTTCACCACGGGTCAGCCCGCAGGTGCCTACCAGTTCTTCGATATCCGCACCATTGTGCACCAGCTGGCTGGCCTGGCGGTAGGGACGTTCGCCGCCGCTGCGCAGTTCGAGCACATCCTGTCGCTCGATGATCCGCAATACCTGCTGTTCCAGCCTGACGACATGATCACCTACACCCGTTGACGCACTGCACAACGCAGCGAGTTCCTGTTCCAGTTGCCGAACCCGCTGGCGGGTAAGCTGCAGTTCCTCGCACAGGCTCTGCTCACGGCAACGCGCACGCCGCCAGGCCGCCTTTATCTCCGCCAGGCCGGAGGCCGCGCGGATACCGAATCCTGTCAAAAACCGGGTGATCATATTCACTACCTCAGGCGTATTCGTCTATTCCGGGTGGATCGTCGTCACGCGGCTTGCGCGGTGAATGCCGGTCCGCCGGCGGACGCTCCCGGTCCGGCTTGCGTTTGGGTGCCCGCCCACCCTGCCCGGCTCCCTTGCCCGGCTGTGCGGGCGGTACGCGATAGGCAGGTGGCAACTGTCCGATCCCGGGCATGATGGCATGTCCCGTACCGCACCAGGAATCGGCCAGCTACAGACTGGCCAGTTCCTCCCACTCTTCATCGGTGAGCAATTTGTTCAGGTCGACCAGGATCAGCAGCTCGTTGTCGCGACTGGCCACCCCCTGGATATATTTGGCGCTTTCATCGTTCCCGACGTTGGGGGCGGACTCCAGGTCGGAAGCGTGCAGGTCTACCACCTCGGCAACACAATCCACCAGGATGCCGACCACGTGCTTCGTTCCCTCGATGATGACAATGCGGGTTGCATCCGTGACTTCGGTGGTTTCCAGGCCCAGCCGGATACGGGTATCCACGACGGTTACCACATTACCGCGCAGGTTGATGATACCCAGCACATAGTGCGGCGCCCCGGGCACCGGCGCGATTTCAGTGACGCGCAGGACTTCCTGCACCTGCATTACGTTGATCCCGTAGGTCTCGTCCGCGAGACGAAAGGTAACCCACTGTACTATCTCGTCATTTTGCTTTGCTCTGGCAGCCACGTTCGGCATATCGAATCCTCGGCCCGGTTAGTCTGAAGCAGCGCCTGGCGTCAAAAATCAGGCGACCACGTGTATACCCTGAAAAAAGCAGGATTCATGCCAGGCCACTGGCCAGCGCTTCGGTCAGGGCGTCAATATCCAGTACGGCGCACCTCTGCTCGACCAGGGTCCCGGCCAGCCAGGCCCTGCGGCTGTTGGCGCCCCGCCAATTGACCTTGTCCGCCTCCAGTTCGACCACCGCACCGATCGCATTGCAGGCCAGCGCCCAGCGTCCCTCATCGATCATCACCAGCCAGGTGCTGCGTGCAGCGACATCGCTATCCAGTCGCGCAGCGCGGTCCTGCGGCAGGATAAAGCGTGCCGTATCCACGACCCTGGCGTTGACACCCTGGTAGGGTACGACACCGAGAAACAGGGACGAATGCCCGGGCAGGGGGGCAAGCTCCCGGTCATTGGGCACCGCGCCTTTCAGTTTGACCAGCGGTACTGCCAGCATGATCCCGGCCACCTCGAACAGCAGCGCCTGGAAGCGCGTGGTCGCCCAGGCGGGCAGTTGGCGTTGCGGAGCGGGTGCTGTAACGGCCGGTGACGATGCCACCGGTTCCTGAACCGGGTGGACCTCGTGCAGCATCACGTCCAGGTAGGTGCCCAGCGCCAGTTGCTGATCCAGTAATTGCGGCTTGCCCGTCGCGGTTTTCATTGCGCCACCGCCAGTGCCGGTGGCGCATCGTTCCGCTGCAGGCTGCGCAACAGGGAGGCATAGGCTTCGTTGCCACGTGCGGCCGGGTTGTGGACAGACAGCGGTTTGCCAACCCGGCTCGCTTCGCGAAACTGGGTATCGACCGGGATCACCCGCGGCCATACCCGCTCGCCGTGCTGGTCGCGCAGGGCGCGCAGCGCGTCCATCGATGCCCGGGTACGACGATCGAAAAAGGTGGGGATAATGGTGTAAGGGAGTGCACCGCCACGCGAACGCGTAATCATCTGCAGGGTGTGCAGCATGCGGTCCAGTCCCCGCAGGGCCAGGAATTCCGTCTGCACCGGGATCAGCAACTGCTGGCAGGCTGCGAGTGCATTGACCATCAACACACCCAGCATGGGCGGACAATCCATCAGCACGTAGTCGAAATCCGCTTCCAGTCGTGTCAGTGTCTGCCGGATGACCAGGCCCATGCCGTCGCGCGCACCCAGCTGGCGGTCCAGTGTGGCCATGGCGGTCGATGCCGGCAACAGCGACAAACCCTCTACACCGGTCGCCTGTAACAGGCGCTCCGGGTGCTCCACCCGGGTCTGGTTGGCGCAGGCTTCAAACAGGGTGTAGACACTGCCTTCTGCGCTATCCGGGTCCAGGCGAAAATACGAGCTCATGGAACCCTGCGGATCCAGATCGAGCAGCAGCACCCGGCAACCCTGTTGCGCCAGCAGACCGCCAAGCGTCACCACGGTGGTGGTCTTGCCCACGCCGCCTTTCTGGTTGGATACGGTCCACACGATCATGGCGCACCCCCGACCGCCTGCCCGCCACCGGCTGCCGGTAGCTGCGCAGCGAGGCCTTCACGCGTAGTCTGCAAATGATCCAGCGGCTGGCTAACCCGTGCATCCGAACCGGACATAATCACCAGCACGACACGGCGGTTCCTGGCCCTGCCTTCCTCGGTGGCATTACTGGCGACGGGGCGGTATTCACCATAACCGATGGCCGCCATGCGCCGTGGATCGATTCCCAGCCCGGTAAACAGGTGCACGACACTGGCCGCGCGCGCGGCCGACAGCTCCCAGTTGGAGGCGAACTCGAAGTTGCTGATCGGGACATTGTCGGTAAAACCCTCGACATGAATCACGTTGTCCAGCGGCTGTATCTTTTCCGCCAGTTTGCGCAGCACCGGCACCGACTGCTCCGACAACCTGGCGCTGCCGGAATGAAACAGGATGCTGGACTTGATCTCTACCTCGATCCAGCGTTTGTCGCGCCGCACGTCGATCAGGCCTGCGTCCACCAGGTCGGCCATCGCGGCCTCGATGGAATCGGCAAGCTGCCCGGCTGCTGCGTCGGCTCCTTCGTCCGGCAGCGGCTCCTGCATGGACTCCGGTTGCGGCTGCGCGGCCTTGTCCTCCTGCTGTTCCGCCTGCGTGCTTTCGTCCGGCAGCGGCACCCTGAAAATTTCAAAGATCTGTTTGTTGCGGTCGAGGATACTTTCCGACTGGACCGGTGAGCGCGACAGCTGACCGACCTGGATCGGCTTCAGGCTGCGCGCCGGGTCACGGAAAGCCGCCACGATGGAATCCGACAGCACGCGGTACTTACCTTCGTTCACCGAGGAAATCGAGTACATGACGACGAAGAACGCAAACAGCAGGGTAATGAAATCCGCGTAGGAGACCAGCCAGCGTTCGTGGTTCTCGTGTTCTTCGATGCGTTTCTTTCTCGCCATCTGTCTTTGCCCGTGGTAACTGTAAGCGGATCGAGGCTGCATCGTGCCGACGCGGCTACTGGTAGTATCCCTGCAGCTTGGTCTCGATGTTGCGCGGGTTCTCGCCTTCCGCTATCGATATCACGCCCTCGACCACCATCTCCCGGAACTGGGTCTGGCTATGCACCTGGCTCTTGAGTTTGTTGGCCATGGGCAGAAACAGCAGGTTGGCGAAACCCACCCCGTAGATGGTGGCAACAAAAGCGGTCGCGATACCGCCACCGAGCCTGGAAGGGTCGGCCAGGTTGTTCATCACGTGGATCAGGCCCATCACCGCGCCGATGATGCCGATGGTCGGGCTGTAGCCCCCCATGCCGTCGAATACCTTCGCGGCCTGGATATCCTGGTGTTCACGCGCGTCGATCTCCACTTCCAGGATGGAGCGGATTACTTCAGGTTCACTGCCGTCCACCAGCAACTGGAGTCCTTTGCGCGCAAACGGGTCCGGTTCTTCCTCGGCAATCGCCTCCAGGCCCAGCAGGCCTTCGCGACGCGCGATATTGCTCCAGTTCACAATTTTTTCCGCGGCCTCCTGCGGCTGCAGCTTGACCGGCACAAACACCCATACCGCGATTTTCATGGAACGCACAAAGGTGGCCATCGGGGTCTGTACCATGACCGCGCCCAGCGTACCGCCGGCCACGATCACAAATGCCGTCAACTGCACCAGGGAAGACATGTGTCCGCCTTCCAGCACATTGCCGCCGAGGATGGCGACCAGTGCCAGCAGGATCCCCACCATGCTCAGCATATCCATGCTCAGCCACCTGCTGCCTTCACCAGGGAAGGACCGATATCACGCAGCGAAAGGACCTGGTCGGTCAAACCCGCTTCCGCCACCGCCATGGGCATCCCGTAGATCACACTACTGGCCTCATCCTGGCTCCACACGGTGGCGCCCTGCTGCTTCAGTGTACGCACACCTTCCCGTCCGTCCGCACCCATCCCGGTCAGCACCAGTGCCAGTGTCTTGCCACCATATACCGAGGCAAGCGAATCAAAAGTCACATCGGCACACGGCTTGTAGTGCAAGCCGGCGTCGCCGTCAGTGACGGTTGCCTGTACCTTGCCCCCGGCTTGCCGGAAGGTCAGCTGGCGGCCACCTGGCGCCAGCAGCACCGTGCCCGCCTCCAGCGCATCCCCGTCACCGGCTTCCCGGACCCTGACCGCACACTGCTGATCGAGACGTTTGGCAAATGCCGGGGTAAAGGTGCCCGGCATGTGTTGCACCACCACCACCGGGTAGGGGAAATTCGCCGGCAGTACCGTCAGCACCTGCGCCAGCGCCACCGGGCCACCGGTTGAACTGGCGATGGCAACCACCTGGAACTGCCCGCGCGCGAGCGGTGCTGCCGGCACAACCGCAGCGCGGCAGCGCGCTGCAGGCAAGGGCGCAGACAGGCTGCCTGGCGGACGTACCGCTACCGCGAGAATACGATTACGCAGCAGCTGCCCGGCCTGCTCCCGGTCTTTGGCAATATCCTCGAAACGCTTGGGCAGAAAATCCACCGCGCCGGCTTCCAGGGCATCCAGTGTGGCCTGGGCGCCCTCGTGCGTCAGGGAGGAAAACATCAGCACCGGCAGCGGGTTGGCCGCCATGATATGACGCACCGCGGTAATCCCGTCCATGACCGGCATCTCGATATCCATGGTAACGACGTCCGGCTTCAGCCTGGCCACCTGCTCGATGGCTTCCTTGCCGTTGGCCGCGCTGCCGATAACTTCGATTCGGCTGTCCGCCTCCAGGATCTCGACGATCCGTCGGCGAAAAAATCCTGAATCATCGACGACCAGGACTCGTGTCTTCGCGGCGGCTCTGCTCTGCGTTCCTTGCATACGATGGCAGTCCCTATCGACCCCGGACGTACGCTTTCATCAGGCTCGGCACGTCCAGGATCAGCGCAATCCTGCCATCTCCCGTGATCGTTGCACCGGCAAAGCCCGCCAGACCCTGCAGGAAGGCGCCCAGTGGCTTGATGACCACTTCCTCCTGGCCGACCAGTTGCTCGACCACGAAACCGACTTTCTGACTACCAACGTGTACCACCACGACGTGGCTGACAATGTCCTCGTCCGCAGGTGGCGAACCACCCACCAGCCATTCGCGCAGGTAGAACAGAGGCAGTGCCTTTTCCCGGACCATGATGACCAGCTGACCATCGATGATACTGGTGCGGTTTTCGTCCAGGTCGAAAATTTCACTGACACTGCCCAGCGGCAGGGCAAAGGGCTGCTCGCCGATCTTCACCATCAAGGTCGGCATAATAGCGAGGGTCAGCGGCACCCGGATCATCAGGCGGCTGCCCTTGCCGAATTCCGAATCGATCTCGACACTGCCGTTCAGCTGGCCGATACGCGTCTTGACCACGTCCATGCCAACACCACGGCCGGACACGTCAGAGATCACTTCCTTGGTGGAAAACCCGGCTGCAAAAATCAGGTTATAGCACTCCCGGTCGTCCAGGCGTGCGGCGGCTTCCTCATCCATCAGCCCTTTCTCCACAGCCTTGCGGCGCAATACGTCGGCGTCCATACCGGCGCCATCGTCTTCAATGGACAACAGGATATGATCGCCTTCCTGCTCGGCGGCCAGGATCACGGTGCCGGCGCGCGGCTTGCCGGCCACCTCGCGCACATCCGGCTTTTCAATGCCATGATCGACCGCGTTACGCACCAGATGTACCAGCGGATCGGCCAGCGCCTCGACCAGGTTCTTGTCCAGGTCGGTTTCCTCACCCTGCAGTTCCAGGTTGATTTCCTTGTCCAGGCTGCGCGCCAGGTCGCGGACCACGCGCGGGAAACGACCGAACACTTTCTTGATCGGTTGCATGCGTGTCTTCATGACCGAGTTCTGCAGGTCAGCGGTCACCACGTCGAGATTGGAGATGGCCTTGGACATCTCCTCGCCGGCCTCTGCCTCACGCAGGTTCGCCAGGCGGTTGCGCACCAGCACCAGTTCACCCACCATGTTCATGATTTCGTCCAGGCGACTGGTGTCGACGCGCACGGTAGCCTCCGCCTTCGCAGCGGGCGCGGGCGCAGGTGGCTTTGTTTTCTTTTTAACTGCGGGAGCGGCTGCTTTCACCTGTGCAGCCGGCTGCGACCTGCCGGTACTGGCGGGTGACGGTGCCTTGCCGGCACCATGCAGTTCATCCAGCAGGGCGTCGAATTCTTCTTCGGTGATGTCGTCGTCAGCCGCTGCGCTCACCGCTTCCGGAACGGCCGGGGCGGTTGCAGCCGCCTGCTGTACAGCCGCGGGTGCAGCGACCGGTCCCTTGCCGGCACCGTGCAACTGGTCCAGCAGGGCATCGAATTCCTCTTCGGTGATATCGTCACTGCCGGATACGGTGACGCTGTGCTCACTGCCGGTCGCTCCCTTTTCCTCCGCTGCCATATCCAGCATGGCTTCAAATTCCGCATCGGTCTCGTCGCCTGCAGGGGCCTGCTCTGCCGGCACTTCCGGCTCATCCGTCGCTGTTGCGCCCGTAGCCGGCACCGCCAGCCCTTCGAGGGTCACCAGCAACTCCGCGGGCGCTGGGGTCGGCATCTCGCCGCCCTGCACCTCCGCGAACATGCCATTTACGATATCCAGTACCTGCAGCACCGTGTCCATCAGGTCGGTGTCCACGGCCCGCTCACCGTTGCGCAGTACATTGAATACATCTTCAGCGCGGTGGCAGACCTGCACCAGTCCTTCCAGGCCCAGGAAACTGGCTCCACCCTTGATGGTATGGAAGCCGCGGAACACACCGTTCAACAGATCAGCATCATCCGGTCGCTGTTCAAGCTCAACCAGTTCCTCGTTCAGCTGCTCCAGGATTTCTCCGGCTTCGACCAGGAAGTCCTGCAGGATTTCATCGTCAGTATCCAGACTCATCTTTCTGCTTCCCTAAAATCCCAGACTGGACAGCAAATCATCGACCTCG
>Ga0256841_1001069_pt1 | contig 25142 bp, 20 predicted proteins | sample 356308metaG_FD_185971 | JGI IMG/M metagenome (GOLD analysis project Ga0256841, IMG submission 185971) | Hydrothermal vent microbial communities from Mid Atlantic Ridge, Atlantic Ocean - 356-308 | ecosystem: Environmental > Aquatic > Marine > Hydrothermal vents | place: Atlantic Ocean: Mid...
AAGGGTTTGTCCTATCCGACCGGGACAAACCCTTTGTTTTTATATAAACAGTCTGTTCGCGCATGGGGATGGTTGCCTGTATTGGGCCTTATACCTAAATTTATAAATCGGGATTAGATATGTAAAGAAAAAGATGCAAGTCTTTTATCTGCGGTTTTACGCAAGATAACATTCCCGGAGAAAACCGTGTTAATGATCCATACCCCATAGTTCGAATCAGTAGTCTATTCTTTAAACATGATCTGGTGTTTTTTAATCAAACGGTGAATGGAACGCCGGTCTAATCCGCAGGATTCCGCGGTTTTGGAAATATTTCCTTTATTCGATTTCAGGTGATGGGTAAGATACTCAACTTCGAAATCATCGAGGATCATCTCTCTTGCTTTTTTATAAGGGAGGGTAAGAACCCGATCGTTGACAAGACATTTTTGTTTTTTTAGAGGCAGTGGTAAATCGGATTCTTCGATTTTGGAAGAAGTACGCAGAAAATACGCCCGATTGACTGCATTCTGTAATTCCCGGACATTACCCGGCCAGGAATACCGGGTGAGTTGTTCCTCGGCGGTTGATGAAAAATGACATCGGTCTCCGGCATTATCCAGGCAGATGGTTTGCAGGAAATGCTCCGCCAGAGGAAGAATGTCGTCCGGACGTTCGCGCAAGGGGGGAATCTCAATCTTCATGGTAGTCAGCCGGTAGTAAAGGTCTTCACGAAACAGGTTTTTTTCTACCAGGCTTTCCAATGATTTATTAGTTGCGGCGATAATTCGTACATCCAGTTCAATCTCTTCATTTCCACCCACACGGCGGATTTTTTTCTCTTCCAGCATCCGCAATAATTTTACCTGTAAATTAAGTCCCATATCGCCGATCTCATCCAGGAAAAAAGTGCCGTGATTGGTGAATTCCAGCAAACCCGGTTTGGTACGCAGGGCTCCGGTAAAGGCACCCCGTTCATATCCGAATATCTCGCTTTCGAACAGGTTCTCGGGTAAAGCCCCACAATTGACGGGTACAAAGGGATTCATCTTTCTCCGACTTAAGTTGTGAATAGCCCGGGCAATTAACTCTTTGCCGGTTCCGCTTTCACCGGTGATCAGGACACTCATATTATTCTGAGCTATTCTTTGCACTAACTTAAGAAGTTCAGCCATTTGTTTACTTTTGAAAATGATACCTTCGAAGGATTGTCCGGATGGTGATAACATCTCACTGCTTTCTCTATTTTCATCTGCGGCAAAAGCCCGATCCAGACGATCAAATAATTTTTGTGCTGTAAACGGCTTTTCGAGAAAATCATAAGCGCCCTGGCGCATGGCTTCAACACTGGCCTCCACCGTGCCATATCCGGTAATGATAATGACTTTAGTGGACGAATCCTTGCCGAGCGCGGTCTTTAAAATATCCATCCCCGAATGTACTTTCATTTTTAAATCGGTTAGCACCAGGTCATATTTTGTTTGACGGATCCGTTCGATGGCCTGTTTGGGGTCATTGACCAAGGTTAATTGATATGAAGGGCGATGCGACAATATTTTTTCCAGACTATTTAACATCTCCGGCTCATCATCTATAATTAAAATTTGTTTATGATTCATGCATGACTCCCTTGAAAAACAATGGAAAAACTTGTTCCTTTTTTTGGAATACTTCGGCAACTGATCCGGCCGCCATGGTTTTCACAAATCTTTTTTACAATATACAAACCCAAACCGGTCCCCTTGTCCCCGGGTTTAGTCGTGAAAAAAGGCAAAAATATCTGCTGTCTGGTCTCTTCGTCCATGCCTTTTCCGTTGTCGGTTATTTTTAGTTCGATTTTTCCGTCGGTAAGACATACGACTTCAAGAGTAATTTTCCCTTCGGATTCGATGCTGTCAATGGCATTCTGGACCAGGTTAATAATTACCTGTTCAATCTGTTGACTGTCACCCAAAAGCCAGGCATTTTTACAGTCCAATTCACATCTGTAAATTTGTTCGAACTCGATATTTCGTTTGATTAAGCGCGGCTTTAAAATAGACATGCTGTTTTCAACCAGTTGTATTAAGTTGATCCGGCTATAATTCTTGGGATATTTTTTACTGTATTTAAGAACATTATTGGTTATCCCGGATATTTTATCGAATTGATTAAGAATAACTTCCAGATCGGATGCATATGGATTTAGAGCGGGTGTATCTTCCGCTTCCAGTCGTAAATAATCAATACGCGACATGCAAATGCCGAGAGGATTGTTGATTTCGTGTGCCATTTCCGCTGCTAATTCACCTAAAGTGACCAGTTTGTCCGCCCGCTGAAGCTGCTCGAAATGTAAATCGTCGATTCGTTTGCGCGACGTATTCAAATGAGAGACCATTTTATTAAAGTGTTCTTCAATGGGCTTCAACTCTTCCATGCGACTGCTGGGTAAAAAAGCATTAAAATTATCCTGTTCAACCTCCACAAGCGCCCCGTCCAATTTCTGAAGAGGCTTTTCAATAGCCCTCTTGAAAAGATAGTAAAAACCCAGAATTAAGATAAAGATCATGGTGATAGCCAAAAACAAGGTATGTTTAAACCCAGTATAAAAATAAGTTTCCGCGGTAGTCAGATTGGTGTCGATATCAAGAAAGGCAATGATCTTTTTCTTCGGATTATGACAAGTTTGACATCTGGGCTCATTTAGAATAGGTTCAAAACTGAAATATACCTCCCTTGACTTGAGCAGGCTAAGGGTCTTCTGCCCATAATTTATCCCATGATTAGGATCCGCCTCTAAGATATGTTTGCCGATATTTTTTTGTTGTGTGGCATAGAGGATAATACCCGAACTGTCGACAATTCGGATATGATCGATATTTTTGTTTGTAGACAGCCGCTTGATCAAGGTCTTTAATTGTTTTTCTTTTCCCGAAAGCATTTCAATATGCAATGCGTTTTGAACTACATTTAGGGTCGTTTTAAGCATGGTCCGCGAGCGTTCCTGAAAATTTTTTCTGAATTGTCCCAATAAGAAATAGGTTGGAAATCCAACACTGAATATAACCAATAAGACGGTGAAAAATATAAAACGATTTTTTATAGATTTAAACATAATAACTCCTGTTTTTATAATATGATCAATTACTAAAAAATTTACAAGAGTTTTTATATTAAATCCGTGGGGCTCATAGCACCGGGGAGTCCATTTTTTAAGAGATTAATCATGAAATTGCAAAATTTAAAGCCCTTATGTTGAGAGCTTGTTGTCGCACTGTGACAGGTATGTCCCATTCATCGCGCTCCAACCTTTCGGGAAAATTAATCATTAATAAGTCCTATCTTCTGAAAAACACTGTACTTAGCTATCCCCGGTATCCATGGTTTTCCATTCTGCTTTCTTTGGCATTATTCTTGTCCTTAAATCCGGTATGAAAATTCTTGTACTTAGTCATGATGATACAATTATAAATAGTTTGGCCAAGAAGAATATTCCGGCTGAGCTTATTTTTTTAAAAGAAGGGGTACAGGTATGGTCCATTATGGAAGCATTGACCAGTAAAACCATATCGATTGCTATTGTTGATGATGATTTGTTGCAGCCTGATAGCGAAAAGATTATTAAAATGACACAACGCTTAAAAGAAAATATTGGAATTATTTTTCTCACTTCCGATAGAGGTCTTGATTTAGGAAAAAAGATCAGTCAGCTTGGCATCGATTATTACGGTATTAAACCGATCTCAGAAAAAGATTTATGCCAGGCACTCTCTTCAATTCTGGAAACAAAAGCCCGGCAATTTAATTAATTACATCTACTAAACTAAAGTTGGAGGTTTTATGAAGAAGCTACTTTTTATATTTTTCCCCATCTTGTTGTTTGCCGGTTTATCTTATGCGCAGGCAACTTACGTGGGTTCAACAACCTGTCAAACCTGTCATTCTACTAAATATGACGACTGGATCAATACAGGACATCCCTATAAGTTTTCTGTAATACAGAACAATCAGGCACCGACCTATCCGTCATTTGTGATGAATTATGAGGATATGTGGATGGACAGTCTGGGTAGTACGCCCCATACGTGGGATCAGATAGCCGGGGTCATCGGCGGATTCGGTTGGAAGGCACGTTTTGTCGGCACCGATGGCATCATCGTCGGTACTGCAAGCAGCACAATTGATGCCGGTTCGGGTCACAATCAGTTCAACTTTTACAATGGAGTAAATCGGGGCTGGGTAAACTATGATGCGGACACCCCCAATAAAAAGTATAATTATTCCTGTTTTAAATGCCATACAACAGGGGGGGATACAGCCGGGACGTGGCTGGATGGAGTCGCCGGCTTAGGAACATTCACTGAAGGTGGTATCGGTTGCGAAGCCTGCCATGGTCCCGGAAGTGAACATGCGTCCGCACCAAGTAAGTCCAATATCGACAAGGTATATGAATTTGCTCATTTGGATAACTCCATTGGCGGATTGGTCTACGCACCCGGTGATACCGTCCGTCCCGATGCAGCAAGCAATGACATTAATTTTCTTTGCGGATCTTGTCATAACCGTAGTTATACAGCACCGATCAATTCCAGCGGTGGCTTTATCAAACATCATGAACAATGGGATGAATTTATTGCGTCACCGCATGGAAAAGCCGGTTTGAATTGCGTCAGCTGCCATGATCCCCATAAACGTGTCATCTGGGAAGGTGACGGCATCAAATTGGAATGCGCTACTTGCCATACGGACAAATCGGCCAATATCAATCATGAGGGCCCTAAAGATTGTGAAAATTGCCATATGCCTTATGCGGCCAAATCCGGCGCGACACAGGGGGAGAGTGGATACCAGGGTGATATACGTTCCCATATTTTTAAGATAGAAGTAGAGGATACCTTATCCTTGTTTACGGCTGATGGAAAGAATGTCCGTGTCGACCCGAATTATGGTGTGGCTTTGAATGTACAATTTGCCTGTCTGGGTTGCCATAACAGTTCTGCAACGGATACGATCCCCAATATGACGGCAACGGCCGCATTGGCTGCGGCAAAGGATATGCATAAAACGGTGGGTATCAGTGCCGCTCATCAGAATTTACCCGCTCGGTATGCTCTGGGACAGAATTATCCGAATCCGTTTAATCCGACGACACGAATTCCATATTCGGTTCAGAGTAAGGGGCGGATTATTTTAACTGTTTATGATCTGACCGGTAAAAAGGTTCAGACTCTGGTGAACGAAGAAAAGGCTGCCGGAAATTATGAAGTCACCTTTAATGCTGAAAATTTGGCCGGCGGTATCTACATCGTTCAGATGCGTAGCAATACCTATTCCGCTTCCAGAAAATTAATTCTGGTAAAATAGACCTGAAAACAAATACTTAATAAGGCTGCCTTCAGCAGATAGGGCAGCCTTATTTCTATTTAATTGAAAGGCGATCCGGATTTTTTAAAGTACATACGAGCCGGGGGGAAGCCGTCGCCAAAGCAACTCCGGGCAGTGAATCATGTCGAGTATCCAATTATATCGGTTATTGTAAGCTGAACGGTTGATTCTTATGGGGATGATCAAGCCGGAGGAAAGATAAATTTCAATAAGTGAGTTTACTCCAAAAAGCCATTGCCGCCGATTTTCACCGAAGGACCGATTGTTTTTAAGGATGAGTTACATTGAAGATATTCATGTCCCTTCGCCTGCCCGGCACTGTCGTGGCTTGCCCGCCTTCGGCGTGGTGAAATTCGTGGTCTTTAGACTGAACTCATAAGTAATAAAGAAAATATCCATTGATAGATGGCCGATCCGACCGGTAAGGATGTATATAATTTTCAAATAAAAGTCGGGGTAGATTTTATCTATTCGAAATGCTTTAGAAACGGAATAAAAAGTATCGATGGATGGCTCTATTAAATCTATTATTAACGGTTGCTTATGTCTTAACATCCGATTTATTCCGGTTAGAGCCGGCCTACCGAATCCTTTCATTTATCATGCTGGGTATGGTGTTATTAGTCCTATCGCTATTCTATTCACAGTTTCGTCTCAAGTCCGCTTCTAAAGAACAACGTGCTGATATCCGGATGGAATAGTGACAAATGAGATTATGAATGAGGTGACAGAAAAAACAGTTGGAAAATATATAAATCGATCAACAGATTAACGGAAAGTATTATGCGGATAAGATTACCACGATCAGCAAAAAATTGGCTCTCCATTGCAGGAGTGACCATTTCTATTATTTCCCTGCTACTGATTGTATTTCTCTGGATTCTAAGCAATGCCTCGAAAGGAGGCGGCTCCTATTTAGGACTGATCAGTTATATTCTTTTACCGGGAATTTTAATATTCGGTCTGGTTATTATTCCTATCGGCATGATCCGTAAACATAGCCGGAGTCTAACTAAAGCCGAGCAGTGGCCCAGCGTCAACCTGAATATCACGGCGCACCGTAACGCATTCTTTATTTTTATTACGGGTACCCTGATATTTATTTTCATGTCCGCTATCGGAAGCTACGAGACCTTTCATTTTACCGAGTCCGTGCAATTCTGCGGGCAGTTGTGTCACTCTGTTATGAATCCCGAATATACGGCCTATCAGCATTCGGCCCATGCCCGGGTAGCCTGTGTGGAATGTCATGTGGGCAGCGGGGCGAACTGGTATGTACGTTCCAAACTGTCGGGATTGTATCAGGTTTACTCCGTAATCTTTCATAAATACCCTGAACCGATTCCGACACCGGTGAAAAATTTACGTCCCGCCCGCGAAACCTGTGAACGTTGCCACTGGCCGCAAAAATTTTATACCTATAACCAAAAAAATGAAATCCATTTTCTGGCGGATAAGCAAAACACACAATGGAATATAGATTTGACCCTGAAACTTGGCGCCCGTCATTCCTCTCTCGGGCTGAGTGAAGGCATTCACTGGCATATCAATCCGGATGTGCGGGTGGAATACATTGCATCGGATAGCGCCCGGCAGGTATTGCCCTGGGTGCGTTATACGAATTTAAAAACAGGGCAACAGTCGACCTTCACGGATGAAGAAAATCCCCCGGATAGCGCTTTGATTGCAAAGGGCGAAAAGCGGGTCATGGATTGTATGGACTGCCATAACCGACCCTCACACGACTATCGTCCGCCATCTTTTTTTGTGAACAGCCGGCTCATTACAGACAGCATCCCCAAATCTTTGCCGGAAATAAAATCGTTGGCCATGCAGCTGTGTGAACCGGATTATAGCACGAACGATAGTGCCATGCAGGCCATTGCCGGTGGGATTCGCTCTTTTTATGAGGAAAATTATCCGCAGATCTCACAACAAAAACCTCTTCTGATCCAAAAAGCCATCCGGGGGCTGCAAAGCGCTTTTCGGGAAAATATCTTTCCGCAAATGAAAGTACGTTGGGACGCATATCCCAATAATATCGGTCATATCGAATTTAACGGTTGTTTTCGCTGTCATAATGGAAATCATGTTAGTGAGCAGGGGCAGGTGATTCCACGTAAATGTACGACTTGCCATTTGATTAACGCCCAGGGTCCCGAAGGGAATATGGAACTGGCCACATTCGGGCAAACTCTGGAATTCAAACACCCGGTGGATATCGATGAAGCCTGGAAAGAAAGTTTGTGTACCGAATGCCACACGGGATTAAGTCCCTGAAAGAACAGGGCGGACATCTCTGCCTGATTGGTAGGCTTCTTTATACCCGGTATTTTTGGGCCTTACCTTCCTCAGGTGGCACAACAGCTCAATTCCGCCACGTTTTTATGAAAGGCGATGGCGGCTAATTTGATCCCTTCTCCTAAGGTGAGATAGGCGTGGAACATATTCTTAATCTGCTCCACAGTGATGCCGAATTTGATCGCCATGGCCGCTTCCATTAATAATTCGCTCCCTTCGGGTGCCAGAATACGAGCTCCGATCAGTTTATCGGTCTGTATATTGCGGATAAGTTTAATGAAACCACGCGTATCTTTTGCTGCCAGGGAGCGGGGTACATAGTTCAAAGGCAGTACGGATGTTTCCGCTTTAATACCATTCGCCCGGGCCTGATCTTCATCCAAACCGACACCGGCCACCTGGGGGTCGGTGAAGATCACCCAGGGTAGAGCCGTGTAATCACGTTTTTCATCTGTTCCCGACAGGCTGTTGATTGCTGCCAATTTTCCTTCGTAAGCAGCGGTGTACACAAACATATTTGCACCGAGGACATCCCCCGCTGCATAGATTTGAGATGCGGATGTCTGTAAATAGTCATCCACCTGAATGAAACCACGCTCATCCCGTTTAACCTCAGCCGTTTCCAGTCCCAGGTTATTTGAATTGGCTTTTCGCCCTGTGGCAATTAAAATTTTTTCCGCCCTGAATGTTTGCTTGCGGTTGTTAACCAAAGTTTCCACGGTAACCAGTTTTCCGGATTGATTGATATTTTGAAAATTATTGCCGGTTACAATGTTCATTCCTTCTGTTTCCAAATAAGAGGATAGAGCATCTGTCAGATCCGGGCTTTGATCCGGCAAAATACGATCCGAACGCTGTAACAAGGTTACTTTTGTGCCCAGTCTGGAGAACATCTGGGCCAGCTCCAGGGCTATATACCGTCCGCCTATTATCAGAAGCGATTCCGGTAGTTCTTCCAGTTCGAAAGCGGATTCACTGGTAAGATAATCCACCTCGTTCAGACCGGGAATATCGGGAAGAGCCGGTCGCGCGCCGGTGGCTATTAAAAAAGCATCTCCTTGTAGAATCTCATCATTTACTCGTACCTGAGTGGAGGAGATAAACCGGGCACGACCTTCAATCAACCGAAAACCGGGCAGGTCTTTGACTACATCGATATATTTTTCAGTGCGGAGTTGGTTAACCAGTTGTCGCTTCTCTTCGATGACTGTTTTAAAATCTTCCAACCGGCCCCGGGTATGGATGCCCTTAAACGGATTATGATTGGCTTTGTGTAATGTTTCTGCAGCCCGGATCAGATTCTTGGAGGGTACGCAGCCCACATTCACACAAGTACCGCCGATGGGCAGTCCGTCGTTGATCATGGTTACCCGGGCCCCCATGGAAACGGCTTCGGTGGTGGCGGCAAAAGCTGCCGAGCCGCCACCGATAATGACCAAATGTTTACTTCCCGCTTCATCTTCTTTTTCACGATATTCCGTGATACCGGTGGCATGATAGTGACCGGTATGGTTCACCAATTGTTCGATTTCCGTTACATCGATTCGTGCCGGATCGAAAGTTACCCGCCCCCGGGCGCGGGGGTAGCTGACCTCTTTTTTAAGAATCCCGTCTGCAGTCAGGGCCTTCTCTACGCTGCGAGCACAATGGTCGCAGGTCATGCCTGTTATTTCGAGCTGAACGGTTTTAATTTTCATTATATCCTCATTTCTCTTCTAAGACGGTTGAAGGGTAGCCGGCGTTGGTAGTGGCCCGAATCATTTCTTCAATGGAAACTTTGGTAGGATCAAAGAGCACCACCGCCTTTTTTTGTTCCAGACTGGCTTCGGCCTGAAGCACGCCTTTTAAATTTTTCAACGATTTCTGCACGGTAAAAGGACAGGCCGGGCAATTCATCCCCGGTACATCGAGCGTAACCCGGGCGATGTCTTTAGCAGAGAATATAGCTGATTGTGTACTGCTATTCCGGTTTGTAACAGAGACTCCTGCAACATAGGGAACAGAAAACAGAATAAGGATAAGAAGGGTAACCGTCCATAAGGAGATTTTATTGATTTTATCCGATTTGGGATTGGCACAGTAACTTCCCGGTTCACATTCTTCGGCCTTCGGTTTACGATAGATGCGGTAAAAAGCGTAACCGAGGAGCAGAAAGGTGATCGCCATAAAATAGGGACGGAACGGTTCCAGAGCGGTTAAGCTTCCCACCCAGGCGCCTCCCACACCCAGGGCCAGCAGCACCAGCGGACCTACACAGCAAACAGAGGCGGCAATCGCTGCCAGGATAGCCGCGCTTAAACCCCGTTTGGTCTTTGTTTGCGCGTTATATTTTTTAAATTTCATCATTTTACTCCTTATTTAAGTGGATCTGTGCCTGTTTAAATAGTATAACGCCCCGTACCATGGTACAATGATCCCGCTGAAAGGAATATTTTTGGTTCTATGTCGATCTGTATGGGTTATCCATGTTTAATGGCAAGATAGTGGGATTTACAAATCTACATAAAAGAAGAATTAGGATCTGCAGCAGATATTCTTTTCATTTAAGTCTATGCGAATGAAAAATATGCGGAAATCATGGACTGTAAATAAATCCTTACTTGGCTCTACCGGGTTTCTTGTGAAGCCGTATATTAACTGAAGACGGATAAAAGGAATGAAACAATTTTTTATGGTTTCGTTCATTTTGTATTTAAAAACAATAGTATCCGAAGGATACTAATATGAGTAGCCACAGGCTTCGCCTGTGGTAAAGTAGAAAAAGAGAGCGCGACGCTGAAGGCGTCGAATGTGGAACACAGAGCATTCTAACGAAATAGGAGGCCCTATACATTGAAATGCCTGGTTTATTTTACCGCTTTGCGGTAACCCTATTCGGTTGCATCTTGCCCACAGGCTTTACTCCTGCCCGGCGGCTGACGGGTGTGGCTACTCATTATTGCATCACTTCGTGATGATTTAAGGATGCGGCGTTTAACCGCAAGAATCCCGGTAGAGCCAATTTATTTATGATAGACACATCTCGGGTGTAAATACACCCGATTCGAGTTGAATTGACGAAAAAACAACTCACCTCTCTTTCCCCTCTCTTACTAAGAGAGGGGAAGTTAAAACATCACATGAACGGAAATATCGTGGGACTATCCAAGCCGGTTAAAACGATTGCTTCATTAAAAAACGAGGATATTTGGAAAAAGGTATCCGGTTATCCGGCGGAATCCTATCTCCACAAAATGACATAGACCCATATTTTTCATATTTTACTCTATACCTCAGGTTTTCTTTATAAGCAAAAGGATTATGCCGTACGGCGGTAGAACTGTAAATCCGTAGAAAAATATTTTTAAGTGAATTTTTCTTCGAAAAAGCCGTATATTTTCTGCAAGGGCAAGGCTATGTATGATTTAAGAGGAATCATTGTAAACTTTCTACAAATAACTGAACGAGGAAAGATGTATGCTGGCAAAAATAGATGAGGATATCTTCGAGGCCCTGCCTTTTTTATATGAGGCCGAAGATCGCTTGCTGGAGGAAATAAAAGCGCAGACAACCCGTATTCGGATAGAGGCGGGTGATACCATCTTCTGGGAAGGCGATCGCTGCCAGGGTATGGCCATTGCCCTGTCGGGGCGGGTGCGCGTGTTTAAAATCGGAGAGAACGGAAATGAAATCACCTTATATCGTTTCGGAAAAGGGGAAGGATGTATTCTAACCGCTTCCTGTATATTGAATAAAGGGACATTCCCGGCCATTGCCCGTGTGGAGGAAGACGGACAGGCCTTATTGATTTCAGCATCGGTCGTGCGCAGGTGGGTGCGGCAATACGAGGAATGGCAAAATTTTATTTGCGGGCTTCTTGCCGGACGGTTAGGGAATATTATTGCTACCGTGGAAGAGATTGCCTTTAAAAGAATGGATGCCCGCTTGATGGCCTTCCTCGTAAAAAAAGCGAGTGAAGGACAAAGTACCCTGATCACTACCCATCAGAAGATCGCTTCGGAATTGGGAACGGCAAGAGAAGTGATCAGCCGGATTCTAAAGGATTTGGAAATGCGCGGTCTGATCACTCTGTCCCGTGGGGCTATTTCGATTGTAGATCTGAATGAATTAAAACGATGGATGAAAAATTTTTAGGGTGCGTAACAATGTTACATACTTTTTCCGAAAATCGATTTAGGTTCTCTTTTGTTACTACAAAACTTTACTATTCGGAGGGATTTTAAGATGAAACACAATGTAGGGAGCGGCGACAAGATTTTTCGTATTATTTTAGGGCTGATTATAGCAGCTCTGGGTATTTATTACAAGAGCTGGTGGGGAACCCTCGCGATTATTCCCTTTTTTACGGCAGCGGTAAGCTGGTGCCCGCTCTATTTACCTTTCGGTCTTACTACATGCAAAACCGAAAAAGAGTCGGCATGAATTAAGAAGGGGCAATCAGTCCTGCGCTTCAAAAGCCTCCAGAATGGGGCATTCTCCTGCCGGATCATCGCCATGACAACTGGCGGAAAGTACTTTCAGGGCCTTTCTCATGCGTTGAAGTTCGCCAAGCTTTTCGTCGATGATCTTGATTTTCTCCCGGGCCTTTTGCCGAACCTGGGCGCAGGTGGAAGTCGGGGAAACCCGTAATTCCAGCAGTTCCCGCACCTCGTGCAGGGTGAAACCGTGCCGTTTGGCCGTTATAATGAATCGGAGACGCTTTAAATCATTTTGGGAATATTGACGAAAGCCGCCGGGTGTACGCTGGGGGGAAGGTAACAAACCCTTTCGCTCATAAAAGCGGATGGTCTCCACGTTAACTCCGGCCTGAGCGGCTAATTGTCCTGTGCTGAACATACGCGTATCTCCTTCCGAGTTGTAAACGAAAATTGGTTGAAAAGAATTTCGGCTTTGGAATTTCATTGCTGTATTTTACGTTCTTAAGCTTTGAAATGCATCAAAAAAAAGAAAAAAGGGGTAATAAAATAGAACGATTCGTCCTTATATCCCTGCTGTTTTTCCAAACCCTGCTCTTTGGACAACAGCCTGAATCCGTTGTATTTTATACGGAAGACAGCGGCAAAATTACGGCTGACCTTTATCCCGCAGGGAAGAGGGCAGTAGTTCTGGCCCATGGAGCCGTTTTCAATAAAGAAAGCTGGGCGCCTTTGGCCAAAAAATTGGTGCACTCCGCTATTACCGTATTAGCGATCGATTTCCGTGGCTATGGCGCGTCAAAGCCGGGTTCAAAAACATACGCCCTGGAACAAGACATCACAGGCGCCATCACTTATTTACACAGCCTCGGATATGACACCGTTTCGGTACTGGGGGCTTCCATGGGTGGCGGGGCCGCTGCCCGGGCCGCGGTTCAGGCCGGACCCGGTCAAATCGATCGACTGATTTTACTCTCGCCGGTTCCGATTAAGAATCCTCAACAAATTCATGCCCGGCGGATTTTCTATATCGCCAGTAAAGAAGAGGGTCTGGCCGCTTCCGTTCAAAACCAATATGAACGGGCTCCGCAACCTAAAAAAATCTATTGGATTAAAGGCACTGCCCATGCCCAGCATATCTTCAAAACCGGTCGGGCCGACGAGTTAACCCGCCTGATTGTGGACCTGCTCAAAAAATAGAATTCATATGGATTTGTTTTTATGCGATTTCCGCTTTAAAATGTTTGCTCGCAGTGCTGAGAAAAGGGGGATTTGGCAGAACTTTGTGATCCTGAAAAGGCCGGATGATGAAAATCTTTGTTATTATTAGTATACTTCTGTTGCAAACGGCACTATTTTGGGCATGTTCCCGGGAAAGAAAGGGAAAAAACGAAATGCTGATTTTTGTCGGCACCTATACGGAGGCCGATACGCAGGGTATCGAAATCTATCGCTTGAACGGTCGAAGCGGGGCGTTAGAATTTGTTACAACCGTAGCCGGCATTCAAAATCCTTCCTTCCTGCGTTTTTCATCGGATCATACATATCTTTATGCCGTTAATGAAGTGCAGCAATCCGCTGGACAGCCTACCGGTACGGTTTCCGCCTTTGCCGTAAATCCGCATAACGGGTATTTGACTTTTATTAATCGGGTATCCTCGCTGGGCAGAGCGCCCTGCTATCTGACCCTATCGAAGGACAACCGTTTCGTACTTATCAACAATTATCTGGACGGTACGGCGCTTTCTTTACAGGTGATGAAAAACGGGGGATTGGGCCGGCCGGTTTCTATTCTTCATTTTTCAGGTTCCGGGCCGGTGAAAGATCGTCAGAATGCTTCGCATGTGCATTCCATCAATCTTGATCCTCAAAATAAATTGGCTATTGTAGCCGATTTGGGGACGGATCGATTGACCGTATTCCCTTTTAACTCCGCCGACGGACGGTTGCGGGAATCGGGAAGACAATCGGTGCAATGCGCTGCCGGGGCCGGGCCGAGACATCTGGTCTTTTCAGCCGATGGACAAAGAGTTTATGTCGCCGATGAATTGAACAACACGGTGGAAGCCTATCATTTGGATCGGAGCCGAAGGTTGTTGTACAAGTTCCAAACGATAGGGACTCTTCCCGCCGATTTCAAAGGGGTCAATTATCCGGCGGATATTCATCTCAGTCCGGACGAGCGGTTCTTATACGTATCCAATCGCGGTCATGAAAGCATCGCCCTCTTTTCGGTAGATAAAAAGAGCGGGAATCTGAAATTCCTTTCCACAATCCCTGTGTACGGTTCCTGGCCGCGGAATTTTGTTTTAAGCAAAGACGGCCGATATCTAATGGTGGCCAACCAGAAGAGCCGGAATATAGTTACATTTCGGCGCGACGCCCGCAGCGGTTTGTTGGACAGGCTTTCTTCGGTGAACACCGTTTCCGCCCCGGTCTGTGTGCAAATTTTTAAGCCGTTTCCTGTGGAATAGGTAGGGACTCTTTGTTAAGCCTGGAAAACCGGCCGTTAATTTTATGCCGCCCACTTTTGCTAATAGAGCAGATACAGCAAGGCGGAGAGAATAAAACCGGCATTATTGGCGGCCATGTCCTTGATTTCCACCACCTGTTTTAAAGCATAGGTCTGAAACAATTCCCAGGCCAGGCCGATGCCGTTCCAGACCAGCCAGATCAGAACGACTTGTTGAATCCCGGCGGGTTTAACCCAGATCAGGGTGGCCAGCATGCCGATGAGCCCGAGGATTCCGTGTTCCAGTTTGTCGTATTTGAGAATCGTGCCGTTTTGGGAAAGGAAGGAATCATCCCGCCAGTATTTTATTTTTTTACGCATCGTCTCCCCCATTGATACCCATCCGGTAAACATACAAAGAATACGGGTAAAAACACAAATAAATTCCGCTACCGGTTCGGTCAGGGGGGGAGGATTAACGAAATGCATCGTAAAGTTTTCAATAATTTTTTGTTTTTACCTACCCGAATGGCTAATTTTCATCATAACCGATTAGGAAGAATAGTTTATTCCTTCTGAAGGCAATTCCTTTATATGGCTGTTATATAATAAAAGAAGAAGCTCTTAATGAACGGAATAATTGAAAGATATAAATATCTTTTAATTCAGAAGAGGTATAGCGTAAATACCATTAAAATGTATGGTAGCTATTTCGCAGATTTTTGTGCCTGTTTTTCCCCAAAGGATTTGAACGAGATAACGACGGCGGAAATAAACAGTTATATCAGGGGACGGATTTGCGATATATTCAAGAATTACCGGGCCGCGAAAATTCTACAGCGACCGAGCTATAGACAGGTTTCAAAAAAAGCGATTGATAAAATTAAAAATCCAATGGATGATTTATTTGATTAGAAAGGTTATGGCTTGAGGATAAAAGAAAAATATATGCAATTACATATACACCGCCAAATCGGAGGTATATATACATTAAATATATACAGACGTTGTGTGCCATGCTTAATAAAAAGAGGATTTAGATCATGAAAAAAATATGTTTTGTAATAATGGGATATGGGAAAAAAACCGATATATATTCAGGTAAAACTTATGATCTTGATAAAACATATCTGAATATAATAAAGCCTGCCGTGGAAAAAGCCGGATTAGAATGTATTAGAGGTGATGAAATACAAGAATCTGGATTAATTGACAGGAACATGTATGCACTATTAATCCAAGCTGATTTAGTTATAGCTGATATTACAACTTTTAATCCTAACGCTATTTATGAATTGGGGGTTAGGCATGCTGCAAGACCATATTCAACTATTATCTTAAAAGAAAAACACGATACAATCCCTTTTGACTTAAGCCATATTAAGATATTTCAATATGAACACATGGGAGATGATATTGGAGCCACTGAAGCTCAAAGATGTGTTAAAGAATTAAAATTATTAATTGAAAGTATTATTAATAAATCTGAAACTGATAGCCCTTTTTTCCAATTTATATCTTCAATCAAACCTTATAGTCTACCGGAAGATGAGTATAGTGCAATTATTAAAGAACTTGCTAATAAGGAAAAACATATTTTTGCTATAGTAGAACAAGCTTCAAAAGAAATGAAATCCGATAATTTCATTGAAGCAAAAAAACTATGGGAAAAAGCTTTACAAAAAGCTGATAATGAACCTTACTTTATTCAACAATTAGCTTTAGCTACATATAAAAGTAAAAAGCCATCAGAGCAAACTGCTTTACAAGATGCTTTAAGAATAATTGAAGGGCTTGACCCAAGTAATACAAATGATCCTGAAACATTAGGAATAACAGGAGCAATATATAAAAGATTATGGTTGTTGACTAACGATATTGAAAATTTAAATAGAGCTATTGAATTTTACAGAAAAGGATTTCAAATAAACAACGATTATTATACTGGTGAAAATTATGCTTTATGCTTAGATTTTAAGGCAAATGAAGAAACAAACGATGAAGAAAGGATTTACTATAGAATAGAGGCAAAGAAAACAAGAGAAAAAATTATTCAAATAATTGATGAAATATTTGAACGAGATAATTATGAACAAAGAAATGATATTAAATGGATTTATGCGACATACTCAATTTGCTTACTTGCATTAGACCAAGATTATAATCAATTTGAGCATAAATTTTACTCTCATTTAGAAGCTGATTGGGAGAAAGAAACGTATGAACAGTCAAAACAACAAATTTTAACACTTAAAAAAATGGAGGATTAAATTATGGCACGGACTTACAATGTTTTTATTAGTCATTCTTGGCAGTACATTGGGGATTTAAAGAATTTAAGAGATTTACTTAAAAAAAGAGGGTATTTTAATGTTGAATTTGAGGAAGCAACCCCTGATGAACCAATAAATTCGGAAAATGCTGAATATATTAAACGAAGATTAAGAGAAAAGATTAAAAATTCCGATGTCGTATTGGGTATAGCTGGTGTTTATGCTTCTTATAGCGACTGGATGGAATGGGAATTGGATACTGCAATTTATAATGATATACCTATAGTTGGGGTGATTCCACGGGGACAACAAAGAATATCAACAGTTGTTAGTTCAAGAGCAAAAGAAATTGTAGGTTGGAATACAGAAAGTATTGTAAATGCAATAAGGAAATGGGCGAAATAAAAAGCACAGGCACACAACAAAGGCTATACGTAATGCGGGCAAAGTACTAAACATGAACATTATAGCGACAAATAAAATTAATAGTAAATTGAAAGTGTGGTGTTTAGAAAACCCGCACTACGCATAGCCAAACCGTTGTAGCACATTTAAAATATGAGTATTAAATGATAAAAGACATTAAAATTATTCAAGCTGTTTCAAGTATCTCCCAAAGAGCAGAGAGACAACGAGACATTAATAAAATTGTAAATTCATACGTTGAAATAGGAATCCTACCTCAATTATTAAACAATAATAATCAAGTGTTATATGGCAGAAGAGGTACAGGTAAAACTCATATTCTAAAAATATATGAGAACTACTATTTAGAGGATAAAAAGAAAACTGTTTGCTACATTGATTGTCGATTTTTAGGAAGCTCACCACAATTCTCAGATACTACTTTATCTATTTCACACAGATGTTCTTCACTTTTCATCGATGTATTGAATGAAATCTATGATGTGCTTTTAACTCATATTGCCTACGAACCAAATGACACTTCGGAACAAGCGTTAAATTCATTGACCGATTTATCAAGAAGTTCAATTGAAGAAATTCAAAAATCTAAAAAAGTTATTGATAAGAAAAAAACAGGAGAACGTATTGCTAACGGATTTGGAGTTAATATCAATCTCGATTCAGCAGGATTTAATATTGAGACAAAAGACGAATTAAATAAAGAAAAAGAAAAGGTTATTGAATTTAATACAGAAGAATATGAAAAAATAATTTTCCCTGATTTACATTATCATTTAAGAAAAGTTCTTGAATTTGCTGACACTGAATTATTGATTGTTATTGACGAGTGGTCTGCAATTCCTTTTGATATCCAACCATTTTTAGCAGAGTTTTTTAAGAAATCCTTTATCACAATTCCCGAAGTTACAATAAAGATAGGAGCGTTAGAATACAGAACAAATTTTACAATACCAAGAGAAAAACATAATTATATTGGATTTGAACTTGGTAGTGACATTAGTACGAATCTTGATATTGATGAGTATTATGTTTATGATAGAAATCCAAATAAAATCGTAAAAACATTTCTTGAAATTTTATACAAACATATATTGTCAGAACTACCTATTGGCTATCTTGAGAAATATAATATTAAATCTTCTAATCCGTTTCTTCAAAATATTTTTTCTGGAAATCCAGCATTTACTGAATTGGTTCGTGCTTCAGAAGGAGTGATTAGAGATTTTATCAATATTTTTAATTTAGCTTTTTTCGATGCTCAACGAAAAGGACTTAATAAAATTGACAAAAAAACTGTTATTGAAGCAGGTCGACAATGGTTTGAGAATGATAAGTCAAAAAATTTGGATGATTTCCTACACACAAAACTTAGATTAATTATTGACGAAGTAATTGGAAAAAGAAAAGCCCGTTCTTTCCTTGTTTCAAGAGAATTAGAAAGACATCCTGTTATTCAAAAATTATTCGATGCCCGTGTAATTCATTTAGTTAAAAGAGGTTATTCTGATAAAGATAATCCCGGAATTAGATATAATATATATTCATTGGATTATGGTACATATGTTGATTTATTAAACACAACTAAACAACCTGAATTAGATTTTATTGAGGAAAGAGAAGATTCAGAAGAAATAGTTGTTCCTTTTGACGATAAAAGGAGTATAAGAAGAATTATCTTAACAGAAGATATATTAAACTGAAACGTGCTACAACAAAAAATATACTGCATGCCGCAATTAGTTGTAAATATGAAAGTTAATATACAAGATAATGATTAAGCATTTAAATCCGTAAAAATTGGTTTAAGACCATAAAGAACATTGACATAACAATTCTCTTTTGTTAAATTTGGGTGTACGATTGTTTTGATTGATAAAACGGGAGAGTTGAAATGTCTAATCAGCTGAACTTTTTTGAATTTCAACGCAAATTTTCTACAGATTTGCGTTGCTATAACTATCTTGTTAAAAAACGATGGCCAAGTGGATTTCAATGCCCAAAATGTGGAAATACAAGCTATTCTTATCATTCTACACGCAAACTGTACCAGTGTAAAAGTTGCGGCTATCAAGTATCTGTAACAGCTGGAACAATTTTTCATAAAACACGGACGCCATTGCGTAAATGGTTTTGGATGATATATTTGATAACTACCAACAAGACAGGTGTTTCTATCAGCTATCTCCAAAGGATGCTTAACATTAAAAGTTACCGAACTGTATGGACGATTGCTCATAAGATTTTTGAAGCTATGAATAAGCGGGATTTGCTTTATCAACTTGACGGAATTATAGAAATGGACGAATCTTATTTTGGCAGCAAGAATGTAAGTGGTAAGCGTGGACGCGGAGCGGGCTCGAAAAGTCCGGTTATAATAGCTGTTGGGAAAAAAGAAACGAAAGATAAAAAGATATACCCAACTTTTGTGAAAATGGAAGTTGTTGAAAACGTAAAAAAAGAAACGATAAAAGAATTTGTCAAAAATAATATTCTTGCTGGTAACACTAAAATAGAGACGGATAAATTTAGTTCTTATAAATGGCTTACTGAAAATGGTTATGAACATAATGCGATGAGAATTTATAATCCCAAAGAGACGCTCAATTATTTGCCATGGGTACATATTCTTATTGGCAATGCAAAAGGTATCTTGCGTGGTATTCATCATGGTGTAAGTTCACATTATTTGAAACGCTATTTAAGCGAATTCTGTTATAAGTTTAATAGACGCTTTTTTAAGCAAAACATTTTTTACAATCTAATTACGGCCTGTGTTAATACTTCGCCTATTACATTTGCGGAGCTAAAGACCTAATCATTTACAAGATAAACATTGTCGTAACCTGAAAAATAATCGTTTGAATATGCGGCACGCAGCATATTCAAAACCGTTAGCCGTCATGCAAAGAATTTTATAGAGAGAAATTATGGAAATAAAAAAAATTACTGAAGAAAATTGGACTGATGACAATATTATTAAATTAAGAGATTACAAAGAGCCATCTGTTGTAACAGAACCAGATGAAGGAAAGTTACGTGAAACAATTGAACCTTGGCTAACAGCTTTGTTTCAAAGTGAGCACCTTTCTTTATTAACTGGTTCGGGCATTTCATCAGCTATTCATCATCTGGCAACTAGCAACCCAGGTGTCGGCATGGATAAAATTGAATTTTCTGTTTTTAATGAACAAATTGAAAAAAAAGCAAAAGAAAGTTCTGAAAAATCAGGAAGAGGCGAGCCAAATATAGAAGATCAAATAAGAACCGTTACCGAACTTATAAGAGGGATGGAAATTTACTTAACTACTATAGAAGATGGAACACTTTCAGGTAATATTGAGATCTTAAAACAGGAACTACTTGAAGGCATAAAAAACTTTGCAAACAATATACTTGCCTCTGAAAAGAATATTGTCACATCGGATAAAACGGAGCCTGCCGAATATTTAATGAATTTTTTATTGAGTTTTGCCAGCAGAAGTGCCACTAGAGAACGTTTAAATTTATTTACTACCAATTACGACCGTATATTAGAATTTGGAAGCGAACTCGCAGGTCTACATTTAATTGATCGTTTTGTTGGCATTATATCACCTATATTTCGTGCATCAAGATTAAATATTGACCTACATTATAATCCGCCTGGGATCCGTGGTGAGCCAAGGTATCTAGAAGGAGTTGTAAATTTCACCAAGTTACACGGCTCAATTGATTGGAGTGAACAAGACGGTGTAGTTAGAAGATTTGCTTTACCTTATGGAGCAGAAAATATTGACGTTTATAAACCTTCCGGAAATGAATTAATAATATACCCAAACTCTTCAAAGGACAGGGAAACTGCTGAATATCCGTATGTTGAATTGTTTCGAGATTTTGCAAGTACTATCATAAGACCAAATTCTACGGTTGTTGTCTATGGTTATGGTTTTGGTGATGATCATATCAACAGAGTTCTTTTAGATATGTTAACCATTCCTTCTACTCATTTGGTAATCATATCCAGAAGTAATACTGGTGAGAGGATTGAAAAATTCTATAAAAAAGCTAAAAGACCTGTCCAAATAACATTACTAATTGGCAAACATTTTGGTGATATAAAAACGCTTGTTGACAACTATTTGCCCAAACCTGCCATTGACAGAACAACTTATAAAATGGCCGATCTTTTAAAGGCCAGAGGCATTGCTAAATCAGAAAAAGAATCGGGAAATTCAAATCAAGAAGAGAATGATGACTAGAACACCCATTGAAAATCAATCTGAATTAAGAATTGGAGTGGTAGAATACACTGCCCCAAACGAAATTAAAGTTCAATTAGATATTGAAGCACCAGACGGTATTTCAGCAAATGCAGGTGTTCCACGAGCATTCCCAAGAATAAACGGTTATGTGCTTTTGCCAAACGACTCAGGTTACATCGTTTGTCAAATTGTATGGATTGCTATTGAACGTTCACCTTTTCCAAAAAGAAAAGGCTATCAAGATTACGGACTTGTTGATTTGCCTTACCCAATTAGAAAAATGAAAATAGTACCGTTGGGTATATTGAAAACAAAAGAAAAGCAAAGTTTTGTTTTTCAAAGAGGGGTTCAATCTTTTCCTAGTGTAGGAACAGCGGTATTGTTACCTACGGACGAGCAACTTAAATCTATTATTGAATCGGGTAAAAACAGACGAGTTTATATCGGTAACAGCCCACTTGCCGCAAACGCCGAAGTTAAAATAGATCCGGACAGGTTGTTTGGCAGACATCTGGCTGTTTTAGGTAATACCGGAAGTGGAAAGTCTTGTACTGTTGCCGGCTTAATTCAATGGTCTTTAGAAGCGGCAAAACAAGAATTAAGAGATAAAAGCAACGAAGTAAATGCCCGTTTTGTTATCCTTGATCCTAACGGTGAGTATTCAAAAGTTTTTGAGAACGCAAAAGTCTTAAAAGTTGTTGATGACGGGAATGATAATTTGGATGTTCCTTTATGGCTTTGGAACAGTGCGGAATTTGGTGCATTCACCGAGGCAAGTTCAAAAGCACAATTGCCATTACTAAAACGAGCTTTGAGAGCTATGCGAAATGAGGAGTTTGATATAGAAGATGACTCCAATGTAAGAGTAAAAAAATTTCTTGGTATTATTCTTCAATCTTTAATATCAAGCAACAATAGAGGCGAACCCTACAACGGGCAATTCCCTGTAAATAAAAATTTTATTGACAAACTCGAAAGATGGAGAACATCTATAGTAAATTTCAATATTGAAAATGAAAGTCTTACTCAACTAATTTCAGAATTTGATAATTTAATTTCTACACATAAAATTTCCTGGAGCAATGGCCGCGGATTTGATTTTCCAATTTTTATAGTTAATGACATTGATAAATTAATAAATAATATAAAAAATACTTTTCTTTCATTTGGTGGTTCGGAAAGAGAGCTTTTGCCTAAAAACGAGGATATTCCCATTCCTTTTGAAGGAAAAGTTTTCATTGAATACTTGGAAGCATTGGCGCAGGAAACTGGAAATGAACAATATCTGGAATTTCTCATCACAAGAATCCGAACAATGCTTTCAAACTCAAGAATGGACACAATAATTGGTGACAAAAAGAAAATAAAATTAGACGAGTGGTTAGAGAAATATCTTGGAAAAGATGACAAAACATCAATAACCATCATTGACCTTTCTCTAGTCCCGTCAGAAATCATTCATATTATCACATCTGTCATTGCCAGGGTAATTTTAGAAGCATTACAGCGATACAGAAAAATTCACAAAAAAGCGTTACCTACCGTGTTAGTGATGGAAGAGGCACACTCTTTCATTACCAGATATACAGATATTAATGACAGAAACTCTTCTTCTATTTGTACAAAAGTTTTTGAGAAAATAGCCAGAGAGGGTCGCAAATTTGGAATGAGTTTGGTTTTATCATCTCAAAGGCCATCGGAATTATCGCAAACAGTTTTATCACAATGTAATAGTTTTATCCTGCATAGAATTAGTAATGATAGAGATCAGGAGTTAGTAGGCAAATTATTACCCGATAACTTTCGCGGTTTACTAAATGAATTACCTTCATTACCTTCCCAACAAGCTATTCTATTAGGTTGGGCATCTGAATTGCCAATCTTAGTAAAAATTCGAGATTTAACTAAAGAGAAAAGACCATTATCAGACGATCCAGATTTTTGGAATGTATGGCGTAGAATTGATGATGAGGGTAATGAGATACAAAGAAATGTAAATTGGAAAGAAATCGCAGATGTTTGGCAAGAAAAAAGCACGGACGGCTAACATTAGCTATAAGTCATTGGGCGATAAGTGGTTAAAATAGAAGTAAGTGATTATAAACAAAGAACATAGCATATTGAAAAATTGGAGCATAAAACTGCCCAACGCCTCATAGCTGTGACCGTTAGTAGCAATTAAGAGAAAATAAATGAGAGCAGAGAAAATAACTTTACAACAACTTGAGACCTTTCTCTTCAGAGCCGCGGATATTTTGCGCGGGAAAATGGATGCTTCCGAATATAAGGAATTTATTTTCGGGATGCTTTTTATCAAACGCATGTCCGATGAATTCGATAAAAAGCGCGAAAAGCTTAGAAAGTATTATCAAAGCCAGGGATTAGATAGAGAAGCCATCGAAGAAATTCTTGAAGATAAAACATCCTACGGCGAAACGTTTTTTGTGCCCAAACGGGCGCGCTGGAACGAAAGCTGGACGGATGAAAACGGAAACGAAGTTCCGCCGCTGAAACATCTGAAACATAACATCGGCGAAATGCTCAACAAAGCCCTTGCCGCGATTGAAAATGAAAACGATGCCCTGGCCGGTGTGCTTAAAGAGAATATCGATTTTAATGCGGGTAAAGGAAAAGAAGGCAAGAGCCGCATTTCCGACCAGAAATGGAAAGACTTGCTGGATCATTTCAACGATCCCCGCTTTGTTTTGGTTAATGAGAATTTCGAGTTCCCCGATTTGTTGGGCGCGGCTTACGAGTATCTGATTAAATTCTTTGCCGACAGCGCCGGAAAAAAGGGCGGTGAATTCTATACGCCCAACGAAGTGGTCAGACTGTTGGTGCAGCTCACCAAACCGCAGGCCGGAATGGAAATTTACGATCCAACTTCCGGCAGCGGCGGTTTTTTGATTCAGGCACATCAATACATTGAGGAGCAGGGACAAAACCCGGACGATATTTCACTCTACGGACAGGATTCCAACGGCACGGTTTGGGCAATTTCTATGATGAATATGATTCTGCACAATATCGTCAAATTCAACATTGAAAACGGCGACACCCTGGAAGACCCGCTGCATCTGGAAAACGGCACGATTAAAAAATTCGACCGCGTGCTGGCCAATCCGCCCTTTTCACAAAATTACAGCCGCGCGGCGATGAAATTTACCAACCGCTTTAAAGAGTTCTGCCCCGAAAGCGGCAAAAAAGCCGACCTGATGTTTGTGCAGCATATGCTGGCCAGTCTGAAACCGTACGGTAAAATGGCCACCATAATGCCCCACGGCGTGCTGTTCCGCGGCGGAAAGGAAAAATTGATCCGCGAAATCTTTATCAACGATGATGTGATTGAAGCCATCATCAGCCTGCCGCCGGGGTTGTTTTACGGCACCGGCATTCCCGCCTGTGTATTGGTAATGAATAAAAACAAAGCGGATACGCTGAAGGACAAAATCCTGTTTATCAACGCCGACGCCGAATATGCCGAAGGCAAAAATCAGAACAAACTTCGCCCCGAAGATATTGAGAAAATTGACTACGTGTTCACAAATAAGCTGGAAATTCCCAAATATTCCCGCATGGTGGATAAAACGGAAATCGCCGAAAAACACGATTACAATCTGAACATCCGCCGCTATGTGGACAACACGCCCGAACCGGAGCCGGAAGATGTAACCGCCCATCTGATCGGCGG
>Ga0256841_1001070_pt1 | contig 25133 bp, 16 predicted proteins | sample 356308metaG_FD_185971 | JGI IMG/M metagenome (GOLD analysis project Ga0256841, IMG submission 185971) | Hydrothermal vent microbial communities from Mid Atlantic Ridge, Atlantic Ocean - 356-308 | ecosystem: Environmental > Aquatic > Marine > Hydrothermal vents | place: Atlantic Ocean: Mid...
TTTACATCATCTATTCCGAATCCCTCGATAAATTTTATACCGGTTATACCGACGATCTAGAGTGGAGACTCGAACGGCATAACGAAGGTTGGGGAAAATTCACTAAGCGTGGTATTCCTTGGAAGTTGGCAACTCTGAAACCCAAGGCAATAATTCCTTTGTTTCATTTATGTTTGAAATCCACCTTCCGGATTTTCCCGCTGAATACAAATACTGATAAAATTCCTAAAGGCACAAGCAAAGCTCCCATAACGAAAAAAGGAGTATAACTTTCACGTGTAATTAAAGGAACAACATAAGTAGTAAGAATTACTCCAATCGCAGCTGTTGTTCCACCCGCACCGGCCAAAGAACCGACAGATTTTCCGGTAAAAAAATCACTTGGTAAAGTTTGAATATTTCCAATTGCAACTTGGAAACCGAAAAGTATAAGAGCAATCAATAACACTGCAATAATTGGAGTAGCGGCTAATGCGGTTAGCAACAGCGAGGGTAACATTATCAATCCGCCCAAAACAATTGCGGCTTTTCTGGCTTTGTTCAATTCCCAACCTCTTTTCATCCAGAATCCGGCAATCCAACCGCCAAATATTGCTCCCGAAGCCGCACCTACGTAAGGTACCCACGCAAAAAGTCCGATTTGTTTAATATTAAAACCGAATTTGTCCGCAAGATAAATAGGCAGCCAAAAAACGAATAACCACCAAATCGGATCCAGAAAAAATCTGCTGGCTAAAACCGACCATGATTCTTTTTGTTTCATAATTTCAAGCCAACTGGGATTATAATCATTACCCATATTTTCTTCACGCTGATCACTTAAAATATATTCTTTTTCCTCTTCGGTAATCCAAGGGTGTTTAGCCGGTAAAGCTTTATTTATAATCAACCACGGCACAAGCCATAATATTCCCAAAACCCCTAAAATTATAAATGTTATTTTCCAACCGACCCAAAGATATAGGAATGCAATTAATGGTGGTGATATAATAGATCCGATTGAAGCGCCGGAATTGAAAATTCCTTGAGCAAGCGCTCTTTCTTTAACAGGGAACCATTCGGCATTGGACTTTGTAGCACCCGGCCAGTTTCCCGCTTCGCCGAAACCAAGAAAAAACCTAACAACACTGAAACTTAACACACCACGTGCCAGGGCATGCAAGGCTTCAGAAACAGACCAAATTACTACCGACATAACAAAACCTAATCTAGTACCTATCCAATCATAAATTTTTCCCGAAACACTTTGGCTGACAGCATACGCAATAGTAAACAATATGGCAATAAAGGAATATTCTTCCTTTGTCATTCCCAATTCCTTGGAAATTTCCGGCCACATTATTGATAAAGCACCACGATCTATATAATTTATAATGGTAATTATTGCAACCAATATGATTATCCACCATCTTAAATTTTTTATATTTTTCATTATTAACTCTTATTTAATTTAAATTAAAAAATCTTCCCTTACCGGACTAAACACATCTATTAAAATGCCTTCTTCCAAGCATACTGCACCGTGTTCTATGTGAGGGGGAATATAAAATGCATCTCCTCCTTCCAATATTTTTTTTTCTTGTCCAATCGTAACTTCAAATTTTCCGCTTACTACATAAGTTGTTTGGCTGTGAGGATGTTTGTGAATAACCCCAACACCTCCTTTATCGAAATGAACCTTAACCATCATAATCTGGTCATTGAATCCCAATATTTTCCTTTTCATACCTGGTGCTACTTCCTCCCATTCCAAGTTTTTAGAAAAAATGAATTTGTCGCTTTCATGTTTCATGGTTTACCTCTCTTTTTTAACCAAATAAAAAGGTCCTTTCCAATTATAAATTTTTCCTTTAATATTAAGATTATGCATGGCGTTTGGGTTTGCATTTTGGTTTACTATTATTACAACCCAATCAATATTTTTTTTCCCCTTAACATTTATCGCAGTGTATTCATCCGAATCATATATGACGCTGATTTTCTTAATTGTAGAATAAGGATCGACGGTAAATTCCTTAATGGGATCGAAAATACCATGAGGTTCAATTATCGATGCAAATACATAATTTTTGTTTTTAACTCTAATCATAATCCCATGATCATTCCGCAAATTAAAATTGGGATCCGTCCCACCTATTTCAGTTAAATAAACTTCAGAACCCTTACTTGTATTAGATATTAAAGAATAAAATCTTTTTCCATTAAGCCAGGTAATGATTAATTGTGAATCGACTACTGCCTCTGCTTGGTTCCAAAGATGTTGATAGCCATATTGCTCTCCCATTATATGTCTTTCAGTAGTATATGCTTCATATTTAAAATTCATATCAATTAAGTGCCCCATATAGTAATAAGGAAGATCATAGGTATGTACCTCATCCGATTGAATCTTAAAAACATCCAAAACCAAAGGGCGGTACAATTTTTTATCATTAATCAATGCCATCGTTCTTTGCATATGAACTCCCGGGTAGGCATTATTTTCTTTGGCAGACATATATTGTAAATTTTGATTTTTAGAATTAAAAAAATATCTATCGGAATGATGTTGTTGAGATAATTTTTTCTTTGCCAAGTATTGGCTTTTCATATCAACAACAACAGTATTATGTGCCAGTGTTTGCTTAGCCCAACTATAATTTTCGGGTAAATAGCGACCGCCCCATTTTTGGGGGACGTTTAAAAATCTTGCCGAACCGTAATCTTGAATAATTTCTCTTGCTTGATCATAAAACAAAAAAGTTAATTTGTCAAAATGCCCATGGGAAAGTCCATGTGACCCGTATTTCATAAACAATGTTTCTTGATCGTTCTTATTTCCGAATCTCAAAATACCGACTCCGCCCCATTTCCCGTCCGGACCATCGGTAAATTCAACGCTACGCCATTTAAATTCCGGTATATCTGTTTTCCCTGTAAGTGCTTTTGCTACCATTAATCCGGCACCGGACAAATTAACTTCATTATGAAGTTTAGCCAAATATAATAATTGCGGATCATGCTCGTAATTTGCATAAACGAAATCAACAGCCACTATTAACTCGGGCGACATCCATGTTTTTTCTTTCAATGCATCATTAACCGGAATGAAAGCTCCGTTTGTGTAAGTTACTTGCAGTGCCGAGTATAAGGCTTTTTTTAAGATCGAATTCCGGTATTGATAAATATTCAATTCCGGTTGATTGTTTTTAATTGCTTCGGCAAAAAGGAAAAAGGGCCATAGTGCATACCGGACATAATAACCTCCTTCGGTGTAATATCCATCGGGGGAAAAAAGATAATCGAGCTGGGCTAAAAATCCGGATTTCTTATCCAAATTAGAACCATAAAGAGCTTTCTTAATAAAATCGTTTCTATGCAAAACATATCCGGTCATACCAACTGCGGCAACCATCCATGTGCCATGGTTATGAAGCAAATCGAATTCATGCCGGCATTCGTTGAGGAAAAAATTTGCCATGGGAATAAAAATATTATTTTCGAACAAATGCCGGTCTTTTTCATCAAGCCAATCATAAATACAATCGTACGCTTGAATAGTATGCACAAGCCATACGGTTTCGTTAAGACTTTGCCAAAATAACCTTCCGGGTGTTTGTTTTTTTGCTTTAGGATGTTTACCAAGTTTCGGATACATTTCAGCATACTTCCTTAACATGTCCCGTATGAACACGGCATATTTCTCATCACCTGTTATTTGGAATAGTAAGCCCGCTTGATACATTTCATTATAATTTTGTTTATGTTTTTCATGGGTATAACCACCACCAGGATCTTTGGGCCAAGGTACATCAACAGGGTTTTGCAACGCTTCGTCCACTATTTTCTTTGAAAGTTGAACAGAGCGGTCGAGTATCGGATATTTTCCCAACGATTGTTTGATTTTGTTCGCATCAGTTTTTGTTAAAATCAGGTTTGGATGTTGAGAAAATCCGACGGAATAAAAAAGTATAAGCAAAAGAAAGATTAATTTTTTCATACCATCCTTATTTAAATAAAGTATAGTCCACCGTTAATTTCTACACTTGCACCAGTAATAAACGAAGATTCGTCCGAGGCAAGATAAGCAATCAAATCGGCTACTTCGTAGGCTTCACCTTCCCTCCTTAGAGGTGTTGCAGCAGCAACTTTGGTACGGACTTCAGGTTTAGTAAAAGTATCGTGGAAAGTAGTGTTGATCATTCCGGGAGATACGCAATTTACCCTAATGCCTTTCGGACCGAATTCTTTAGCCAAACTGCGTGTAAAAGTTAAAACTCCGCCTTTGGATGTGGCATAAGCCGCAGCTCCGGGTCCACCGCCGTCTCTTGCGGCTAGGGAAGATAAATTAATTATCGATCCGCCCTCTGGAATATATGGCAAAACTGCTTTAGTTACTAAAAAAACCGATCCCAAATTCAATTTGATTACTTTATCCCAAAAATCCCAGTCCATCTCATTCATTGTTTTTCTGGCTACAAGTCCGCCAACATTATTTACCAGAATATGTATTTCTTCGCCAAATGCTTCCCTTGTTTTTGCAACAAGATTTTCAATATCTTTTTGATTTGTCATATCGCCTCTTACGGTGATTGCCTCGCCACCAAATTCCTTGATGGCATTTAATGTTTCTTCAGCTTCTTTTGCACTGCTGAAATAATTAATACAAACTTTGGCTCCTTCTTTCGCTAATTTTATGGAGGTTTCCTTACCGATGTCTCTGGCTCCTCCCGTAACGATTGCGGTTTTGTTTTTAAGACCCTTCATTTTTACTCCTTGTTTTTATCATTCTGAAATTCCAATAATTTTTTTGCATGCTCTTCAGCAATTTTCAAGTGTTCCAGCATTTCCCTGTAAGCGCCTTCCTCATCCTGATTAATAATAGCATCCAATATTTTCCTGTGCCATATTAATGCAGCCTCTTTTGCATCTTCAACTTTAGCATATACAAACGGCTTTACCTTGGGTAAAAGGTTATGAATCGGTTTTATTAACAAAGGCACTATTAAATTGTGGGTTGCTTTTGCCAGATCGAAGTGGAAACGCATATCGAGTTCGGACAGCTTATCAAAATCGCCACTGCATTCACTTAATTGAACAATATCATTTTCAAGTTGCTCAATATCATCATCTGTTCTGTTTTTGGCAGCTTCCCTTGCTATTGCCGGTTCCAAAATTTGCCGGGCGTGTGTTAAATCCAAAACAGCATTTCTATCGAGCCTTAGCATAAGTAATTTTTTTAACGGATCGCTCACACTTTCGGAAGTTAATTTACTAACGAATATCCCTTTCCCTTTTTCTATGGTAATCAGACCACGAGCTGCAAGAATTTGTAATGCTTCTCTTACCGATGTACGGCTAACATTGAATTGTTGACACAGTTCATTTTCCGAAGGTAATTTTGAACCCGGTACATATTTTTTTTCCAAAATTGCCTTCTCGATTTGGGATACAATAATATCCTTTATCGGTATCCGTTCGTTAACTTTTGTGAACATTTTTATCTCCAATTATAAATCGAATAATTATCTTTCAACTCTGCCGGAACCTCCGTTTTTCATAAGTTTTTCCACTTCTTCAACGGAGACCAAATTAAAATCCCCCGGTATTGTATGTTTAAGACATGATGCCGCAACAGCAAATTCGATTGCATCTTTTCCGTTTTTATTTTGCAGAAAACTAAATATTAACCCTGCCGCAAAAGAATCTCCCCCGCCCACTCTATCAACAATCTGAATATCATAAATAGTTGAGCGATAAGGTTTAAGGCAGTCGGAACCATTATGAATTAAAGCGCTCCAGCCGTTCCGCGACGCCGAGTAGCTTTCACGCAGTGTGATAGCTACAGTATCGAAATCATATTTCGATTTTAGTATTTGTGCCAATTTTGCATATCCTTCTTCACTTAATTGTGCGCTTTCAACATCCGATGCTTCGGCTTTAATGCCAAGGGATTTTTCCGCATCTTCTTCATTAGCAATACAAACATCAACATATTCCATCAACGGATTCATTACTTTTTGGGCTTCTTCGGTAGTCCACATCTTATTGCGAAAGTTAAGATCGCAACTGACCGTGAGCCCGTGTTTCTTTGCAGCAATCAATGCTAATTTCAAAGTATCTTGGGCATTTTTCCCCAACGCAGGAGTTATACCTGTCCAATGAAACCAATGTTTACCGGAAAAGATTTCATCCCAATCAAAATCCTCCGTTTTCATATTACTAATTGCGGAATTTTTCCTATCGTAGATTACCTTGGAGGACCTTTGGCTTACTCCGGTTTCAAGGAAATAAATTCCAATCCTTTCACCTCCGCGTTTAATGTAAGTAACATCGACGCCAAAACTTCGTAATCGATTAAGAGCCGCATTACCAATTTCATGTTCAGGTAAGATTGAAACAAAATAGGAAGAGACCCCGAAATTAGCCAAAGAGACGGCTACGTTTGCTTCACCACCACCGAAGGATGCATCGAAATTGTTGATTTGAATAAATCTGTTGAATCCCGGTGTTGAAAGACGGAGCATAATTTCACCGAAAGTAACTACTTTGTGATTTCTTTCCATAGTATTTTATTCCCCAGTGGTAATAAGTTTCTTAATATTACTAACAGCAATTTTAGCATTATCCGCTATCTTTTTATAATTTTTGTTTTTGATAGCTTGCTTATCTAACAATGCACTGCCAATTCCAACAGCTGAAGCACCCGCATTAAGCCATTCCCGAATATTTGTAAGTGACACTCCTCCGGTTGGAATTAATTTAAGTTGAGGCATTGGAGCTTTAATCGCTCTGAAAAATTTCATGCCTAAAATATCGGCTGGAAAAACTTTAACGGCATCCGCACCTGCATTGTGTGCCGAATAAATTTCCGTTGGCGTAAATCCTCCGGGATAAACCGGCACACCGTTTTTGTGTCCATACTCGATTACCTTAAAATCGAGAACCGGCGACACGATAAATTCTGCCCCGTTTTCCATAGCGCTAATTGTATGTTCAAGATTTAAAACAGAACCGACACCAATTCTTGCAACGTTGCTAAAATTATTAATCGCTTCACTTAATATCGAAAGTGCGTCCGGGGTGGTTAAAGTAATTTCAATATTAACTATACCTCCGGAAATTACAGCCTCAATTACCTCAAGGGCACTCCCGGAATCATTTAAACGGATAACGGCAAAAATTTTATTTGCCAATAATTTTTCCGATTTTTCCTTATAATCTTTTAACATTTGATTTTAACTAATTATTTATTTTAAGTATACTAATTTATCAATTTTTTTATATTCCTTCCCGGTTACGCTTGTTACTGTGTAACTACAAAAGTAAACTCCACTTGGGATGTTATTCGCAGTAAATTCGATTGAATGAACGCCACCGGACAAATTTCGATTGTACAACAGCGTACGAATTTTACGTGCCGTAATATCATAGATATTTATTGTAACAACTGATTGCTCAGGCAAATAGAATTTTAACCGTGTAGAAGGATTAAACGGATTGGGATAATTATGGTAAATAAAAAACTCTCCCATGCCCGGTTTATAACTTGTTCCGCGTACATCTGACAGATTCATCCGTTCATTATATTGCGCTAAATAAAGTGATTGTGGTAACAAACCGGATTTATTTGAACCTTCAATATAACCTTCTTTCTCATCGAAAGATGAATCACCATAACCGGCAATTAACGAGCCGGAACAACCGATTGCATAATTTTGGGCTGTTGGGGGTTGCTGAATTATTATTTGTCCGTCTTTAACATCACAATTCCAAGCAACGGAATTTACACTTGCCCATCCGTGACTTGTACCATAATAACCTCTGTTATACAAGCCTATTCTGCGTTTATTATAACCTGCTAAAACCCTGCTTAGTTCAACATGGTTATCATACAATAAACCTTGGCTCCAACGCCTATGACCTTCGCTGGCAGCGTAGGAACTGTCTGCGTAATTATGATAAAACACTATTCCCGATGTCCAAGATGTCCCATTAGAAACATAGGAATGCCTGCCATGTGTAGCTAAATTATCTTTAAAAAGTATTTGCTGAGAAGCAGTGTAAGCGTTAAAATTATATCTTCGTCCGCCGGTTATTTTTGAAACCGGATCAAGAGCTTTACAATTTGAAATTGTAATACGTGTAGCTGTATTCGTTCTAAAACCGGATTCTACAAAATGAAGAGTTGTAACATTCCTTACCCATGCATCTTCAATAAGAAAAAGATCGACAGCATTTTTAGCATGTTCTTCATCCTCCGGGTCACCGGATGTTTCAATATCAACTCTTAAATTTTCAATTCCGATATTCCTTTTTAGTCCTAAGCGGGAATATTTATAAATATAAGATTGTGAAAGCGCCCGTATTAAAGTATAGTAAACCGGAACATCTATTGTTATAGTGTCTCCGGAAATATCCGTAATATAACGGTTATAAACGATAGGTTGGCTACCGACCTCCCAAGGTGTATCATTTGAATCGGCGCCGGGTTCGTCCGAATGAGTGCCACCAAAATCAATAGCTTCCAACCACGTTTGCGTACATGGATGATAAATAATAATATTGTCACCAATCTCAAAAGGATTAGTATTTTCAACGATAAATTTATTTTCACCTACTTTTACAGTATCGGAAATAATATTTACTTTTGAACCGGGAACCATGTCATTCCATTTGGTAGAAACACCGCCACCGGCTACAATTATTGATCTTCCTGCCGGTGAATTTCCTTTTCCTAATATGATAGTGTTAGAAGCAGGATTGTTTTCACTGCCTTCCCCTTTTAACACAATACCCGATTCATTCAATTTTATTGTACCTCTAACTTCATAAATACCGGCTTTTAATAAAAGCGCCCCTCTAAAACCGTTTGGTTGAACAGGATAATTTTCGGCTATGTCTCTTATTGCGTTAATAATATTTAAAGTATTATCTCCCTCTACCGGCGATATTGATTTTACAATTTGTACATCAGGTACCGGTTCGTTTCCGTTTTTATATCCCGCAAAACTAAAATCCGGAATTCTGTTACCTAAACTGTCCGATACATATATTAGTTTACCGTTTTCGTAGTAAATAATTTTCGATTGCCATTCTTGCGCCGAAATATTTGAATAGATTAGTATCATTAAATATATTATTATTTTATTATTAATATTTTGATATATCATTTATAATATTACATAGTATTTATTCAAACTAATTACCAAGCCACCCGCCATCAACAGCAATTACCGCCCCATTCACATAATTAGCGGCTGCCGAACTTAAAAAAACAGCTGCTCCAACAATATCTTCAGGTTTACCCCATCTTCCAGCAGGTATTCTGTTTAGTATAGCATTATTCCTTTCTTTATCCATTTGTAAATCTTTGGTAAGTCTTGTTTTTATATAGCCCGGTGCAATTGCATTCACATTTATACCTTTGCGTGCCCACTCATTTGATAAAGATTTAACCAATTGAACTATACCGCCTTTACTCGCTGCATAAGCCGGCACTTTTTTCCCACCTTGAAAAGATAAAACCGATGCAATAAAAATTATTTTTCCATTTTTTCTTTTTAACATTTGTTTACCAATTTCCCTTGTGATGATAAATTGGGAATTCAGATTTACTTCCATAACTTCATCCCAATCATCATCCGAATAATCAATGGTATTCTTTCTTCTTATTATTCCGCCGTTATTAACAAGAATATCTATTTTAACATCATTTTCCATGAGTAATTTTATAAATCCGTATATTTCATCCCGATTTGACAAATCGGCTTGATATGAAAATAATTTCTTATTAAGTGAGTTTATTTGAGCATTAAACATTTTACTTTTAGTTTTTTTCCGATACAAGCAAATAATATCCGCTCCCGCTTCTGCCAGGCCAAGTGCAATTGCTTTACCAATGCCTCTACTACATCCAGTTATTAATGCAGTTTTACCCTTCAGATTAAACTTGTCCAATATCATATTTTTCATTATAAATTATTTTCTGTCATTCGTACATCTTCGGGGTTTCCCTTCAGCACCCTATAATTCCACCCACTGTTTTCGTTCTTAGTCAATTCCAATGTAGCCGGATTGTTACATGTAACATTCACCCCATCAAATGTGCAATTTGTACCATTATAAAATACTAAACTTTCTAAATTATGATTATTTAATTTCTTAACGATAAATTCAGCATCCGTATTTACTTCCGCCAACCCCAGCATTTTATTTTTTGCGAAAAATAACTTGTAAACATAATTTTTTAAATTAACAACAATTAAATAAAAATCATCCCTGTTGAATTCCCTTACTTCAGGTTTATCGACATTTTTTTCCGATACAGGAAAGACAATTGTGTTAAAGGAATATGCCTTACGTCCGTTCTTTGTAAAGCGTGCGGCAAAAATATTAAATTTTTCGAATGTGTTTACATCCATATCGGAGTAATCCGTTTGAATAATAAATAAGTTATCTTTCATTATTCCATTACAATCCTTCAAAATTTTATATTTACCTTGCCAAATTTGTTGATAGGAATGATATTTCTCCGAATCAAACCGGTCAATCACTACCCAAAAGAAGGGTTTCATAAAAAAGACTTCTCTTTGGTAATTTATTCCGATTTCATTATACCCATTATGCGAACCACAGAAATAATCGAGATTATTCCCGGTAAACCAATCAATTACTTTTGGTTCGGGTAAATATCTCCATAATCCGAAACCGGTTCCCGCTTTATTATCAATCCATTTTTTACCTTGTAAAATGTTATCTGCTACAGCCACATTTTTAACCAACGAATTCTTCATGTATTTATAATGAGGAGAACTGTATTTTACCCGGTAAGTAGGTAATAATATTTTCCCGTAACCGTAAGCGCTAACTCCAAGAATTCCACCGTGAGTATGATCAGGTTTGTACTTAGCAAGTCCTCCGTCAATTATCAAATAAAGATCATTTTTCTTGTAGCCTGTTCTCATCACAAAAAATTTCGAATCCGGTAAAGATACGGACGTTAAGCCGGGTTCTTTTACAGATAATTTTTCATACTTTTCTCTTTCGTTTTCATTAAAAAACCAGAATAGTCCCGGGGGAAACATTTGGGATGCAAAATATTTATATTCCGGATTATTAAAAATTGTGGCACCAATAGTCATATACAATGAAGGATCCGGATCCGGTAATTCCGCCATATTAATACTTTCTTTGTTCCCTGCTTTTTCCGGATACACCGCTTGAGCATCGTTAAGCACAGGTAATTTTTTATCCGGCATGGCAAGAGCTACGATTGCATCGAACATTTTATGGAAACGATGAAGAAATAAATCCGGCAATTTTTTATTGTTGATTACCGAAATTCGATAAATTCTAAAATAATTCATTATATCCAGCTTAAAGTAGTGAGAGGCTCTTTCGAACTGGAAACCGTCATCTTTTATTTCCTTACTAATATGTTCCATTATACCTTTTAACGCCAATTCGTTCCAATACCTCATAATTGGAATCTCCGGGTACATAATTGTGGTTTCATACAGTCCCGCTAAACCATGTAATTGGTGATTTCCCCAATGGAACTTTCCACATACGTCGCTCAATTTTGCAGCATGAAGGATAAACACTTTAAGCATAAATATTTGGTCTTGCCATTTATATGAAGGAGAACCCAACATCAAATTATGGGCAAATAATAAATTCCTAATTCTATTTCCGGCATAAAACCGTTCGAACAGATCATTCCTTCCGCTCTCGGTTAAGTTTGCAGAATAATCATTAATAAAATCTTTTACTTGCTTAAGTAAGTCAGCAAATATTTTTTGGTTTCCTTCGCTTAAATATTTTTCAGCCACCTCTCCGTATGCAAAAGTAAATCTCGAAAGGTACCGGAGTGTGTTTGGGGTTAATTCTTTACCTTGGTTATCGACACCAGGTAATTTCCAATCGATATCCGTACCATATTTGCTTTTAATTTTGTCGGCTGTTTTAATCACTTTGGAAATATAGTCCGGATATTCTTTTTTCAATACTTCAAAATTATTTTCCACTTCGTTACTGTTAAAAAAGTAACTTACATTTTTCCTGTTTCTAAAATAGTGAGCTAACTTTTCTAATAAGCGGGTCCCGTCTTCTCCGGTAAATTCTTTTTTAATCAATTTAATATCTTGAACGGAATCATCAAGATAATTGATTAACTCACTATCGGTGATAAGTCTGTTTCTCGGAACCTTATCGACCAATGCTGATAAATCTTCGCCTCTTAGCTGTAATGATGCTGCGAGAACAAAGCAAATAACAAAGAGTATTTTTTTAACAGTAATAATCACTTAACTAATAATATTTTAATTGTGAATGTTTTGATTTTTGTTATCAGCCTTACAAAGTAAATTCCCGATTCATGGTTGGTTCCATCCCACTGTACGGAATAATATCCTTTGTTTAATTCCCCTTCAAATAAATTATCAACGAACTCCCCGAGTGTATTGTAAACATTAATTTTAACATAACGTGATTTATCAATATTAAATCCGATAGTGGTTACGGGATTAAACGGATTAGGATAGTTTTGTTCTAGATTCAAATCATATTTTAATATTTTATCTTTAACCGATGTAGCAACTTCAAACTTGGCTGTAAAAAACTTATCGGAATCCATGATCAAAGTATCGGGATTTTCATTCCCGCTTAAAGCGCCCCCCCATTCGGTAAACACCCAACCGGAATCGGGTACTGCCGTAATAATAACTTGTTCGTTTTCCAGATACGAGCTTTTGTCGGGTGAAAGTTGGATCGTTCCGGAACCGTTTATCCAATAAGAGAGTTTGTAATAAACCGGATCCTTAAAATTTGCTATAATTTCCTTGTTCATATTCATAACAACCGTAATGGGATTGTCGGTAGTTAGCGTGTCGCCTTCCCAACCCAAAAACGTAGAACCGGTGTTTGGAATTGCTTCCAAGGTTACGGTTGTGCCCGGATTATAAACATTCCCTTCCGGATTCAAATTAACGGAACCGTGTCCTTTGATTTTCACACTTAACCAGTACGGTATTGTATCTTTCAACCATTCAGGTCCTACATCATCAGAAGTTAAAGGTTTATTTACGATGGCAAGAGATGAAACTTCATCTGCACCAATATCTTTTATTGCATCTCTATTTTGACCGTCCATATCGTCTGTTACAAAATCATAATTTCCTGATGCAGCATTATATGCCGGACTATTCTCATCTATCCTATATAAACCGTCGGGGGACATACTGAGTTGCGGATCTACAAAATATACTCCGTTAAGAGTATCTATATTTGTATTATTCCCCCAAAATATATTACCTTCCCAAGTAAAATCAGTTGGCGTATCTTCAAAAATTACGGATTGATTGTTTGGATTATCAATAATATTATTTGCTATTGTACAGCTATCGGGCGGTAGAGTTCTTTCGCTATTTTTTCCCAGACCGATTACAAAACTGCTGCTGCAATTTACAATTGTATTGAATGCAACTACAGCGTTTTTAACTTGAAAATATCTGTTTAATGGTGAATCCGGAACTCCATTCATAATTGATAATGCTGAATAGAATCCTGTTCCCTCTAAATTTACAAGGTAATTATTATAAACTTTGTGTCTCTCCCCGATAATTCTTATCCCGCCTGTGGAATCTACATGATTGCCAATAAAAAAATTATTTCTTACCGTACTCCCGTTTCCATGCCTTAGTGTCAAAGTTCCTTTACATTCATAAAATGTATTTCTTTGAAATAAATTATTTCCTGTTTTATTGGAAATTATTTCTATTTCACCATTGCACCTCTCAAAGTAATTATCTTCCACTACACAACTAGCATCGTACATGGAATAATCACTTGTACCAATTCGTATTGTTTCGCCACCGTTTTTGCCCAGCGGTGGTCTTTCTCCAAAATAATTATGGTCTATTTGATGAAATACTTCATCACCGGAACTCGGCATCCAAATTACAAGAGTTGTTTCTTCATTGGTTTTGCCTTTGAAATAGCAGTGATCGACCCTGTTATTTTTACCATAAACGGAAACCCATTTATATCCGTCACTTTTATTTTCCGGATTATAATCGATAATAGAACAGTTTGTCAATCTGCAATGATATGCTTTCTTCGATCCGACACGAAAACCGATAACTTCATTATTATCAGTATAGCCGGCTACAAATCTTAGACCGTCTATTTTCAAATATTTTCCGGAGAAATTTAATGACGAATTGCCTGTCAATATAACATATCCCGGAGTTTCGCTTTTCAAAACAATCGTATCGTTTACTGACCCGTTAGCTGAAAATGTTATTTGTTGGTCTTGCCACTCTCCATTTTTCATAATAACCGTATCACCCGGGGACAATGAACTTTGGATGTTTTTGATTTCAGTAGCATTATTAACATAATATACTTGAGCTTTCAGTAACAATGGAAAAAGCATTGTGATTAATATAAAACCGATAACTAACGACTCATTGTTTTTTTTCATTTTAAATCCGGTTATTTCAGATTTTTCCTTAATATAAATACGGACAGACTCTAAGAGCCTGCCCGTTATACATGAATATTTTATTTCAACAACAACATCTTTCGAGTTTTATTGAATTTTTTCCCACTTAGATTATACAAATATACTCCCGAAGACAAATCGGATGCATCGAACATTACCGAATGCACACCGGCACTTAATTCTTTATTAAACAATGTTGCAACCTTTTGACCTAAAATATTATAAATTGTGAGTTTATACACTCCGCTCTCAGGTAAGGTAAATTTAATATTGGTCGTAGGATTAAACGGATTGGGATAATTTGGGTAGAGTGTATACTCTGTGGGCAATGAATGGTTTTCATCTTCAATTCCGGTTACTATCTGTCCTGTCCAGTTTCTATCACCAATAGCGTAACCGTCATGACCAAGCGTTAATATCGGATTATCCGACGGTATTGTGTAATCGAAATTATCCGGATCCGCATATTGAGGATCATAATTATATATCGTTGCCGTATCCACCGTACCCGTCCTTACCGCATGCGTGTTCGTCCCGGGTTCAGCAACAAACGTTCCGTACTCCAACGTTACCGTATCACCGTTCGCTTTTACTCCTACGATGTTAAACGTATCTATGTGCGATACCGTTGTTCCGAAACTCTGAAATGTTATCAACGCTTGCGACTTTGAAAAATCGTCATTTCCCTTTATGCTGTTTGTTATCAATATATTCCTTATCACACTCGAATACATATCCCTATGCCATATCACTCTCCTTTGACATTTGTCAAATGTCAAGTTTTCAATCAATACCGGCGGATCCACATTCGTAGAATCTCCGTCTCCTTCTATCTTTATTCCAGTTCCTCTTATGTTTACAAATGTACAGTTCCTTACCGTAAACGACGTGCAGAACTTTCCTTCCAACGGTACCGGATCCTTATGTGTGTTTATCGATCTGATTGCTTCGTCTCCCGTATTCGACAACTTACAATTCTCAAACAATATCGTACCGCAACGTGCACCTTTCGTTATATCAAATACGTTCCCGTCATGACTGAATTCCGGATCGCCGTATTTATATATGTTTGTAAACTCGCAATTCCGTATTATCACATCAGGCTTTTCGTTTGCCGAGCCCGCTTTTGCTTCCACATGTATCGCATATTTTACCGAATCATATACGCCCGTCGCCGGATCCTTACCATCTATTTTTATCCCTTCCAAGGTTAAATCATCTTTTAATTTGATAAACGTTCCCGCTCCGCATCCTTGGGGTACTATTACAGGCTTCTGACTCAATCCAGCTTTTGCTTTTATTGTCATCGGTACCGTTACATCAAACGGGTTCGTATAATAAACGCCCCCGTCGGTTACCAGTACTATTGTATTCGCGGCTCCCGTCTTTACATAGTCTATTGCCGCATTTAATCCTTGATCGGGGGTTACTTCGATTTCGGTATTACTCGTTGGATTTGTTGCCCAGTTTCTATCACCAATAGCGTAACCGTCATGACCAAGCGTTAATATCGGATTATCCGACGGTATTGTGTAATCGAAATTATCCGGATCCGCATATTGAGGATCATAATTATATATCGTTGCCGTATCCACCGTACCCGTCCTTACCGCATGCGTGTTCGTCCCGGGTTCAGCAACAAACGTTCCGTACTCCAACGTTACCGTATCACCGTTCGCTTTTACTCCTACGATGTTAAACGTATCTATGTGCGATACCGTTGTTCCGAAACTCTGAAATGTTATCAACGCTTGCGACTTTGAAAAATCGTCATTTCCCTTTATGCTGTTTGTTATCAATATATTCCTTATCACACTCGAATACATATCCCTATGCCATATCACTCTCCTTTGACATTTGTCAAATGTCAAGTTTTCAATCAATACCGGCGGATCCACATTCGTAGAATCTCCGTCTCCTTCTATCTTTATTCCAGTTCCTCTTATGTTTACAAATGTACAGTTCCTTACCGTAAACGACGTGCAGAACTTTCCTTCCAACGGTACCGGATCCTTATGTGTGTTTATCGATCTGATTGCTTCGTCTCCCGTATTCGACAACTTACAATTCTCAAACAATATCGTACCGCAACGTGCACCTTTCGTTATATCAAATACGTTCCCGTCATGACTGAATTCCGGATCGCCGTATTTATATATGTTTGTAAACTCGCAATTCCGTATTATCACATCAGGCTTTTCGTTTGCCGAGCCCGCTTTTGCTTCCACATGTATCGCATATTTTACCGAATCATATACGCCCGTCGCCGGATCCTTACCATCTATTTTTATCCCTTCCAAGGTTAAATCATCTTTTAATTTGATAAACGTTCCCGCTCCGCATCCTTGGGGTACTATTACAGGCTTCTGACTCAATCCAGCTTTTGCTTTTATTGTCATCGGTACCGTTACATCAAACGGGTTCGTATAATAAACGCCCCCGTCGGTTACCAGTACTATTGTATTCGCGGCTCCCGTCTTTACATAGTCTATTGCCGCATTTAATCCTTGATCGGGGGTTACTTCGATTTCTTGAGCATCCACTAAAGAAACCGAAATAACAGAGATCAAGAATGCAATTACGATGTGGGGTAATTTCATGGTTTTCTCCTTCTTTTTTAAGAAAATAATTAATTTAATTTTATTAGTTTAATGTATAAGTATAACCAACCAATATATTACTGTTTGTAACGGTGTTATAATTAGTATTACTAAAATACGAGTCGTAATATCTCATTGAGCTGGTAGTGTAAGCAATATTAAATCTTCCTATTGGAAGAAGAATGCTCACCCCAAAAGAATAAGAATTAATTCCTGGACCTTTATCTTTAATAGCTGCGCCGTCCGGAACAAATAAAGCATTTTGATAATTATATCCGAATAGAATAGATAGAAACTTTTGAATTTTATATTCTGCTCCAACTCTTATCGAAGTTTTATTTGGAAATTTCCTTAGAGTTGAATCAGGTGACGCCATATTTAATTTGGAATTTGATAAATTCGATTTTTCAACATCCAAGCGAATTGTAAATTCATCAATTGGCATGAAGGCTAAACCTACAGCATAAGTTAAAGGAAGTGACAACTCATCCACACCAGAATTAATCGCAGAAGAAGTCGAATCTACGGATGAAACGGTTTTTGTATATGACCATTCTTTTTTAAGTGTATAAGGTAAATTAAGAGACACCCCCAAATTAAATCTGTTCAGTTTAAAAACCGAACCCACGGTAATAGAAAATGCGCTGTAATTTGAGGTTCCTTTAATACCGGTATTTAAGGTATCATAGGAAAACTTAAACTGATTGGCTCCTCCCATAAGGTCAAAATAACCTATTTTGTTTAGTTTGTATGAATCATTTGAGGAACCGGAGAGTAGATTTACTTTCACACCCAAATCAATACTTTCTGTAATTCCGGTTGCAAACGCAAAAGTTATTTGATTTAGTTTACCGATTTTGGAGCGTTCGTAATCGAACCAGTTAACACGTATTGAATCCTCGGCAGAGGTTACTCTTTCCGGGACGGGTCCGTATCCGTTATATCCCAAGTGAGGATCGAGATAAGTATTGTTCCTATCATAATCCAGAATATTAAATTGTTTGCTGTAAGCAGCAGAAATGACAAAATTATGTTCCAAAATTTTAAGCGGTACAACAACGGCAATATTGTTGAAAGCTCTGCCACTTTCGGAATTTATCCAATTTGCGGCTTCCTCGGAAAAGGGGTCCAAACCGAGTTGCGGATCGTTTACTATATAAGTTGAGTCGTCAAAAAAAGCTTGATTATCCCACTTGCCATTATTAGCTGGGTTTGGCGCATATAATCCGTCCAAATAAAAAGAAAGGGTAACGAACTGTCTGTTTGGTCTATAGTCTTGATTTTCCCACCAGCGTTTTTCGAACTCGTTTGCAGTGAAGGAAAATTTAATTTTATGAATAGATGCCAGACCGGCCGGGTTATTAAAAATAGACCCTAACTCACCTGTTCCGGCAATGTTTGCTCCTCCCATCGCTGCAATTTTAGCATCGGTACCATTGGGATTGTCAAACAAACCTTGGAATGATAAATTATCACCCCGGTGCTGCGGTAAAATCAGGATAGGGAGCAAAATCATAACAATAAAAATTTCGGCAAAATTTTTGAATTTTAACATATTAAATTGCTCCTATTAAAAATTAATCAATTTCCAATCCGACCGAAAACCTGTGAACGTTTCCCAGGAATTGTCCGTAATCGTTAAATGAATAATCAATTCTATAATTTTTATATTTTACACCGGCACCGAATGTAATTCCTTCTTCATCAAAATTTATTTTGTAGCCCGCCCGTAGGAAAAACATGTTCAAATAAGAATACTCGAACCCCACGTGATGCTGTTGGCTATAATCCCGTGGTTGTGAAAGATTATATGAAAACAGTAAAGTTTGATCTTGTAATTGTGAAATTAACGGGTCGGAAGGCGAGAACAATTCGGCGGAAATACCAATGGTAAAAGTTTGCGGCAAGGGATAACTACGATCAAAATAAATAATTTCCGGTCCGAAATGCCTTAGAGCTGCCGCAACCTTAATTGAGCGGTAGCCGGTGTTGTATAATATTCCGCCGTCGAAAACCAGAGCTGCAGCTTTTTTTGCTACAAGATCTTCAACGACGTATTTTGCGGTAATTCCAAAAGAGAACTTATCGGTAAGCTGCTTGGCATAGGTCAAACCGAAAACTTTGAATCCCGGTGAAATAGTTTCCCCTGTTAATCCGGGATTATAATTCCCACTTTCATCTTTAACCAAATGATCAACACGTGTTACCTCAATGGTTCCCAGATCATTCATAATTGCTTGCAAGCCAATTCTTCCAAATCCTTCCAAATTGTAGGCTACAGCCAATGAATAGTGGGATACGTCGAAAAACCATTTCACAAAAGAACTTGATAAATCAAAATTTTCAACATTCGTAATTGCCGCCGGATTCCAAAAGACTGCATTTGAAGTATTGGCAACCGACACGAATGCTTCGCCCATTCCGGTTGACCTTGCATCGTTCATCACTTTCAGAAATTGGAAGGATGTAGTTCCAACTTTATCTATGCCGGAACTCTGGGCGAATATTGAAGACATAGTCCACAATGAAAAGATTATTAAAAAAATGTTTTTAAAAATTTTCATGTTATTCACCGTATTAAAAAATATTTATTTAATTATCACCAATTTACCGTGTGCGGTTTTACCCTCCGGGGTGGTAACTACGTAAAAATACACGCCCGATGCAATGTCTTGATTATTTCTTGTAACCTGGAACCATGCAGTTGAAAATGTAGGGGAATCGTGTTCAATAGTTTCAACTAACTGACCGGCATAGGAAAAAATCCTGATGGTACATTTTTCCGGCAATCCGTAGAAACCTATAGCATTTTGCTGATTGTTTCCGGTAAAGCCCGAATTAACAATAAAAGGATTGGGAACCGCATAAACGTTTTTCATCTCATCAACACTTCTTACATTTTTTACATGTGCGGTAATATTGGTAAGTCCGCTTTCGTTTCCTTTGTCATCTACCGAAGCAACAGCGTAATACTTTGTTTCCCCCAATTTATAAGTATCGTCAATGTCGGTAAATTCATACATATCGTCGTCATTTACCTGTCCTTTCGGGACTTCACCTAATAATTTCCATGGTCCCATTCCTGCATCACTACGGTAAACTCTGAATTTTGTCAATTCTCCCATTAATCTTGGCGGGTGGAAGTTTTCCACGGATCTTTTCCATAAAATTTTAACATTTGCTTGCGGTGTATTTTCCACCGTAATAACCGGTGCCGGAACCGGGATGGGAATATTTTTGTATTTCAAGGTATTTTTAGAAGGTTTTTTGTTAAATTCGGGGAACAACATACCTCCCGCCGGTCCTTTCCGATTTTCATCGTACGGAATTTCTTTACCGGTATAAGCTTCCCAAGCTTTGTGGGCTACTTGATTTACAGTTATAACATCCGAATTAACATAGTCGGGATATCCGTAATCAGTTAAATAGTGTTCGGTAACCACTTCGCCGTTCAATACAACTTTTCTATCCATACTTCTAATGGGGAAAAATTGTTTTTCAGTTTGACCTCCGCAAATAATTTTACCTTTTGTTCCACCGTACCCGACAACCTCTGCATAAGCAAACTCTAAAGTATCCCCCAGGTTCATTTTATAAGGACCGAATCCGTTAATTACTTGCACACCGTTGTAACTTTCGTCCCATTCATATCTTGCCCTTCCAATCCACGAAGAACCGTCGGGCAACACAAATCTACCTTCATCGGAAGGCAAACCTTCCGGGACCCCTATTTCTCCATAAACCGTCCACCATCTTTCATCTAAAGTGGCAGCTCTGTCAATCATTTTACTCACCCTGGTATTACCGCTACCTGTTTTCATATTCCACGGTTGTTTGATATGCCCGTTAGCATCTGTTTCAAAGGTATTTCCGTTGGCATCCCTAAGCATGAAATTAGCATAGTCGGATTCATTACGGGACGGGTCGTTTCTGTCAACCACTGATAAATGATCGATATCCCAATACAGCCAACAATACCCGGGAGCTTGTGGGCTTAACAATCCGCCACCATTCAAGCCGGTTTCTGAAAAGAGTTTGAATAAATCTTTATCCGGTTCGGGCTTGGCCATAAGATATTCTGTTTGGGCATCCGCAGCTCCAGTATGAACATTTTGCATAAAAGTTAGCCAATAATCGGGATCGAATGAACTTCTTTGATCTTGCCTGTACATTCCTTCTTCGTATTTCCATTCACCGTAATTCCTTTGATAACCTAACATTGATGGAGCAAAGCCGTAATTAATATGGAACAGAACATCCACAAGCGGAACCGTTCGTTCTATTGTATTTGGATTTCCATCGGTATCACCGTTATAGACCAATTGATATTCATAGATAATCATATCGTCATAATCCGGATAACTCCAAGCCCTCGAGGTTCGTGTAACCGTTATTCCGGTTGTTGTTGCCCATTTTGCAATAATAATCTCTTCCGCTTCATCGGGGTTATAATCGGGATTTAAATCACCATTTGGCAGAAGCGGGTAATTTTCAATTTTTTCAATCGATATCGGGAAACTCCATCGTCCGGCAGGTAATACCGGTCCGCTTGTTGTACCAATTGCTCCGCAAAAAGAAAATATTCTGTTTTCCGCACCAGGTTTCCCTTTTTCATTTGCCGAGACGTACATTCCGGCTCCCACAATATTATGTTGCCCGCTGTATTCAATACCATTTATAACGGTTTTCGAATAACGCGGCCATTCAAAACAGGGCAGGTCTTGTTTTTCCCCGCCGGGCCCCTCTTGCCACGGTCTACCGATTACACCGTCATTGTACTCCGTTTCGTGTAGCATTCCCCTTGTGTGAATTCTATATTCTACTTGTTGAGCCCGGAGAGAGAAAACAGATAGGAGGAAGAGCAACAAAATGGATGACTTTACTTTTAATATCTTTTTCATAAATATTTTATTCTCCCTTTTATTAAAACTCGAAATAAGCGCCAAACCTGTAATGCCGCGGTTGGTTACCTATTAAGTAACCTTCTATATTTGTAACGTACGGAGAAAATCTTCGTTCAATAAATAAATTTTTTCTGTCTTCCACGTAAATAGTTCTGTATCTATTATCCGGATCTTCACTGAATGTTTTATCATAATCGAACACATGATTATTAAACATATTAAAGCCTTCCAAATAAACGTTGATTTTGGTTGAACCAATCCGGAATTGCTTTTCGAGCCGTATATTGAAATTATGTTCGTCCGGTGTACGAAGATTAAACCTGAGACCTTTCCCCGAAGCATCGTAAGTAAAAGGACGCCCCGTTTGATATGTATATATTCCACTTAACGTAAAATTGGCAAACGGTTTAAAGTCTTCGCCTAGTCCTAATCCATTTTCCCCTAACTTGATTGTCAGGCTTGCAAGTAATCTGTGGGTTCTGTCGTAATCCAAATATACATCTTCGGGATCCGGAAGAATATTATTCTGTTCATGATTTTCAAAAAATACGGAACGGGCGCCAACCCCGAAAACACTACCGCTTTTACCTTTTGAGGCTTGCCAGTTATAACGGATAAATCCTTGGATAGTACCAACATTCTTTTCCAAATTAATTTGGAATCCTTTAATATCGGCGTATTCTTTATTTATAAATGTTTGATATTGATTGCCACTTTTATCGGCATAAATTGCAAATTGAATTAAGTTACTTACATCTTTCAAATAAGCACTTAAATCTATGTGAAGCCCGAGAGGAAGGGTACGAACAACTCCAACATCGTAAGAGATTGTTCTTTCCGGTTTTAGTTCCGGATTACCCATACGTGTGAAATTCGGTTCCGGTCCTAAACGAAACCGGTGTGAATAAACATATTGGAATGCAGGTCTTTGCATGAATACACCGTAATTTAAGTGCACAACCGTACGTTCATCCACAGGGAAAGAAATACCGATGCGCGGTTGCAACACAGTAATAATTTTTGTTTTTTCTTTTGCGGCCAGTTTACTGCTATAATAAGGCGATGCGGGATCATGAGGATCGTAATTCGGATTTCTGAAAGGAGAAAATTTATCGAGATAATTAATTGTATTGAAATTGTAGAAATCATACCTTAGACCTATGTTTGCAACCATTCCCTCAAATTCCAATTTATCTTGAACATAAACGGCTCCTTCGTAAGGAAATTTATGATAGTTTTCCAATCGCAAAGAAGATTCATTCGAAGCGCTTAACCGTCTGTTAATATCCAAATCATAGTAGAAAAATTGCAAGCCTGTTTTTATCAGATTGAATTTATTAAGTTGGCTGGTTAGGCTTCCATTAAAACTATAAGTTGCAGTTCTTCTTTGTCCCATAGATGTATTTAATTTTCCAACCGTATGTCCGGAAGGATCTGTGTAAAAGCGCCAGTTACTGTTATCATTATAAATTTTTGAATATTCATCACTTTTAAGCAAATTAATTCTGTCTTTCTCATAAGTGGTTAATAATCCGAACTTCACATCGAAAAAGGTGGAATTACTAATTACATGATTCCACTGAAAGCCGAATTGTGAAGAAGTGTTTGTATTTATAACAAGATTAAATACTCGTTCCGGGTAAGTAAAAAAATTATCGTTAAATTCATTTCGTAATTGTTCGTTATAATTTATCAGCAATTTAAATTTGTTTTTGGTATCGGGCTTGTATGTTAATGTGGTTAAAACTTGTCGTTGTACATCAGGTTCGGTAGAGGGTAGAACCGGATTAACGTTGTTTAATCTTGCGGCTAAAAAGAGAGCTAGCTTCCGGGCTAACGGTCCGCTTAGCGCAAGATCAATTCTATAATCGGGTTTATCATATTTTAATCCCACATCCCTTGCTGCTTGAAGCCATAAAGCTCTAACCAGCGAAGCTGTTCTCAAAGAGTCTTCCCTACTCAAAGGCGGCGGTGGCGGCCAAGTTATTGGCAACGGAGGTAAATAATTTTCGGGGAATTTTATTCCGAAATGTGTCCATAAAATTTTTCCTGAAGACGGATCCCTTCCATCCAACCATTCCTCCGGGTTTTGCATCAAAGTATAGTAAATAAGATTTTTAGTATCGTAAACACTCCCTCCCCAAGTTTTATAATATGAATTTGTTGAAGCTACTTCCAATCTGGTTTGCCATTTGTGGGAATCCCCTTCCCTGGCTATCATATTAATTACGCCCGATTGCACATTCCCGTATTCCGCACTGAATCCGCTCGTATATACTTCAACTTGTTGAAATGCAAATGAAATAGGATCGAAAGCCCTGGAGTTGTTAAGAGGATTTACTATCGACGTTCCACCTATCAAATATTGCGATTCTCCTTTTCTGCCCCCTCTAAAGTGTCCGTCGGATACATCCGCTTGTAAAGAAAGAATACTGCCGATATTGTTCACACCCGGCAAGTTTTTAATTTCGCTTAAATCGTATGTATTTCTTGTAGCGGTTAAATCCTTCTGCGCTTTATCGTAACTAAAAGCCGAAACAACCACTTGTTCGCTAACAAGGGATTTGGGCATAAGTTTGAAATCAACTCTTGTTGTTTTATCTACTATTACCCTTACTTTGGTACGAATCTCTTCGTTGTATCCGACATATGATGCCTTTACATTGTAATAGCCCGGTGGAATATTAAGAATAAAATAATCCCCGTTTTCATCAGTCGCGGCACCAAGAACATTATCTAATTTAACCTCTTCACCGTTAACCCATTTGGAATAGATAATAATATTGGCAAAAGCAAGCGGCTTATTGGTTTCGCCGTCGTAAACACGCCCGGCAATTTTACCTGTTTGCCCGGCATATATCAAATCAACTAATAAAAAAAGAAATAAAAACGATTTTCGAAATAGTTTGAAAAATAATTTCATATCAAACTCCAAAATCAACTTGAATGTATTGGGTGTGGTAAGGATATATTATTAGCGAGAGGGGTAATGAAAATAAAGTCAGTATGATATGAATAATGTTCGAATCCATTATAAAAGATTTCATTAATCAACTATTCTTCACGATAAAACCCAAAAAAATTACAATAAACAAAAGTCAAACTTATATGATGTATGACAACATACGTAATATAACATACGTC
>Ga0256841_1001071_pt1 | contig 25123 bp, 15 predicted proteins | sample 356308metaG_FD_185971 | JGI IMG/M metagenome (GOLD analysis project Ga0256841, IMG submission 185971) | Hydrothermal vent microbial communities from Mid Atlantic Ridge, Atlantic Ocean - 356-308 | ecosystem: Environmental > Aquatic > Marine > Hydrothermal vents | place: Atlantic Ocean: Mid...
GGTGGCGCCCAGGGCCAGGCTGCCTGTGTCCCCCATGAAGAGCTCCGCGGGATGGGCGTTGAACCAGAGGAAGGCCATGAGGGCCCCCACCACGGTGAAACAGAAGGCGGCCAGGTAGGTCTGCTGCTGCAGGTAGGCGATGACCCCGTAGCTGGCGAAGGCCACGGTGCTGATGCTGCCGGCCAGGCTGTCCAGGCCATCGGTCAGGTTGACCGCGTTGCTCGTGCCCACGATGACCAGCACCGCGATGGGCAGGAAGAGCCAGCCGACGTCCACGAACTCCTTCACCCCTGGGATGCCCACGTAGTGCATGTCCGGCGGGCCGAAGTAGAGGACGCTGGCCAGGATGGCCGCAAAGATGAACTGGAAAAAGCTCTTGGTTCGGGGGCTCATGCCCTCCCCTTTGCCCCGGATGCCCTTGATCCCCTGCCAGTCGTCGATGGCGCCCAACAGGGAGTAGGAGCCCAGGCAGAAGAAGAGGAGCAGGGTGCTCTGGCCGATGAGGCTCAGGCCCCAGAGATCCGCCACGTTCAGGATGCCGGTGATGAGCAGGACCGGGACCACGAAGAGCACGCCGCCCATGGTGGGGGTGCCAGTCTTCACCTGGTGGGTGTCCGGCCCTTCGATGCGGATCTGCTTGCCCAGGCCCAGCCGTTTGAGCAGCCGGATCAGGGGGTGGCCCCAGACCACGGCGATGAAGAAACTGATGGTTCCCAGGGTCAACGAAAAGTCCATGAGGCTATCGTTGCTCTCTATCGGCCGGCCCGTCCTGCCCGGCGCTGATGCCTGCTACGATGCGGTCCATGCCCACCGCCCGGCTGCCCTTCACCAGGACCAGGTCCTGGGGTTGGATGAGCTCCTGCAGGTGGGTGATGGCCTCCTCCGCGTCCGTCGCCGTGTGGATCCGCTCCGGAGGGAGGCCGCTGGCCTGGGCCTCCTGGCCGATGATCCGCCCCAGCTCCCCCACCGTGACCAGGATGTCGGCCACGGCTGCCGCCCGGATGCCCACCACCTTGTGCCCTTCCTCTGTGTAGCTGCCCAGCTCTCGCATGTCCCCCAGGACGGCGATGCGTCGTCCACCGTTCTGGAGGTCCTCCAGCAGGTTCAGGGCGGCCAGGGTGCTGGCTGGGCTGGCATTGTAGGTATCGTCCAGGATCCGGCTGCCCTGGATCCCCGGGATGACCACCAGGCGCAACTGGCCCTGGATGCTCTGCAGGCCGGCCACGATCTCCCCCCAGGTCAGCCCCTCCACCAGCCCCACCGCCGCGGCCCGCAGGGCCGTGTGGACGCTGTGCCGCCCCAGCAGAGGGACCCGGACATAGAGGCTGTCGACCTTCTCCCGGTTCGCCTTGGCCTGCCCCGGGGGGCGGTAGTGGAAGCGAAAGCGGATGCCCTCCAGGCCCGCGCTCTCGATCTCGTCGGCCCAGAGGTCCGCTTCTGGGGTCAGCCCGTAGCGGAAGAGGCGGGCCTGGGTCTGCTCCGCCATGGCCCGCACTCGGGGATCGTCCCAGTTCAAGATGGCCACGCCGCCGTCGTCCGCCCGAGGCAGGGCCTGGACCAGCTCGGCCTTGGCCTGGGCGATGCGCTCCATGGTGCCCAGCCGCTCCAGGTGGGTGGGGCCCACGTTGGTGATCACTCCGATGTGGGGGCGGGCCAGGCGGCAGAGCGCCCGGATTTCCCCCAGGGCGTACATGCCCATCTCCAGGACGGCCCGCTGGTGCTCCAGGCCCAGGCTGAGGAGGGTCAGGGGCAGGCCCTGCTCGCTGTTCAGGTTGCCGGGGTTGTGCAGGGTGGCGAAGCGTTGGGCCAGGACCGAGGCGGTGAGCTCCTTGGTGCTGGTCTTGCCCACGCTGCCGGTGATGCCCACCACCCGCAGCTCCGGCTGGGTGCGGTGGATGCGTTGGAAGCCGCCCAGGGCCTGGAGCCCCTGCACGCTGTCATCCACCAGGTAGACCAGGGGGCGGTCCGCCAGGGGCTCGGGCAGCTCGGGCCGGGGGGCGGCCGGGCGCTCCTGCCGGCAGTCCAGGATGAGGGCCCCGGCTTCCTGGGCCTGCTCCTGGCCCCGGGCTTCGCAGATGACTGTCCGGGCGCCCTGGGCGATGGCCTGGCCGATGAAGCGATGGCCGTCGGTGCGCTCCCCAGGCAGGGCCACGAAGAGGCTGCCCGGCTCCGCGTCCCGGCTGTCGATGACCGCGGTGGTCACCGGCGTGGGGGGGAGGCCCAGGGGGGGCAGGGTCCCGGTCAGGGCCTGCCAGACAGTCTGCTGGGTGATGCGAGTCCGGATGATGGGGGGCACGGGTCGCTTTGTCCTGCTGATGAAATTCCGGCGAGTCTCGATTTCGGGCGTCAACTCGCTGGGCGCCGATTCGCGGTTGGGTCCCAGTGGAGCCTGGGCAAAACAGGCTTCCGAGGCAGGGCGCTGAGCCTCCCCTGCCGGATCTACCCTACCGAATTTACCCTGTTCCTCCAAATTCATTCGGTGGAAGCACGTACAATTCCGGCAATTCCGGCGCTGGGCGCAAAAGGCCGAGCCGGCCTGGTCAATCGGCGCTCAATCGGTTGCTCCATCGGCCTGCTCCTGGACGGTGGCCAGGCGGATCTGGTCCGGCGGCACGTTCAGGTGGTCCAGGAGGCGGTAGGCGATGCGGCTGAAGATGGGGGCCGCGGTCTTGGAGGCCCAGGGGCTGATGTCCGGGTCCGGCCGGTCCAGCTTGACCAGGATCACGAACTGGGGATCGTCCGCGGGGGCGAATCCCAGGAAGCTGGCGATGGTCTCCTGGGAGTTGTAGCCCTCCGCGGTGGCGATCTCTGCGGTGCCGCTCTTGCCCGCCACCGCGTAGCCGTTGACCCGGGCCGCCCGGTTGCCTTTCTCGACGGTGTAGACCATCATCTCGGTCATGGTGGCCGCGGCCTCGGGCCGGAGCACCCGGCGCACCACCGTGGGCTGGGTCTTCAGGATGTTGCCGTCGTGCAGGCGGGCCTCCACCAGGTAGGGGCGCATGAGCTGACCGCCGTTGGCGATGGCTCCGGCCGCCGCCACCATCTGGATGGGGGTCACCGCCACGCCCTGGCCGAAGCTGTTGGTGGCCAGGTCCGACAGGCTCCAGTCCGGATCCCCGGGGGCCTTCACCTGCCCGGGGATCTCGTTGGCGAGATCGATCTCCGTGGCCTCCCCGAAGCCGAAGCGGAAGACGGCCCGGTAGAACTCCTTGGCCCCCAGGGCCTCGGCCACCTGGATGGTGACCACGTTGTCGGAGAGGGCCAGGGCATCGGCCACGGTCAGCTGGCCGGCGCCGGTGCGAGAGCTGTTCAGGAAGGTGCGCTGGCCCAGGGTGATCATGCCCGTGTCGGTGAAGACGGTGGTGGGCTCCACTGTCCCGGCGTCGATGGCCGCGGCCATGGTGATGATCTTGAAGATGGAGCCGGGTTCATACTGGGCGCTCACGGCCGGGTTGGTGAAGGTGCTGGCGTCCTCCTCCAGGAAGTTGTTGGGATCGAAGGTGGGGAGGTTGGCCATGCCCAGGATGGCCCCGGTCCGGGGATCCATGACGATGACCGTGCCTCCCTGGGCGCCGTAGACCTCCACGCCCTGGCGCAGCTCGTCCTCGATGATCCACTGGACGGTGCGGTCCAGGGTGAGGACCAGGGCCTTGCCCTTGCCCTGGGGCAGGAAGCGGCGGGTGGCCTCGGGCAGGGCGTCCACCGGCTGCCAGTTGCCTCGGGGCAGCCCCACGCCGTCGGAGCGCAGGAAGGGGTCGTAGTAGCGCTCCAGGCCTAGGAGGGGGCGTCGCTCCGCATTCAGGAAGCCCAGGACCTGGCTGGCCAGCCGTCCCTGGGGATAGAAACGGCGGGGCTTGGGCGCGATGTACAGCTGTTGCACCAGGACATCGTTCTCGTCGTTCGAGTCTGTCAGCAGGGTCTCCTGCAGCTGGAGCAGGGCCTGCCCCTGGGCGTAGCTCAGGTCCCGGGCCAGAACGGCGTAGAGGCCGTCGGGATTCTGGCCCAGGGCCTCCAGGGTCTGGGCGGCGGGGATGCCGGCCACCTGTTCCAGCAGGGCGGCCAGGGGTTTCCACTGCTCCTGGGGAATGTGGCGGGGCGTGGCGGTCAGCTGGTAGGTGAAGCGATCCAGGGCCATGAGCTCCCCGTCCCGGTCCACGATGATGCCCCGGGAGGCGCCGTCGTCCACGCTGTTGACGGGGCTGGCCTGGGCCGCGGGCTGGGCGTAGAAGCTCCAGAGGCGGATCTGCATGTCAAAGAGGCGCAGGACCAGGAGGCTGGCCAGGAGCGTCAACAGGAGGGCCACGGCCCATACGCGCCACGGCTGCCGCTGGAGACGAGCGCTCTCAGGGGCAACCGAGGCGGCGGGCGATCTGCGTTGGCTGGGCTCCTGGACGGGAACCGTGCGAGCGGGGGATGGCTGCTTGGTCATGGTTGGTGTCGGTCCTGGTGCGATTCTCTTCTGCGCTTTCCTCTCTGCGCTTCCCTCTTCCAGAGGTTTCTCTTGAGGGTTTCTCTTCGGCTTTCTTTTTCTCCGGCCTTCTCTTCTCCGGCCTTCTCTTTGATGTGGCGTTCCCCCGGAGGCGTCTGGCAGGAATGGCTGGAGCGAACGGTTCGTGGCGCCGCTGTCAACGGCGGCTCAGGGCTGGGGGCAACCACTTGGGCAGTCGGACGGGCAGGGCGCCTCCGGTGAGGCGGCGGTGCCAGGCCATCAGCCCCAGGCCCAGGAAGGCCACGGCCAGGAGGCTGCGGGCCAGGTAACCGGTGTCCACGCCGTAGGCGGCCACCCAGGCCACGAACTCACAGGCGCCCAGCCAGGCCAGGATGAAGAAGCGGGCCACCAGCCGGTTGCGGGCCGAGCGGGTGCGTCGATCCCAGCGGCCCAGGCCCAACAGATAGACCAGGGCGCCTATCAGGCTCACCTGGAGCAGCGTCCAGACGGCCAGCCAGGCGAAATCCGGGATGCCGGGGTGGCGAGGCAGGTCCATCAGGGCCATGAAGGGGAGCATGGCGCCCAGAGCCAGGGCAGCGCCAAAGATCACGAACAGGATGCGGTCGAGCAGGGAGAGGACCATGCGCTCCATCTGCACCTGGGACGCGTTCTGGTCCTGCACGGGTCGCTGAACGGTTCTCTCCTGCGCACTTTTCTCCTGCACAGCTTTCCCCTGTGCCGGGTGGTCGGCGTGGGTGTTCATGGATCACCTCCTGGTCACTACACCCAATCCACACGAAAAGCGAAAGTCCTAACACTGTGAAAGGACCCCCAGTGGAAGGTCCTGGCCGGTTTTCACGGGGTTGGTTCCGCCTCCAGCAGCCGGGGCAGGTTCAGCCCTTCCCACCGCTGGCCCAGTCGAGCGCCCATGGGCTGCCACCAGGCCTGGAGGGCGTCCCACAGGGCGCCGCCCTGTTCCACCAGCCAGATGGAGGCGTCGGCGCTCCACCCCTGCAGCTTTTCGCCGGCGGCATTGGCCATCTCGGGCCAGGCCGAGGTTTTCGGCCCGTCCAGGGCTGGGCCCGGTTGGGGCGCTTGCGCAGTCGGGCGGGGGATGACTGGCTCGCTCAAGGCCCCGTTCACCGTCACATAGCGGCGCTGGGCCATGGGGATGTAGCCCCGCTCCTGGGCCTGGGCCTGCACCCGTTCCAAGGAGGTGTACTGGCTGATCTGCCAGAGGATCTGGGCGTTTTCCTGCTCCAGGCGGGCGTGCTGGGCCTTGAGCCGAGCCACGTCCATGCGGGCTTGGGTGATGAGCACGGAGGTCCAGATGTAGAGGCTGATGCCCAGGGTGAGGAAGGCCAGAGCCAGGCTCCAGCGCAGGAACTCCGGGAACGTCTTGGGGAAGGGGATGGCCCGGCCCAACCGACGTAGATTCTCGGCTGCAGGGATGCGGGGCAGCGGGGACTTCACGTCGATGACGGCTTGGTTCAAGGTGTTGGGCTGAAACATGGTGCGGTCCTTCCCGATTCACGTGATTGATTTACGTGGTGATGATTTCTCGATGGATTTTCTGGAAAATCTCTCCGATGAATTCCTGAAGCAGTTCCTCGATGGATTTCTCTGGCAGGCCTTGGGCTGCGCCTTTGGACCTGGCTCAGAGTTTCTCCGCGATGCGCAGCTTGGCCGAGCGGCTGCGAGGGTTCCGGGCCACCTCCTCCGGGCGGGGACGGATGGGCCGGCGAGTGACGATGCGCAGGGTGGGGGTGCGCTCCCGCCCTCCCTGGGGATGGCTGGGGTCCGGGACGTAGCGCATGGCCTCCCGACGCATCCACCGTTTCACCATCCGATCCTCCAGGCTGTGGAAGGTGATCACGGCCAGCCGTCCGCCGGGTTTCAGCAGGGCCAGGCACTGGGGCAGGGTGCGTTCCAGCTGGCCCAGCTCATCGTTGACCGCCATGCGCAGGGCCTGGAAGGTCTTCGTGGCGGGGTGGATGCGCTGCCCCCGCCGTCCTCCCACCGCCTTCTCCACGATCCGGGCCAGCTCTTCCGTGGTGCGGATGGGGCGATTGGCCACGATGTAGCGGGCGATGCGGCGGCTGCGCCGTTCCTCCCCCAGCCGGTAGATGAGGTCGGCCAGCTCCTCCTCGGGCCAGCTGTTCACGATCTCCTGGGCGCTGATCCCCTGGGTGGGGTCGAAGCGCATGTCCAGAGGACCGGGCCGGGCGAAGGAGAAGCCCCGTTCCGGGGTCTCCAGCTGAAAGCTGCTCAGGCCCAGATCCAGGAGAATTCCGTCCACTGGAGCGAAGCCCTGGGCCGTGGCCACCGCCTGGATCTGGTCGAAACGGGCGTGAACCAGGAGCAGCCGTCCCTGTCGAACGAACTCGGCCAGCTCCTCCCTCACCCGGCGGATGGCGGCTGGGTCCGCGTCCAGCCCCAGGACCCGGCCGTTCGGGGCGGAGCGTTCCAGGATGTGTCGGGTGTGTCCACCGCCTCCCAGGGTGGCGTCGATGATCTGGGCGCCTGGGCGCACCTGCAGGCCCTCCAGGACCTCGTCCAGCAGGACGGGGACATGGACAGTTCCCTCTGGATCGGGCGCGATGGGCTCAGGATTGGCAGGCATCATGGCTTGATCCTGGGTTCCTCCCTGGGCAGGGGATGGATGGGGGCCGTCCGGCTAGACGCCCAGAGCTGCAAAGAGGTCGTCGCTCAGCTCTTCGTCCTGGAGCTGGGCCAGCACCTGCTCTTCCCAGGCCTGGGGATTCCAGAGCTCCACGTACTTGTTCATTCCGGCAATGAGGACCGCTTCATCGATGTGAGCGAAGTCCCGCAGGCGCTGGCTGATGAGGATGCGCCCCTGCCGGTCGGGCTTTAGGTTCTCCGCGGCGCTGAAGAGCACCCGGCGCAGCAGTGCGGAGCGGCGGTCCGTCAGCGGGAGGGCGCTCACCCGCTCCGCCACCCGGTTCCACTCGTCCATAGGCATGAGCAGCAGGCAGCCGCCGGCCGGGTTGCGGGTGACCACCAGGCCCGAAATGAGCTGCTCTCGAAATTTGGCCGGGATGGTCAGCCGCCCCTTGCTGTCCAGGTTGTGGATATATTCTCCGAGGAACACGGTTTGGCTGCCTTGTTCTGGTGCGGTCAGCGGGGAGAGGGTGGGAGGGTTGGCCTCTGAAACAAATAGAACATATGTTCTTGTCGCCCCACTTTGCCCTTGGTTTGTGGGGGGTTCTAGGAAGAACGCCCCACTTTGCCCCATATCCTCCCACATTTTGGTGAAAAAGGCAAGCCCCAATTATTCGTCTTTTGCCGATTTCCCGGGTGAAAATAGCCTGATTGGCCCAATTGGCGGCCAAGTTAACCTTGATCTGGCAGATTTTATGGCCAAAACCCTGGATCAATGGGTTTTTTACGCCAACTTGCATTTGACATCCCTTCCTGGGTGTCCTATAATTGCCATTTGCAGATGTGGTCAAAAAGGCGGAACAGCTGCTCAGGACCCGAAAAAACTGGATTGAAGAATTGGGCCGTCCGTTGCCGATCCGTTCACAAGCGATCGATGTTGAATCCTGAACTACCCAACCCACGGTTGTGCTGGCGTTGGGTTTTTGTTGTTGATCGAACGAGCAATTGGGAGGAGTAGAGGCGGATAGGGTGCTGGGTTGGGGATCGCGTTGAGAAACGTCGACCGGGATTGGGTGCCAGCTTACAGCATGGCGGAAGTGTCTGGGGTAAACTGATGTGTTGCGTGTGGGTAGGATAGCCGGCAAGCCGGGTCGTGCAGGGTTCAGGGCTGGATTTTTCAAGCACTATTTCGATCTGTTTTTCTAGTTGCGATCTTCTCTTCAGAACGAGGCCCATTTTTCACTCTCCACGCCGCGGGGCAACCCATCGAGCCATCTGTAATCACACACCTTGAAGCCCACACTATCTCGTAACTGAACAGGCGCGCTGCGTGAAGGTCGGCCAGGGCAAAGCAGCCTATGGGCCGAATCTTCGCAGGGTGTCGTATTGCTTTTCGCCGTTCAACCGACCTGCTGAATTGCGCTTAACCGATCTTGTCCGCCACCCAGCATCATCAATCCTCGTCAACCTTGCAGGCAATTCGGTGATCCGCAGGCATCGTGAAGGCCTCTGTGCCGGGCGCGCCCGCCCTCAGGGCGAATCTGTAGTGGTCGAAGGAGTCAATATTAGATGAGCCAAACTGTTGCCAACACCAAGTTCCCCAACGGTACGCGTACGGTTCGCAAGTCCTATGCACGCACGTCCAGCGTGATCGGGCTGCCTCGACTCATCGAAATCCAGCTGCGTAGCTTCGAGTGGTTCAAGACCCAGGGGCTGCGGGAGCTGTTCGATGAGATCTCGCCCATTGTCAGCTTCAATAAGAACTTGGAATTGCGGTTCGGCGATTTCTATTTCGGTGAGCCCAAGTACCCTGTGGAGGAATGCCACATCCGGGACATCACCTACGCAGCGCCCCTGTGGGTGAAGGTGAGCCTGGTGAACAAGGACACCGGCGAGATCAGCGAGCAGGAGGTCTTCATGGGGGATTTCCCCTTGATGACCGACTCGGGCACGTTCATCATCAACGGCAGCGAACGGGTGGTGGTGAGCCAGCTCATCCGCTCCCCGGGCGTCTACTTCACCGTGGAAGAGGACCGGAGCACGGGCCGGGACCTGGCCGGGGCCAAGCTGATCCCCAGTCGAGGGGCCTGGCTGGAGTTCGAGACCAGCAAGCGGGACGTGATCAGCGTGAAGGTGGACCGGAAACGCAAGCTCCCGGTGACCATCCTGCTGCGGGCCATCGGCTTCGGCACAGACGACGAGATCCGGGCCCTCTTCGCGGACGTGGACGACAACCCGGATCACCCGCACATCGAGTCCACTCTGGAGCGGGACCCCACCAGCAACCCCACGGACGACGCCCAGCGAGGCGTCGAGGACGCCCTGCTGGAGTTCTACAAGAAGCTACGGCCCGGGGATCCCCCCACCCTGGACAACGCCCGGAACTTCGTGGAGAATCTCTTCTTCACGCCCCGGCGCTACGACCTGGGCCGGGTGGGGCGCTACAAGCTGAACCAACGGCTGCACCTGGACACACCCTTGAATGTCACCACCCTGAAGCGGGAGGATCTGGTGGCGGTGATCCGGCGCCTGATCGACATCAACAACGGCCGGGCGCAGCCCGATGACATCGATCACCTGGGCAATCGCCGCATCAAGACCGTGGGCGAGCTGATCCAGAACCAGGTGCGCATCGGTCTCCTGCGCATGGAGCGGGTGGTCCGGGAGCGCATGTCCATCCGAGACCCGGAACAGGTCACTCCCCTGAGCCTGATCAACATTCGGCCGGTGGTGGCGGCCACCCGGGAGTTCTTCGGCGGCAGCCAGCTCAGCCAGTTCATGGACCAGACCAACCCCCTGGCCGAGCTCACCCACAAGCGGCGCCTGAGCGCCCTGGGGCCTGGCGGCCTGCGTCGGGAGCGGGCCGGCTTCGACGTGCGGGACGTCCACTACAGCCACTACGGCCGCATCTGTCCCATCGAGACGCCGGAAGGCCCCAACATTGGCCTCATCGGCTCCCTGGCCTCCTACGGCCGGATCAACGACCTCGGCTTCATTGAGACGCCGTACCGAGTGGTCCACAAGGAGGTGGAAAACACCCCAGAGGCCCTGATCGGCCACATCCTGAACCAGGACGTGAAGGATCCCAAGAGCGGACGCACCGTGGCCAAGAAGGGCCGGGAGGTGGACGAGAGGCTGGCCAAGCGGCTGAGCAAGATCGAGGGACTGGAGCGCATCCGGGTCAAACCCTTCGTCAGCACAGATGTGGTCTACCTCTCCGCGGACGAGGAGGAGAACGCCACCATCGCCCAGGCTTCCACCGCCCTGGACAAGGTGGGGCAGTTCCTGAATCCCCGTCCTTCCGCTCGGCGGGCGGACCAGTTCCTCTTCGCCGAGCCGGAGCAGCTGGACTACATGGATGTGTCGCCCAAGCAGATCGTGGGCGTCTCTGCAGCCCTCATTCCTTTCCTGGAGCACGACGACGCCAACCGAGCCCTCATGGGCTCCAACATGCAGCGCCAGGCCGTCCCCCTGATCCGACCGGACGCCCCTGTGGTGGGGACCGGGGTGGAGTACCAGGCGGCCATCGACTCGGGTCAGGTGCTGCTGGCCCGGGCCGCAGGCGAGGTGGTCAGCGTCACCGGCTCGGAGATCGTGGTCCAGGAGGAGGACGGCTCCCGTCGTTCCTACCTGATGCGCAAGTACGACCGCAGCAACCAGAGCACCTGCATCGACCAGCGGCCGGTGGTGGTCAAGGGCGATCGGGTGGAGCCGGGCACGGTGCTGGCCGATAGCTCCAGCACCGACAAAGGCGAGCTGGCTTTGGGGCAGAACGTCCTGGTGGCCTACATGAGCTGGGAGGGCGGCAACTACGAGGACGCCATCCTCATCAGCGAGCGGCTGGTCCAGGACGACAAGTTCACCTCCATCCACATCGAAAAGCACGAGGTGGAGGCCCGAGAGACCAAACTGGGGCCGGAGGAGATCACCCGGGACATCCCCAACGTAGGCGAGGACGCCCTGAAGGACCTGGACGAGGAGGGCATCATCCGCATCGGCGCGGAGGTGGCCCCTGGCGATATCTTGGTGGGCAAGATCACCCCCAAGGGCGAAACAGAGCTGACCCCGGAGGAGAAGCTCCTGCGGGCCATCTTCGGCGAGAAGGCCCGGGAGGTGCGGGACAGCTCTCTGCGCCTGCCCCACGGTGAGCGGGGCAAGGTGGTGGATGTGAAGGTCTTCACCCGGGACGAGCACCAGGACCTGCCCGCAGGGGTGGAGAAGATGGTCCGGGTGAGCGTGGCCCAGCGGCGGCGCATCCAGGAAGGAGACAAGATGGCGGGCCGTCATGGCAACAAGGGCGTCATCTCCAAGGTGGTCCCGGTGGAGGACATGCCCTTCCTGGAGGACGGCACCCCCATCGACATCATCCTCAACCCCCTGGGCGTGCCTGGCCGCATGAACATCGGTCAGATCCTGGAGACCCACCTGGGCTGGGCCGCCTCTCGCCTGGGCTTCCTGGCCGAGACGCCGGTCTTCGACGGCGCCAAGGAGGAAGAGATCGAGGCGGAGCTGGCCCGGGCCTGGATCACGGACCGGGCCTGGCGCGAGGCCACAGAGAAAGCCTGGGCCTGGGTCAAGGAGCAGGGCGTTCCTGAGGAGGAGCTCCAGGACGACGCGGACGTGCGGCGTCTCTATCTGCTGGACTGGCTGTCCGAGGCCGGCTACGATCCGGAAGAGATCTACTTCGACGAGACCTACGCCCGCCGAGCCACGGCTCGCCAGTGGCTCCTGGAGCGGGGGTACGAGCCAGACGACATCATCCCCGAGTACATGGACCGGGCCCGCACTTCCGAGGCGGCCAACGAGCTGGCCCGGGAGGTGGCCCTGCGGGAGTGGATGCTCTTCCACGGCGGCGAGCCGGGAGAGCTGAAGGGGGCCGAACTGGAGAAAGCGGCCCAGGAACTGAGCAAGGAGATCGGCTGGCCCCTGCCCACCACGGGCAAGCAGCGTCTCTACGACGGCAAGACCGGGGAGCCCTACGATTCCCCGGTGACCGTGGGGGTGGTTCAGATGCTCAAGCTGCACCACCTGGTGGAGGACAAGGTCCACGCCCGGAGCACCGGCCCCTACAGCCTGGTCACCCAGCAGCCTCTGGGCGGCAAGGCCCAGTTCGGCGGCCAGCGTTTCGGCGAGATGGAGGTGTGGGCCCTGGAGGCCTACGGCGCGGCCTACACCCTGCAGGAGATGCTCACCATCAAATCGGACGACGTCACCGGGCGGGTGAAGGCCTACGAGGCCATCGTCAAGGGCGAGGAGATCCAGAGCCCTGGCGTTCCGGAGAGCTTCCGGGTGCTGGTGAAAGAGCTCCAGAGCCTGGCCCTGTCCGTGGAGGTCATCAACGAGAAGAACGAGGTCATCCACTTCGGCAAGGAGGAGACCGAGGAGCGCCTGCCGAGACTGGGCTTCAGCCTCAACGTGCCCGGCCCCATGAGTCGCAACAAAGAGTAGCGGTAACGGAGGAGGGAGTGGGCTTCTCCAGAGGCCCATTCCCCAGGGTGCGGACACCCGTCCGCGGTCGAGCGTCGTCCGTCTTCTGTCTGCTATCTGGCCGTCTGCTATCTGAAGGAGAAAACTGTGGAAGTTCGAGATTTCGATGCCATTCGCATTTCGCTGGCTTCGCCGGAGCAGATCCGAGAGTGGAGCTACGGGGAAGTCACCAAACCAGAGACCATCAACTACCGCACCCTGCGTCCGGAGCGGGATGGTCTGTTCTGTGAGCGCATCTTCGGCCCCACCAAGGACTGGGAGTGCGCCTGCGGCAAGTACAAGCGGGTCCGCTACAAGGGCATCGTCTGCGACAAGTGTGGCGTGGAGGTGGCCCCCAGCCGGGTTCGCCGGGAGCGCATGGGGCACATCGAGCTGGCCACCCCGGTCAGCCATATCTGGTATGTGAAGGGGGTGCCCAGTCGCCTGGGTCTGCTCCTGAACATCAGCCCCCGCTACCTGGAGCGGGTCCTCTACTTCGCCCAGTACATCATCACGGACGTGAACGAGGACGCCCGGGGCCGGGCCATCCAGCGGCACGAGCGGGAGCTGGAGATGCGCCTGACCCGCATGGAGAACGAGATCAACGCCGCCATCGAGGAGCTGGAGAAGAAGCTGGAGGAGCAGCTGGCCGCCCTGGACGCAGAGGAGCAGGCGGAGATCGACAAGCTGAACGAACGCATCAACCAGCTCTCCACCGAGGCCATCACCCAGGCCCAGAAGCTCCAGCTCTGGCTGCACACCCACGTGGGGGAGAAGGCCGGGGAAGAGCAGCGGCTCTCCTGGGTGGAGACCCCAGTGGTGGCCGCCAACGAGACCATCACGCCGGAGCACGAGGAGCGGGTCAACGACTTCGTGCAGGAGCGGCTGAACCAACTCCAGGTGGAGTCCGACGAGGAGAAAGCGGACATCCACATGCTCATCTCGGCCAAACGGGACCACATCCGGGCCGAGATCGAGGCGGAGATCCAGGCCCTGCGGGAAGGGCTGGAGGAGCGCAAGGAGCGGCTCAAGCAGGACATGGAGCGGGACCTGGAGGAGCTGAAGAACCTCCAGGAGCAGCAGCTCCTCACCGAGAGCCGCTACCGGGATCTCTCCAGCCGCTGGGGCAATGTCTTCAGCGCGGCCATGGGCGCGGAGGCCATCCGGGACGTGGTGGCCAAGCTGGATCTGGACAAGCTGGCCAAGGAGCTGCGCCGGGAGATCCGCACCACCCGGAGCAAGCAGCGGCGCAAGAAGGCGGCCAAGCGGCTGCGCGTGGTGGAGAACTTCCGCAAGAGCGGCAACCGCCCGGAGTGGATGATCCTCTCCGCCCTGCCGGTGATCCCGCCGGACCTGCGCCCCATGGTGCAGCTGGACGGCGGCCGCTTCGCCACCAGCGACCTGAACGACCTCTACCGGCGGGTGATCAACCGCAACAACCGGCTCAAGCGGCTCCTGGAGCTGGGCGCGCCGGACGTGATCGTGCGCAACGAGAAGCGCATGCTCCAGGAAGCGGTGGACAGCCTCATCGACAACGGCCGGCGAGGCCGGGCTGTCAGCCGCAGCGGCAAGCGCAAACTCAAGAGCCTGAGCGACATGCTCAAAGGCAAGCAGGGCCGCTTCCGCCGCAACCTGCTGGGCAAGCGGGTGGACTACTCCGGCCGCTCGGTCATCGTGGTGGGCGCGGACCTGAAGCTGCACCAGTGCGGTCTGCCCAAGAAGATGGCCCTGGAGCTCTTCAAACCCTTCGTCATGCGTCGCCTGGTGGAGTACAACTACGCCCACAACATCAAGAGCGCCAAACGCATGGTGGACCGTTCCAGCCCCGAAGTCTGGGACGTGCTGGAGGAGATCTGCCACGAGCGTCCGGTGCTACTGAACCGGGCCCCCACCCTGCACCGCCTGGGCATCCAGGCCTTCGAGGTGCTCCTGGTGGAAGGCAGCGCCATCCACCTGCATCCCCTGGTCTGCGCCGCCTTCAACGCGGACTTCGATGGGGACCAGATGGCGGTGCACGTGCCCCTGAGCAAGCAGGCGGTGGAGGAGGCCCGAACCCTCATGCTCTCCAGCCAGAACCTGCTCAAGCCCAGCAGCGGCGAGCCCATCGTCGGCCCCTCCAAGGACATGGTCATGGGGGTCTACTACCTGACCATCGACGAGGACCCGGACAAGCCGGACGAGGAGCTGCCCATCTTCGCGGACATGGAGGAGGCGGAGTTCGTCTACGGCGTGGGACAGATCGGCCTGCGCCAGCCCATTCGCATCCGCTTCACCTCGAAATATGACCAGATCCCCATCGACGAGCTGGAGGTGAGCGATCGGGTGAAAGCGGCTCTGGCTGGCCACGGTCTCCAGTTCATCGGTGAGCTCATGGACCTCTTCGTCCAGGGCGAGGGCAAGATGATCCAGCAGATCAGCGGCTTCGGCCGGGCGGCCATGGACGAGGTGCGAGAAGCCCTGCGCAAGAAGGGGCTCCTGGGCGCCACCTGGCCCAAGGACCGCATCATCCGCACCACGGTGGGGCGCATCATCTTCAACCAGGCCCTGCCGGAGGAGCTCTGGTTCGTCAACGAGCTGCTGGACAAGAAGGCGGTCAACCAGGTGGTGGAGCGCTGCTACAAGCATATGGGCCGGGAGGTGACGGCCGTCACGGTGGACAACATCAAGGACCTGGGCTTCAAGTACGCCACTCGCTCGGGCATCACCATTGCGGTGAGCGATATCCAGGTGCCGGAAGAGAAGCAGGAGATCCTGGAGCGCACGGCCAAGGAGGTGGCCAAGGCGGAACAGCAATACCGCCGCGGCCTCATCACCGAGGAGGAGCTCTACAACAAGATCGTGGAGCTCTGGACCCGGGCCACCGACGAGGTGACGGATGCGGTGCGCAAGCTCCTGAACCCTGTGGAGGGGCTGGGCGCCATGGCCCAGTCCGGATCCACCAAGGGCGGGATCAACACGGTGCGTCAGCTGGCTGGGATGCGCGGCCTCATGGCCGATCCCAACGGGCGCATCATCCCCCTGCCCATCCGCTCCAACTTCCGGGAGGGCCTGACCGCCCTGGAGTACTTCCTGAGCACCCACGGGGCCCGCAAAGGCCTGGCCGACACGGCCCTGCGCACCGCGGACGCCGGCTACCTGACCCGGCGTCTGGTGGACGTGGCCCAGGACGTGATCATCACGGAAGAGGACTGTGGCACCACTGCCGGCATCTGGGTGGACGAGGAGCAGGCCAAGAGCATGGGCGAGAAGTTCACCGACCGCATCGCTGGCCGTGTCCTGGCTGCGGACCTGACGGATCCTCACAGCGGCGACGTGGTCCTGGAGAAGAACACCCTGCTGGACGGCGCCGCCCTGAACACCATCGAGCGCCATGGCATCACCCGGGCCTACGTCTTCAGCCCCATGACCTGCGAGACCCGCTTCGGGCTCTGCCGCAAATGCTACGGTGAAGATCTGGCCCGGGGCGGCCTCATTCACCTGGGCGAGGCGGTGGGCATCATCGCCGCTCAGTCCATCGGCGAGCCGGGCACCCAGCTGACCCTGCGCACTTTCCACACCGGCGGTGTGGCCGGCAGTGAGGACATCACCCAGGGCCTGCCCCGTGTGGAAGAGCTCTTCGAGGTGCGCACGCCCAAGGGTGAGGCGGTCATCGCGGAGATCGACGGCATCGTGGACATCTACTGGGAGGGGGACCAGCGCAAGCTGCGCATCACCCACGCGGAGATCAAGCGGCGAGAGATCCCCGTGCCGGAGGGCTACGAGATCCTGGTGGCCAACGGTGACCGGGTTCAGGAGGACACAGTGGTGGCCCGGAATCCCGAGAACGAGGAAGAGGTCGTCGTGGCCGGCATGGAGGGGGAGATCTACATCGAGGAGGAAGGCGACCAGCCCGTCCTGATCGTGCGCCGAGAAGAGAAGCAGATCTGGGAGACAGACATCCCCGCCAACGCCCGCCTGCGGGTGGTCAAGGGCGACACGGTTCGGGCTGGCGACCAGCTCACCGAAGGGTCCAAGAACCCCAAGGAGATCCTGCGCATCCAGGGCCAGGAGGCCTGTCAGCTCTACCTGCTGGAGCAGGTGCAGCAGGTCTACCGCAGCCAGGGCGTGAACATCCACGACAAGCACATCGAGGTGATCCTGCGCCAGATGCTGCGGCGGGTTATGGTGCGAGCCACCGGGGACACGGACTTCCTGCCTGGCGAGCTGGTGGATCGCTTCCGCTTCCAGGATGTGAACAACGCGGTGGTGGCCCAGGGCGGCCGTCCGGCCAAGGCGGAGCCGGTGGTGCTGGGCCTGACCAAGGCGGCCCTGAACACCGAGAGCTTCCTGGCCGCGGCCAGCTTCCAGGAGACCACCCGGGTCCTGACCGAGGCGGCCATCCGGGGTCAGCGGGACGAGCTTCGGGGGCTGAAGGAGAACGTGATCATCGGCAAGCTGATCCCGGTGGGGACGGGCTTCCGGGCTCGTCGTCGTTGGGAGGCAGAGAAGGCCGAGGCCATCGCTTTGGCCGCCAAGGCGGACGAGGAAGAGCTGGAGGAGATCGAGCTGGACCTGGAGGAAGAGGAGCTGGATCTGTCCGAGATCGCCGACCTGGTGGACATGGAGCCAGGCGCCCTGGGGCTGATGGGCTTCCCGGGTGCCGGCGAGGACGGGGAGGAGCCCGAGATCGACTTCGACGCCCTGGTCCAGGAAGATCGGGACGAGAACGACGTGGGCCTTTCCTGACCTGTCCATGGGTTTTGTTCCTTCCGGTTGTTCCTTCCGAGAGGGCGGCGTCCTGTGGGGCGCTGCCCTCTTTCGTTCCAGGGCTCTTGGCCTGCGGGTTTCCCCGGAGTCACGGCGAAAATCTCCATGGAACAGCGGATGGAAACCTGTTCGTTTTAGACCCGGTCAAATTTGACCATGGGGAAACCTCTGTGCTACAATTTGCGATTGTGGGCCTGAGTGGCGCACGCCTTGTTTTCTCTGGGGACAGAGCCCGGAGATGGGAGCTCGAAAGCGATCATTGGCGCGATTTTTTGTTCTGTTGGACGAGATAAACTGGACGGAATAACCAACCGCTGAGAAAGACGGAGGAATCTGTTGCCGACCATCAATCAACTGGTTCGTAAGGGTCGCAAATCCAAGCCCAAGAAGGAGACTGCTCCTGCTCTGCAGTTCACCCAGAACACCCTGACCGGCAAGACCCGGCGGGTGAAGAAGGGGAACCCTCAGAAGCGCGGCGTCTGCACCCAGGTTCGGACCACCACGCCCAAGAAGCCGAACTCGGCTCTGCGCAAGGTGGCCCGTGTGCGCCTGACCAACGGCATCGAAGTGACGGCCTACATCCCTGGGGAAGGCCACAATCTGCAGGAGCACAGCGTGGTGCTGGTGCGCGGCGGCCGTGTCAAGGACCTGCCGGGCGTGCGCTACCACATTGTGCGCGGCGCTCTGGACAGCCAGGGCGTGGATTCCCGCAAGCGGAGCCGCAGCAAGTACGGCACCAAGCGACCCAAGTAACCAATTCCGCATCGCCCCGCCAGGCTGGCGCAGGATGCCTGGCAGCGGCGGCGACGGTCACCTGTACGGAGAGAAGGATATGCCGCGAAGAAATCGGCCAGAGCGTCGTCCTGTGACGCCGGACCCGCGCTACAACAGCGAAGTGGTGGCCAAATTCATCAATAACGTGATGGAGCGAGGCAAAAAGAGCCTGGCTTCCCGGATCGTCTACGAGGCCTTCGACATCATCGCTGAGCGGACCGGCCGGCCTCCTCTGGAGGTGTTCGAGGAGGCGCTAAAGAACGCCACGCCGCTTGTGGAGGTGAAGCCGCGTCGCGTCGGCGGCGCGACCTACCAGGTGCCGGTGGAGATCCGGGCGGATCGCCGCCAGGCTCTGGCCATGCGTTGGCTGATCAGCTTTGCCCGAGAGCGCGGTGGCCGCAACATGGCCATCCGCCTGGCTGGCGAGCTGATGGACACCGCTCGGGGAGACAGCAAGACCGTCCGCCGGCGGGAGGAAGTCCATCGCATGGCCGAGGCCAACCGGGCTTTCGCCCATTTCGGCAGGCGCTGATCTCGGTGGGGCAAGGCCTCTCCGGCCCTGTCCAGCTGGGGTTGTCCGGTTCGGAGCCTGTGTTGCCGTGGGCCATCCTCGCGGTGGGCCTCCACGTGTCCAACGGAAAGGTGCGGCGGACTTTGCCTAGCGGCTGAATCGATTGCAGCGAGCGCTCTTTTCGCACATACGTTGTTTTCGTTGCGGCGCCCTCTGGCCACAGATCGTTCTTGCCTTGTAGCATACCTGTTTTGGGCAGGCAGTGAGTTCCTGTGGAGAGAGGCGCCGCACGCTATGTCTAGAGATGGTGTCTAGAGAGGGTGGTGTGCCCGGCCCGCACAGGGCAGAGTGCTCCCTCAGAGCGATTTCAAAAGGGCGGTGATTGCATCGAGCCCCCAATGAGTTGAGACCCAATTTGAAGTTTGAAGATATAGTTTAGGACGTAACTTATGAGCATTGATTTCCCAGTTGAAAAAATTCGCAATATCGGCATCATCGCCCACATCGACGCGGGCAAGACCACCACGACGGAGCGGATCCTGTTCTACTCCGGGCGAATCCACCGCATGGGCGAGGTGCACGAAGGCACCGCGGTGACGGACTGGATGGCCCAGGAGCGCGAGCGGGGCATCACCATCACAGCCGCGGCCATCACCACCACCTGGAAGGACCAGGAGACCGGGGAAGAGGTCCAGATCAACATCATCGACACTCCTGGTCACATCGACTTCACCGCCGAGGTGCAGCGCAGCCTGCGGGTTCTGGACGGTGGCGTGGTGGTGTTCGACGCCGTGGCGGGCGTGGAGCCCCAGTCGGAGACAGTCTGGCGCCAGGCGGACAACTACCGGGTGCCTCGCATCTGCTTCGTCAACAAGATGGACCGGGTTGGGGCGAACTTCCAGCGCACCATTGATATGATCGTGGATCGCCTGAAGGCGAACCCGGTGCCCATCCAGCTGCCCATCGGCGCGGAGGACTCGTTCGTGGGCGTGGTGGATCTCTTCACTATGAAGGCCATCATCTTCACCGACGAGCTGGGCGCCAAGCCGACCATCCAGGAGATCCCCGCGGATCTGCAGGAGAAGGCCGAGGCTGCCCGAGCCGTCCTGGTGGAGCGCATCGCGGAGACGGACGACGAGCTGACCATGAAGTTCCTGGAAGGCGAAGAGATCTCCGTGGAGGAGCTCTACGCGGCCCTGCGCCGAGCGGTGATCAGCAACGAGCTGGTGCCCGTCCTGGCCGGGAGCGCCCTGCGCAACAAGGGCGTGCAGCCTCTGCTGGATGCCATCGTCCGATACCTGCCCAGCCCTCTGGACGTTCCTCCGGTGAAGGGCATTGACCCGCGCACCGGCGAGGAGGTGGTCCGGCGACCGGATCCGAAGGAGCCTTTCTCTGCCCTGGTCTTCAAGATCGTCACCGACCCCTACGTGGGGCGGCTGGCCTACGTTCGGGTCTACTCAGGCACGCTGGTGGCTGGCAGCACGGTCTTCAACGTGAACCGCAACCGCAAGGAGCGGGTGGGGCGTCTGCTTCAGATGTACGCGGACAAACGGGAGGAGATCAAGGTCTGCGACGCGGGAGACATCGCCGCGGTGGTGGGGCTGAAGCAGAGCTTCACCGGCGAGACCTTGAGCGATCCCAACCACCCCATCCTGTTGGAGACCATCGAGTTCCCCGAGCCGGTGATCCGGGTGGCGGTGGAGCCCAAGTCCAAGGCGGATCAGGACAAGATGACCGAGGCCCTGATCAAACTGGCCGAGGAGGATCCCACCTTCCAGGTCCGCTACGACGAGCAGACGGGCCAGACCATCATCAGCGGGATGGGCGAGCTGCACCTGGACATCCTGGTGGACCGGCTGAAACGAGAGTTCCGGGTTCAGTGCAACGTGGGACGGCCCCAGGTGGCCTACCGGGAGACCATCACCCAGCCCGTCAAGGCGGAGGGGCGCTTTGTGCGCCAGACCGGCGGTCGGGGTCAGTACGGCCATGTCTGGTTGGAGCTGGAGCCCAATGAGCCTGGAGCCGGCTTCGAGTTCGAGGACAAGATCGTGGGGGGCGTCATCCCTCGGGAGTACATCCCCGCGGTGGAGAAGGGCGTCCGCGAGGCGCTGGAGAGCGGTGTGTTGGCCGGCTACCCAGTGGTGGACGTGAAGGCCCGCCTGGTGGACGGCAGCTACCACGAGGTGGACTCCAGCGAGATGGCCTTCAAGGTGGCCGGCAGCATGGCTTTCAAGGAGGGCATGCAGAAGGCGAAACCCATCCTCCTGGAGCCGGTCATGGAGGTGGAAGTGGTGGTCCCCGAGGAGTACGTGGGCGATGTGGTGGGCGATCTCTCCAGTCGCCGGGGCCAGATCGAGGGCATGGAGATGCGCTCCCAGGGCATCCAGACCATCCGGGCCCTGGTGCCTTTGGCCGAGATGTTCGGTTACGCCACCAACCTGCGCTCCATGACCAGCGGCCGTGGGACCTTCACCATGCAGTTCCACAGCTACAAGCCTGTCACCGGCTCCGTCTCGGAGAAGGTGCTGAAGAAGGAACCGGCGTAAACCGTTTCTCCCCACCTTTCCTGGGCGGGGCCAGGCGGCTGGCTGGCTCGGGGATGGAGTTGACATGTCCGCAAGGTGGGCGCGTGAATTGGGCAGAATGCACCATCCTCAGGCCAGGAATCGAACGATCCGTTGGCTTCCGAAGGGTGCAAAATTTGTCAAGGCAAACGGGATACAGTATACTATCCTAGTTTGCAGAGACACTGCCACAATTTCATCACGGAAATGGGTAAAAAACGCACCGCCGAGCTCGATATCGGCGGTGCTCCTATGCAAACAGGTAACTGTTTGGCGGTAATTCCCCAGAGATTTCTGGGTTCATCCAAGAAAAAACAGCGAAAAACAGTGTTTTAACGATACGCAGTGCTAACAATACGCAACGCTATTGTTAAGGAGAGCTCTAAATGGCAAAGCAAGTATTTGAGCGGAAGAAGCCCCATGTGAACGTAGGGACGATTGGGCACGTGGACCACGGGAAGACGACGCTGACGGCGGCGATCACGAAGGTGCTGAGTCTGAAGGGTTTGGCGGACTTTTCGGCGTTCGACCAGATCGACAAGGCGCCGGAGGAGAAGGCCCGGGGGATCACGATCGCGATTGCGCATGTGGAGTACGAGACAGAGAAGCGGCACTATGCGCACGTGGACTGTCCTGGGCATGCGGACTACATCAAGAACATGATCACGGGTGCGGCGCAGATGGACGGTGCGATTCTGGTGGTGGCGGCGCCGGACGGTCCCATGCCGCAGACGCGGGAGCACATTTTGCTGGCTCGGCAGGTGGAGGTGCCGGCCATCGTGGTCTTCCTGAACAAGGTGGACATGATGGACGACGAGGAGCTGCTGGAGCTGGTGGAGATGGAGCTGCGGGAGCTGCTGGACAGCTACGGCTTTCCTGGGGACGACATACCCATCATTCGGGGGAGTGCGCTGAAGGCGCTGGAGAGCACGAGCACGGATCCGGAGGCGCCGGAGTATGCGTGCATCTGGGAGCTGATGCATGCGGTGGACGAGTACATTCCGACGCCGGAGCGGGACATCGACAAGCCGTTCCTGATGCCGATTGAGGATGTGTTCAGCATCAAGGGGCGTGGGACGGTGGTGACGGGTCGGATCGAGCGAGGCGTGATCCACCCGATGGAGGAGGTGGAGATAGTTGGTTTGCGTCCGACGCGGAAGACGGTGGTGACGGGCGTGGAGATGTTCCGGAAGCTGCTGGAGGAAGGTCAGGCAGGGGACAACGTGGGTTGTCTGCTGCGAGGCATCAGCCGGGACGAGGTGGAGCGGGGTCAGGTGTTGGCGAAGCCTGGGAGCATCACGCCGCACACGAAGTTCAAGTGTGAGGTGTACGTGCTGAAGAAGGAGGAAGGGGGGCGCCACACGCCGTTCTTCAACGGGTACCGGCCCCAGTTCTACATTCGGACGTTGGACATCACGGGCACGATCCAGCTGCCGGAAGGGGTGGAGATGGTGATGCCTGGGGACAACGTGACGATGGAAGTGGAGCTGATAGCGCCGGTGGCGCTGGAGGCGGGGAGCCGGTTCGCCATCCGGGAGGGTGGGCGGACGGTGGCCGCCGGCGTCATCACCGAGATCATCGAGTAAGCGAGTGCATGGAACCCGGGGGCGGGCAGCCACCCTGTCCGTCCCCGCAGAACGTAGGCGAGTAGCTCAATTGGTAGAGCAGCGGTCTCCAAAACCGCAGGTTGTGGGTTCGAGTCCTGCCTCGCCTGCCTGTGTAGATGGCCACCGGCTTCGGTCGGTGGTCGTTTATCGCCTGGGGATAGGCGTTGGCCAGTCCGATCTGGCCTGTTCCCTCCCTGGATCGGCTGATTCGGCCCCTTGATTTCCCCTCAGATCCCTCTTGGATCACAAGGCGATCGCTGGGGCGATCATCAGGACGTGCAGGGTCCGCCGATGCACGAGATCCCGAACGGACTTGGTTCATCCCCGGGGTGTGACCCGCTGGCAGCGCCGGATTCGACGGCTTGCCCGCAGGCCCACTCCCAGGGGGAGAGCGACGAACTTAGATTAGGGGGCGCAGCGTGAGTCGAGCATCATCCGCACAGAAGAAAGAGAACTTCCTGGTCCGCTACTTCAAGGAGACCAGAGCCGAGATCGCCAAGGTCACCTGGCCCACTCGGGAGGAGGGGATCCGGCTGACCATCGTGGTCCTGAGCGTCACCATTGTGTCGGCCCTCTTCCTGTTCGCCGTCGACACTGTCTTCAGCTTCCTGATCGCCCAGTTCGTCCGGTTGCTCTGACCGCCTTCCCGAGAGCGAACGCCTGAGCGGGAAGGTGAGCCTCTGCACCCAGTCGATCCAGGGCCCAGGCATGCTGCTTGTGAGGACAGGTGGGCCAGGGTGCGGATGCAGGCAGTTGATGGATTTGGAGAGGTATTTGACAGAGGAGGCCATGTTGGAACAGTTGTCGAAAGGCCCAGAAGAGGAAATGGAAGTGCAGCGGGATCCCCAGGTGGAAGAGGCGGTGGCCGAACTTCAGGCCGAGCCGGATCAGGCCGAGCTGGCCCAAACGGAGGCGGTGGCCGAAGCGGAAACCCCGACCGGGGAAACCCAGGAGCCCGAGGGGGCCGAGGAGCCCGAGGAAGCGGAGACGGGACCCAAGGCCGAGTGGTACGTGGTCCACTGCTATTCGGGCATGGAGAACAAGGTCAAGAAGAACCTGGAGCACCGGGCCGAGTCCATGGGCATGACGGACAAGATCCTGCAGGTGATCGTGCCCACGGAGACGGAGATCGAGATCAAGGACGGGGTGCGCCGGGAGGTGGAGCGCCGCGTCTTCCCCGGCTACATCATGATCCGCATGATCATGGACGAAGATAGCTGGTACGTGGTGCGCAACACCCCGGGCGTGACCAGCTTCGTGGGGGTGGGGAACAAGCCCACGCCCCTGAGCGAGGAAGAGATCGAGAAGATCCTGAAGCGCATCGAGGCGGACGAGCCCCGGGTGAAGGTGAGCTTCGAGGTGGGCGAGCGGGTGCGCATCCTGGGCGGCCCCTTCTCGGAGTTCACCGGCGTGGTGGAAGAGATCTACCCGGAGAAGGGCAAGGCCAAGGTCATGGTGAGCTTCTTCAACCGGGAGACGCCCATCGAGGTGGATTTCCTTCAGCTGGAACGAGTGTAAATTCAAACGGAAACGCTCATCTCGCCGATGAACGCATCCGGCGGCGCTTCCCACAGTGTCTCCGGGCTGCGCCCATCCCGGGGGTGAGCCAGATGGAAAAAACCAGACGGAAAAAAGGAGCAGAGTAGAGCGTTATGGCAAAGAAACTCAAAGCCGTTGTCAAACTGCAGATCCCGGCAGGGAAGGCCAGCCCGGCGCCACCGGTGGGCACCGCCCTGGGCCCCCATGGCGTGAACATCATGGGCTTCTGCAAGGAGTACAACGCCCGCACCCAGCAACAGATCGGCCAGATCATCCCGGTGGAGATCTCCATCTACACCGATGGCTCCTTCACCTTCATCACCAAGACGCCCCCGGCAGCTGACCTGATCAAGAAGGCCGCAGGCATCGAGAAGGGCAGCCCGGAACCCAACCTGCAGAAGGTGGGCAAGATCACCCGGCAGCAGGTGCGGGAGATCGCCGAGGTCAAGATGAAAGACCTGGGGGATGTCCCGCTGGAGAGCGCCATGCGCATGGTGGAGGGCACGGCCCGCAGCATGGGCGTCACTGTGGTGGACTGAGCAGATCCCTTCGCATAGACCAAACGAGGCAGCCGCTGGAAACCGAACATCCATCCGTGGGAGGGGCCTGGACCCCGTCCGCACCACGAAGGAGAAAGACATGGCAAAGCACGGTAAACGCTACGAGCAGATTCGCACCAAGATCGACCGCAGCCGCACCTACGCCCCGGACGAGGCCATGAACCTGGTCCGGGAGCTGGCTACGGCCAAGTTCGACGAGACCATCGAGGTCCACATCAACACCGGCGTGGATCCCCGCCACGCGGACCAGCAGGTCCGGGGTGTGGTCACCCTGCCCCACGGCACAGGCCGCCAGGTGCGCATCC
>Ga0256841_1001072_pt1 | contig 25118 bp, 27 predicted proteins | sample 356308metaG_FD_185971 | JGI IMG/M metagenome (GOLD analysis project Ga0256841, IMG submission 185971) | Hydrothermal vent microbial communities from Mid Atlantic Ridge, Atlantic Ocean - 356-308 | ecosystem: Environmental > Aquatic > Marine > Hydrothermal vents | place: Atlantic Ocean: Mid...
CTGTTAATCAATTGGTCGTAGGTTCGATCCCTACCGCCGGAGCCAAAATCTCTCTTGGATAACAAGCGAAACGGGTGACCCCGCACTGTGTTGATGGGCACGTATGATGGTGCTGTCCACGCGGATGCATTCAAAGTCTGGCTCTTCCCTCATGGCCCTGAAAAGACTCTCGAATACACCATCTCGACACCAACGATTGACGCGCAGATAGACGCTGTTCCATTTGCCGAAATGTGCTGGCAGCGCACGCCGGATCACGCCAGACAGAAAACGGCTTCCATGAACAGACGGTTGTTGCGCCCGGTTCGACCCGGATCACTTGCCTTGCCCGGAAGATGCGGTTCCATCAACGCCCAAACGCGGGCATTGGGTTTCTGTTGTTGCAATCATGCTGGCTGCCCAACCCGTAATCAGCTTGCATCACAAACCAACCCTTTGGGAATTCTGAATGTCAACACGACCTGGGGCGCAGATCCTATTAACTCGGCCCCACTGGTTTGACAGATTTTTGTGCTGACAAGGCAGAAGGGCGCAGCAATAGCGGGGCTATTTCAAGGCATTGTAACGCAGCTCAGCGCGAAAATCCGCCAAATCCGCAGCGCTGTTTTCCCTGCATCCCGGCGGCGCGGGCCGCTTGTGAACAGAACCACTGTTGACGGCGCGCCGCGAACCGCTGATATTTCGGGGAATGGTGCCGCTGGGACAGAATGAATATGTCCTGCCCCGAAAATGCCTTCGGCAGGGATATTTCCGGAACAAAGATATCATGGGTTTCCCTGTCAAACACGATCTGCCACGCAGGCAAAACGGAACAGAAGGTAACGGGTAATAAACACATGAGCCCCAGTTTGCTTGCCGCCATCTGGATGATCGGTGCAATCCTGTCGTTTTCCTCAATGGCTGTTGCCGGGCGATTTGTGTTGCAGGAATTAGACACGTTTGAACTGATGCTGTACCGGTCTGTATTTGGTGTTTTCATCGTTGTCGCTGCCGCAATCTGGTCGGGAACACTCAAGCAGATTGAGGGCAGGAATTTCCGGCTGCACCTTCTTCGGAACTGTTTTCACTTTACCGGGCAGAACCTCTGGTTTTTTGCGCTCGGGGTAATTCCGCTGGCCCAGGTCTTTGCTTTTGAGTTTACCTCACCCATCTGGGTTGTCCTGCTGGCACCGCTCCTTTTGGGCGAACGCCTGACCCGATTGCGTATCCTGACGGCTCTGCTGGGGTTTCTTGGAATACTGATTGTGGCACGCCCGACATTTGGCACGGTCAACATGGGCATGCTGTCGGCGCTGCTGGCAGCCATCGGCTTTGCCGGCACCGCAATCTTTACCAAAAAACTGACCCGAAAAACCGGCCTGACGGGTATTTTGTTCTATCTGACCGCGATGCAGGCGGTCATGGCCTTTGTGCTGGCCGGATATGATGCGGATATTGCCATCCCTTCCGGCGCCCTCTGGCCATGGATTGCCCTGATCGCCGTTGCCGGGCTGATTGCGCATTTCTGCCTGACCAAAGCCCTGTCCCTGGCCCCGGCCAGCATCGTCATTCCGATGGATTTTGCCCGTCTGCCGCTGATCGCCGTCATTGGCATGGCGTTTTACAATGAATCTTTGGACATCTACGTGTTTGTCGGCGCCGCCATCATTTTCCTCGCAAACATGCTGAATATCCGGGCGCAACTGCGCTAACTAAGGTGCAAAATAACAACGGACGCGAATCTTACCGGCCCTAATCAGCCCTGACGTGGCGTCATTAATTGACGCAAATCGCAGCCGTGGTGTAGCCTTTGGGCAAGAAAGAAATGCCAATACAAAGAAACAACGGGGAACAGAGACATGAAAAAACTGGTCACAACTGCACTGGGTATTGCGATATCCGCGGGGGCAGCGACTGCCGGGGGTATTGATCGTTCGGGGCAGAGCATAAGTGCAATTTATGAAAAAGGCACTTATGCAGAACTTTCCTTTGGCTATATCTCGCCGTCAGTATCAGGCAATGATGTTGCCCTGTTTGGCGGCAACGCCAGCGGCAATACGGCAGCCGACTACACGCAACTCGGCGCGGCGTACAAGCAGGATCTGAGCGACAAGCTTTCTTTTGCAATCGTCATTGACCAGCCGTTCGGAGCGGATATTTCCTATCCCGTCGGAAAATCCATCGCCCTTGGCGGCACCTATGCCAAGGTGGATGCAACAGCCGTGACCGGCGTGTTGCGCTACAAGCTTTCGGACAGATTCAGTGTTCATGTCGGGGCCAGGGCCGACCGGGCGTCTGCCGTTGTCGGGTTGGGCGGCGCCGCATATGGTGCAGTCAGTGGTTATCAGGTCAATCTGGATGACAATACTGGTTATGGCTATCTTATCGGGGCGGCCTACGAAATTCCGGATATCGCCCTGCGGGTTGCCTTGACCTACAATTCCAGTATCGAACACGATTTCAAGACCGTTGAAAGCGGATCTCTCGGCCCCGGCACCAGCACAACAAAAGTCAAGACACCGCAGTCAATCAACCTCGAATTTCAAAGTGGTGTCGCCGCCGATACGCTGGTGTTCGGCAGCATCCGCTGGGTGAAGTGGTCGGAATTCAAGGTAGACCCTGCGGTATTGGTCGGGGCAACCGGCAGCGGGCTTGTCGATATCGACAACACAACAACCTATACACTGGGTGTTGGCCGCAAGCTCAACGATACCTGGGCCGGTTCTGCCCTGATCAGTTACGAAAAGAAAGGCGATCCCCTGGTTTCGCCTCTGGCACCGACGGCTGGCCGCTTTGGCGTTGGTCTGGCGGCGATCTACAGCAAGAACAACATGAAAATCACCACCGGTGTGCAATATGTCTGGCTGGGTGATGCAAAGCCAAGAACCGCAGGGACGGCCCGGGCCAATTTCAACGACAACAATGCGCTGGCCATTGGTGTGAAGGTCGGGTTCAACTTCTGATCCCGACAAACATCCCGTTTCTGAACCCCGCCCCTGACCCGGCGGGGTTTTTTGAATTTGACCCCGGACGTGACGCTGGCTACCAAAGCACGAGTACAAGCAAAGGCCGCATGATGATCTATGAAACTGTTGATGACTGGCTGAAGGCTCCGCACAAGCGGGTCGCCCTGTTTGGCATGTCCGGCCTTGGTAAAACGCATGTTTCAAACATTTTGCGCGACAGCGGCGACTGGTTTCATTACAGCGTCGATTATCGCATCGGCAGCCGTTATCTGGACGAAGACATTCATGACAACCTGAAACAGGAAGCCATGAAAAACCCCTATCTGGCGGAGTTGCTGCGCAAGGACAGCATTGATATCAATGCCAAGCTGCGGTTCGAGAACCTCGCCCCGCTTTCTGCCTGGCTGGGAAAGCCGGGGAATGAGGCCCTGGGCGGGCTGCCGATATCAGAATACCGCCACAGGCAGGCCTTGCACCGCGGGGCGGAAATTTCGGCAATGCTTGACTGCGGCCGTTTTATCGGACGGGCGGAAACACTCTATGGCTACGACCATTTCGTTTGCGATACCAGCGGTTCGTTCTGCGAGGTGGTTTCGCCGGATGATCCGAAAGATCCGGTGCTGGCAACGCTCAGCGAACAGCTTTTGCTGGTTTGGATCGAAGGGTCGCAATCCCATACACAGCAATTGATCGAACGCTTCAAGAATGCGCCAAAGCCCATGTATTACCCGGCCCCATTGCTCACCCGGATGTGGCAGGAATATCTTAGCAAAAACAATCTGGAAGACGGCGAGGTTAACCCGGATGAATTTGCCGTTCACGCCTTTTCCCGCGCATTGGAGGAACGCCAACCCCGTTATCGTGCCATTGCCGAAAACTGGGGTATAACTGTCTCGGCAGACCAGATGGCCGATGTGCGGACCGCCGAGGATTTCACCGATGTCATCGCCCAATCCCTGAAAGACCGCAAGTGACCACCAGAAAGTGACCGCCAGAAAGACAGAAAATGCCAATAAAGATACCGTCTTCCCTGCCCGCATATGACATCCTTCAGAACGAAGGCGTCATGGTCATGGGCGAAGGGCGCGCGGCCCGGCAGGACATTCGCCCGCTTCGCTTTGGCCTGCTCAATCTGATGCCGAAAAAAATCCAGACCGAAACGCAGTTCGCCCGCTTGCTGGGGGCCACCCCCATCCAGATTGAACTGACGCTTATCCGCATGTCCGAACATGTGTCCAAAACCACCGCCGCCGACCATATGGAGGCCTTCTACCACCCGTTTCAGGATGTGAAGGACGAGAAATTCGACGGGTTGATCATCACCGGTGCGCCAATAGAACATCTGCCGTTTCAGGACGTGACCTATTGGGATGAGTTGCGCGAGGTGTTTGACTGGACACAATCCCATGTGCATTCCACCTTTGGCGTGTGTTGGGGGGGGATGGCCATGATCAACCACTTCCACGGCATTCAGAAACACATGCTGGACAGCAAGGCCTTTGGCTGCTTTCCCTTGCAAAACCTGGCCCCTGCCTCGCCTTATCTGCGCGGGTTTTCAGACGAATGCGTCATACCCGTCAGCCGCTGGACCGAAATGCGCCAGGCCGAAATTGATGCGGCACCGGGGCTGGTTCCGTTATTGGGCTCTGACGAGGCCGGCCCCTGCCTTGTGCAGGATCCCGAACAGCGCGCGCTTTATATATTCAATCATTTCGAATATGATACAGCGACGCTAAAGCAAGAGTACGATCGCGATGTCGCCGCCGGAAAGCCGATCAACGTGCCAATGAATTACTATCCGGACGACAACCCCGATTTGCCGCCCCGCAATCGTTGGCGCAGCCATGCGCATTTGCTCTATGGAAACTGGGTGAATGAAATCTATCAGACCACACCCTATGACATCCGCCAGATTGGCACGCATTACACAACATACAATGGTGAATTACAGGAGTATGGGGCATGACATTGCCATTTGACGGCGCCATCAGCAAATTCTACCGCGAAGAAGCGCCAGAGCGGCTGCGCGAGGTAATCAGCGTTGCCGGCCGCAAGGATATCCTGTCAGACAGCTATCCGTACAAGCGCCTGATGAAACGGCGCGAATACGAAGAAACCATTGCTGCACTGCAAATCGAACTGGTCAAGCTGCAGGCCTGGGTCAAAAGCAGCGGCGCGCGGATATGTATCTTGTTTGAAGGCCGGGATGCAGCCGGAAAAGGCGGAACAATCAAACGGTTCCGGGAAAATCTTAATCCACGCGTTGCCCGCGTCGTTGCCCTGCCCAAACCCACCGACCGGGAGGCGACCGAATGGTATTTCCAGCGCTATATTCGTCAATTGCCGGCAGGCGGAGAAATCACCCTGTTCGACCGGTCCTGGTATAATCGCGCCGTTGTCGAACATGTTTTCGGCTTTTGCACCCCGGAACAGCGGATGCATTTCTTTCGCCAGTTGCCCGAATTCGAGGACATGCTGGTGCAGGAGGGCATCCATTTCATCAAGCTCTGGTTGAATGTCGGGCGCGCCGAGCAATTGCGCCGCTTCCTGCAACGTGAAAAAGACCCGCTAAAGCAATGGAAACTCTCATGGATCGACGTTGAAGGGCTGAAAAAATGGGATGCCTATTCCGCCGCGATCGAAGAAACGCTTGGCCGGACACATACAGAGACGGCCCCCTGGACAATCATCCGGACAGATGACAAGCGGCGTGCGCGCATTGCCGCAATCCGCCGGGTCCTGGGCAGCATTGATTACGACGGCAAGAACCTCAACGTCGTTGAAACACCCGACCCGAAAATCTGCGGTGGTCCGGATCTCTGGAATGCGTAAGCGGGGCTATCATCATGGCAATCTGCGTGCGGCTCTTGTCGAAACCGCGCTGAAGCTGATCGAAGAAAAGGGGCCGACCGGTTTTACCCTGTCCGAAGCGGCCAAACAGGCCGGGGTGACTCCGGCGGCTGTTTACCGCCACTTTGCCGGGCGCGAGGACCTGATCGCCGAGGCGGCGCGTCAGGGCTATGAAATCTTTGGCCGGCAAATCGCACTGGCGGCAGAAGGGCAGAGCACGGCACTGGCCTCATTTGAAGCCACCGGGCGCGCCTACCTGGCCTTTGCCCGTGAATATCCCGGTCATTACGTGGCCATGTTCGAGAGCGGTATTTCCATCAATCGCACACCGGAACTGGCCCAGGTGGCCCTGTCATCCCTGGCACAACTGGAGAAACGCGCCGAAGAACTGACCGCCCACATGCCAGCGGAAAAACGGCCGCCCGCTTCAATGATTGCAGCCCATATATGGGCCATGAGCCACGGCGTGGTCGAACTGTTCGCGCGTGGCTCTCCGGGTACAAAATCACCCTTCCCCCCCGAAGAACTCCTTGAATCAGGGATCGGAATTTACCTGCGTGGCCTGGGTCTGCTTGCCCCCGATGACTAGCGCGTAGACCTCGGGTCAAAAGCGGAAAGCCTTGGCACAATAAAAAAGGCAGGGCGAAAACCCTGCCTTTTCCGATTGCGAAGCCATAGGCCTTAACGCTTGGAGAACTGGAAGCTCCGACGCGCCTTGCGCTTGCCGTATTTCTTGCGTTCCACAACCCGGCTGTCGCGGGTCAGGAAACCAGCGGTCTTCAGGGCTGCGCGCAGATTGGGATCATAGAGTTGCAACGCCTTGGAAATGCCGTGCTTGACCGCACCGGCCTGACCGGAAAGACCACCGCCCTTGACGGTGGCGACAACATCGAACTGGTCCTCGACACCGGCAACGGTGAAAGGCTGACGCAGGATCATTTGCAGCACGGGGCGGGCAAAATAAACGCTCATCTCCTTGCCGTTCACGGTGACCTTGCCCGATCCGGGTTTGATCCAGACGCGGGCAATGGCATCTTTACGTTTTCCGGTGGCATAGGCACGGCCCAATTCGTCGCGAACGGGTTCGCGCGGCGCAGCCGTTTCCACCACGACTTCTTCAACCTCGACCACTTCGGCCAGATCATCCAGTGTTTTGATATCTTCAGACATGATCAGCTCCGCGTGTTTTTCGGGTTCATGGATTTCACATCCAGCACTTCGGGCGACTGTGCCTCATGCGGATGTTCGGCGCCGGCATAAACCCGCAGATTGGTCATCAGCCTGCGCGACAGCTTGTTGCCGGGCAACATGCGCTGAACGGCTTTCACAACCACGCGTTCCGGGTGATCGCCTTCCAGAATCTGGCGCGCGGTGCGCTGCTTGATCCCGCCCGGATAACCGGTATGGCGGTAATAGATTTTTTCATCACGTTTCTTGCCGGTCATCTGCACCTTGTCGGCGTTGATGACAATCACGTTGTCGCCCATATCCATATGCGGCGTGAACGTCGGTTTGTGCTTGCCACGCAGGCGCATGGCGACGATCGAGGCAAGGCGGCCGAGAACAACGCCTTCAGCGTCGATCAGGATCCACTTTTTCTCGATATCCGCCGGTGTTGCGGTAAAGGTTTTCATCTTTGTTCCCTATTCTGACGGGTGCGGCGGGCCCTGATTCAATCAGGTCAAATCAGCCCCGGTTCTGGATGGGGCGTTTCTACAGGGTTTTCGGATCGGGTCAAGAGACTTGATTCCATTAAATTTGTTTACTATCAATGGGTTAAAAATATGGTATTATTTTACCCCATCTCAGACCTCGATCTGCTCCGGTGGATGACTCAGCAAGTGTTCAAGCTGGCGCATGGCCCATTCAAACCGTTCAAGTTCAACCATGCCATTGACCGCAATCCGGATTGCATGTGGCGCGCGCCCGTCGATCAGGGAAAAATCATCGGCCGAGCGCAGGCGGATACCCAGCGCCTCGGCGGCCCGGCAAAACGCCGAGGCCCGCCAGCCACGCGGCAGCTTGAGCCACAGAAACGGCACGCCATCCTGCCAGTTCAGTTCAAACAGGCCCAGTATGTTCACAGCCGTCTGAACATAGATTTTCACACGATCGCGGATCGCCCCACACAGACGGTCAAAGTCCGGTGAGGCAAGAAGCCGCTCGGTCAAGGAACAGACCGGCACCGAAAGGCCGAAGGAGTTGAACTGCGCCGCACTGCGAAGCGCGCGGATTTTCCCGCTCGGCGCCAGCACGAACCCGACCCGCAAGGCCGGGGAGATGATTTTTGACAGCGACGTTACATACCAGCCCAGATCCGGCAGCAACGTCCTGTAGCCGGGCAAGCCGCTGTCCGGATTTCGGTAACAACTGTCCTCGAGCACCGGGCAGCCAAAGTGCCGCGCCACATCGGCAAGTTCCTTGCGCCGGGCAAGGCCGGTATGGCCCGCCGTCGGATTGTGCACCTCGGGCGAGGTGCAAAAAACCTGCGGCCCATGTTCACGGCAGGCCGCGGCCAACGCATCCGGACGAACCCCGGCACTGTCGCATTGCAGCCCGACAACCCGCGCGCGCAGCAATCTGGCGGCATGGCGAAACCCGGCATAGGTCAGGTCTTCGGTAAACACTGTCGGATTCGGCTCTTGCAGGATGCATTGCAGCACCAGCATGATCGCGTGTTGGCCACCATGCGCCAGCACCACATCTTCGGCCTCGAAACGGCCGGCCTGGCTGCCCTGCAACCATCTGGCAGCCGCAACGCGCACGCCCTGCCCCGTGGCCGCGCCAGGGTAATGCAACAGGGCAGGATCAGGCTGCTGCGCCATATCAGCGTAGCAGCGTCGTATCAGGGCCTCCTGCCCCATATCGGGCAACAGCGATGACCGCAGATCAACTGTCTCGGACTGGCTGGGCGTGGCTGGCGCGATCTGCGACATTGCGCCGGGCGTGTATTGCCGCGCAGTGGCCGGTTCCGCCACAAAGGTTCCCCGCCCGACTGCGGCCTGCAACAACCCCGCGTCGGTCAGCCTGGAATAGGCCCGTGCCACCGTGCCCGGAGTCACTTTCAGCTTCCAGGCCAGATCACGCACTGGCGGCAGCCGCTCGCCCCCGGCAATCTGCCCGTCCTCGATCGCTTGCTGAATGGCCGCAACCAGCCGCAGATATTTTGGCCCGGAACCGTCCGACAGATCAGGAAACCAAATTGTATTCATTACAATCTTTCATTGGATCTTGCTGAAGGCACATTGTATCAATATTCCATAGCGGAATTCGCCGTTTGTATCAATACAATTTTCAGGAGCGCGCCATGTCATCTGCAAGCCCCCTGCCCACACAGCACCCCGCGCTGTTGCCTGAGCAAATCCCACAGTCCGCCTTTGCCCATATGATCATCACCGTGGCAAGCGTTCTGCTGGATTGGGATTTGCGCATCCGAACCCGCCGAGCACTGACCAGACTTACTGATGCCGAGCTGAACGATATCGGCCTGACACGCGACGACGCTGATACGGAGGCGCGTCGCCCGTTCTGGCAGGGATGACATCCCCCTTGCCAGAACCTCTTCCTGGGGCCGGTCTTTACCGGCCCCTTTTTTTATTCTGTCTTTTTTTATTCTGTCTTTGCTGCCCGCTGCGGTGGAATGGAATACGTCAGGCTGGCGCGGGCAACCGGCGCGCCCATGCCCTCGGAAAAAACCAGAACGTCGCCAACCGCAAGCGCCTGCCCCAGTTTCAGGATACGCCCATCCGCCCGCAATCTGCGGCCAGCCGCCGGTTTGCGCATGAAATCAATGGAGCAGTTGGTGGTCACGGCCAGAGCCTGCGGCCCGATCATCGCCAGAATGGCCAGATAGATCGTCACATCCGCCAGCGTGAACATCGTCGGCCCCGAAACCGTGCCGCCGGGGCGCAGGTTCCCTGCCCCGACCTGCATTTCCACGCTGATCGAGGCCTCCGCGACCTTCACCACCTGAATATCACCGGCAACTTCGGGAAAAAACTCCCGCATGAAGGCGTTCAGGTCATTACGGCTCATTTGCAAACTCATGCTTTCGCTCCCGCTCATTCCTGCTTACAGTCTGGCCAAAGACAGAGGAGAGAGCAAGATGAGCGATTTGCTATTGCGCGAGGATAGTGGCCATATAGCCCACCTGACCATGAACAGCCCCGGCAATCTGAATGCCCTGTCGGATGCCATGCTGGAAGCACTCCAGCGCGAATGTGACGCGCTGGAAAACGATAGCGAAACCCGCGTCGTCGTTTTGAAGGGCGCCGGGAAAGTGTTCTGCGCCGGGCATGACCTGAAGGAAATGACAGCCGGACGCCAGGCCGAGGACCGGGGGGCGTCCTATTTCGCCGATCTGTTTCAGCGCTGCGGAACCCTCATGCAGAGCCTGCAACGGATCCCGCAGCCGGTCATCGCGCAGGTGCATGGCATTGCCACCGCCGCCGGCTGCCAACTGGTGGCAAGCTGCGATCTGGCTGTCGCCGCGCATGGCACCCGCTTTGGGGTAAATGGCATCAATATCGGGCTGTTCTGCTCAACCCCGATGGTGGCGCTTTCGCGCAACGTGCCGCGCAAGGTTGCCTTTGAAATGCTTACAACCGGAGAGTTCATCAGCGCCGAGCGCGCCGCCGAGGTGGGCCTGATCAACAAGGCTGTTGATCCCGATGATCTGGCAAACACAACCGAAGAACTGGCGCAAAAGCTGGCCGGGAAACTGAACCCGGCGCTGCGCATCGGCAAGGGCGCCTTTTACAAACAGGCAGAAATGCCGCTTGATCAGGCCTATGCGTTTACCGGTGCTGTCATGGCCGAAAACATGATGCTGGAAGATACCGCAGAAGGGGTCAGCGCCTTTCTGGAGAAACGCAGGCCCGACTGGAAAGCCTGAGGCCGGGCCGGAGCCGGACCGCCGCCTGCTGTGTCATTGCGCGGGCCTTCAGGCGCCTGTTCCTCAAAGCCGGTAGATGTCGCTGAATTTGGCCTCCAGATAGTCCAGCAGCGGTGCTTCTGTCGGTGCTGCGCCGCAGGCCTTGGTGATAACGTCCTGCGGCGTGTACAGCCCGCCATATTGCTGCACGTTTTCACGCAGCCAGCCTGTTGCGGGCCCGGTATTGCCCGCAGCCAGTTCCGCGTCCAGTTCCGGCAGGGCCGCGCGCATCGCCTTGTTCAGGCATCCGGCATATACATTGCCCAGACTGTAGGTCGGGAAATAGCCGAACAGGCCAACCGCCCAGTGCACATCCTGCAAAACCCCGTTGGAGGGCTTGTCTACGGCCAGACCGAAATCCGCCTCGAACCGGCTGTTCCAGGCCTCTTCCAGCGCGCTGACTTCCAGCTTGCCCTCGATCATGGCGCGCTCCAGATCAAACCGCAGCATGATATGCAGGTTATACTGAACTTCGTCGGCTTCGGTGCGTATATACCCCGGAACCACCCGGTTGACGGTTTCATAAAACGCCTCTGAATCCGGCAATCCGATATCGCCGAAAGCGCTGGTCATCTCGCCGTAGAGATAGCCGCAAAAGGCACGCCCGCGCCCCAGCTGGTTCTCGTAAATCCGGCTCTGGCTTTCATGCACCCCCATCGACACCCCCTGCCCCAGAGGGGTCAGGGCGAAATCCGGATTGATGCCCTGTTCGTAACAGGCGTGCCCGGTTTCATGAATGGTGGAGTAGATGCAATTGAACGGGTCGTGCAGGTTTGTGCGGGTGGTTATGCGCACATCTGTTCCCGACCCCGAACTGAACGGATGCACCGCCTTGTCAAGTCGCCCGCGTTTGAAGTCATAGCCAAAACTGCGGGCCAGATCCCGCGCCAGCAGCATCTGTGTGGCCTCGCTGAATTCCATTTCCAGCGCCACGGGCTGATGGCGCGCATTCAGGGCCTTTTCACGCAATGTGACAAGCCGCGGGCGCAGCGCTGAAAACATCGCCTGCAAATCGGCTGCCCTGGCCCCCGGTTCATAATCATCCAGCAGCGCATCATAAAGATCCCCGCCCTCGGCCAGGGCGGCGGCTTCCTCGCGTTTCAGGCTGACAATCTCGGCCAGTGTCGGGGCAAATGATGCAAAATCCTCAGCCGCACGCGCCTGGGCCCACAGCCGTTGTGACAGCGAGGTCAGCCGCGCCAGCGCCTTTGCCAGATCGGCCGGCACCAGACTGTTGCGCCGGAAACCGCGCCTGATATGGCGCATGTTGGCCTGACCGACAGCATCCAGTTTCCCGTCATCAATGGCGGCCAGCCATTCACCGATACGGGCATCGGTGCGCCGTGCGTGCAAAACCGCTTCCATCGCGGCAAGCTCTTCGCTGCGCTGCCGGGCCGCGCCCTCGGGCATCATGGTTTCCTGATCCCAGCCCAGACGGCCCGCCACCTGCGCCAGCGCCTCGGTGTCATGCTGAAAGGCCATCAATTGTTGGTAAGGCGTCTTGCGCATCAGCTTGTTCCCTTGATGGATTGTGCCGGCGGATAGGCCGCCATGAAACGGGCGCGCAAGATCAGCGACCAGAGCAGTATGGCCCCGAACTGATGCGTCAGCGCGATATGCGCCTGCGCTGCCGTCATGACCGTGCCAATCCCCAAAAGCATTTGCAGAAAAGCCATGGCCAGAACCAGCGTAAAGGCCCCGCGCGTAACCGTGTTGCCACTGCTGCGGGAACGGCGCCAGACGATCAGCGCAAAAATGACCACCAGATAGCCGACACCCCGGTGAATGAACTGCACAAGCGCCGGGTTTTCGAAAAAGTTGCTCCACCACGGGGAATAATCAAACACTTCGTCCGGGATGATCTGGCCATTCATCAGTGGCCAGTCGATATACCCGCGCCCGGCGTCAATTCCGGCCACCAGCGCCCCCAGCAGAACCTGCAGAAACGCCAGATGCATAAGCCCGGTTGATATGGAAAACAGCCGCGATTCACGCGCGCGCCGCGCCTGCAACAGCGCCGCTTCGGACCGGCCGAGCAGCAGGACATACCAAAGGCTGAGCCCCAGAATCACAAAGGCAATTCCCAGATGTATCGCCAGACGATAGCTGGCGACATCCACCATGCGCCCGCTCAGGCCGGAACTGACCATCCACCAGCCGACCGCCCCCTGCAAGCCCCCCAGAACACCCAACCCCAGCAAGCGCCCGCTCCAGCCGGCCGGAATACGCCTTGTCAGCCAGAGGAACAGAAAACCGGCGGCCCAGACAAGGCCGATGAAACGGCCCAGCTGGCGATGGCTCCACTCCCACCAATAGATGGATTTGAAATCCGCCAGGGTCATCGCCTTGTTTTGCAACTGGAACTCGGGGATCTGCTGATAGCGGGCGAATTCCGCTTGCCAGTCGGCGGCATTCATCGGCGGCAGGGCGCCGGTTACCGGTTTCCATTCGGTTATGGACAAACCGCTGTCGGTCAGCCGGGTCAGCCCGCCCAGCAGGATCATGGCCGAGACAAGCACAAAGATCAGCATCAGCCACAGACGCACGCTCCTGCGCGATGCCTTGCCGGACTTGTCGATCAGCCCCGGCTGCGGAGTCGGCGCAACCTGGGCTTTGTCGCCCTCCACTTCCTCAAAAATACTTCTTTTCTTTGCCATCACACACCCAATCTGATTTTCCGCAAGCTACGGCCCGAAACAGGCAGGGGCAAGCGCCAAAATCACCCTTTCCCGCGCAGCAGCTGGCGCAACAAACCGTGCAAGGTCTGCACATCGGCCCGGGTCAGGGGCAGGCGCGCCCACATGTTGCGCAGATTCAGCCGCATGCCCTGTGCCTTGTCGGCCGGAAAGAAGAAACCCGCCTGCTCCAACCGTTCTTCGTAATGGTCGCCCAGCTTTTCGATCTCGATCGCGCTGGCAAATTCCGTGCGGGACATGGCCTGCACTTCGGCAGGCACATCACGAACCTCGCGCCCCCATTCGTAAGCCAGCAGCAAAACCGCCTGCGCCAGATTCAGCGATGAAAAATCCGGATTCACCGGGATCGAGATCAGCGCATTCGCCCGCGCCAGATCTTCATTTTCCATGCCGGCCCGCTCGGGACCAAAAAGAATCCCCACCTTTTGCCCCGCATCCAGCAAGGCACGCGCATGCTGCATGGCGCGTTCCGGCGTCATCACCGGCTTGGTCAGATCGCGGTGGCGGGCGGTTGTGGCAAAGACATAGTTGCAGTCGGCAATCGCCCCGGCCGTCGTGGCATGGAGCGTCGCGCCGTCCAGAACCCGCCCCGCCCCCGACGCCATGGCCACGGCCCGCGGATTGGGCCAGCCATCGCGCGGCGCGACAAGCCGCATGCGCTCCAGCCCGAAATTGAGCATGGCGCGGGCCGAAGCACCGATGTTTTCACCCATTTGCGGCCCGACCAGAATCACGAACGGCTGTGGCAAGGGCGGCGGTGTTTCGGTGCGGCGCATGGCGAAGGGATCCGGTTGTCAGATTTGGCCGGGTCATACGCGCTGCACCCGCACAGTGCAAGACATGCAGGGCAATGGTCAAACGCATGCGCGCACGCTATATCAGCATCAACACAAACCACCTCCCATGAGAAGGAGACGCAGACATGACCAGCACCGAGCAACCGCAGATCTATCTGATCACCCCAAATCAGATAGAATTATCCAGCTATCCCAATATATTGAACCGCGTTCTTGACGTAACCGATGTTGCCTGCATGCGTCTGTCCCTGGCGACAAGGGACGAAGACCGGATTGCCCGCAGCGCCGATGTGTTGCGCGCCTTGTGCCATGAACGCGACATCCCGCTGGTGATTGATACACATGTGCTGCTGGTCGAACGGCTGGGGCTGGACGGGGTCCACCTGACAGACGCGGCCCGTTCGGTCCGCAAAACCCGCAAGATGCTGGGCGCGGATGCGATTGTCGGGGCGTTTTGCGGCAATTCCCGGCACGATGGCCTGACAGCCGGCGAATCCGGCGCCGATTATGTTTGCTTTGGTCCCGTCGGGCAGACGCCGCTGGGTGATGGCAGCCGGGCCGAAAAGGACCTGTTTGACTGGTGGAGCGAGATGATTGAAATTCCGGTGGTGGCAGAAGGCGCGCTGGACACAGAACTGATTGCCGCGCTTTCCCCGGTTGCCGACTTTTTCGCCATCGGAGAGGAAATCTGGAACACCGAAAAGCCAGAGGAAGAATTCAGGCGCCTTATCAAGGCGATACAGTAAACTTTTACAGTGAGGAAGCCGCCCGGCTCGCCTGATCATACTGGCCGGACAGGGCGCGCAGATTCGCCGCCATCTGGCGAAATTCCGCGCCACTCAAATCCAGCCTCGCCAACCCCTCAAGCAGGCATTGCTGGCGCACCTCACGATAGGATTCACACAGCGCGACACCTTCGCGACTGGTCGAATAAAACACCTCTTTCCCCCGCTTTTCAGTGGTCAGCAAGCCCTGTTTCAACAGCTTGCGCAAGGCATAGTTCACCGTATGCGTATCTTCGATATTCAACAGAAAACATATATCCGCCAGGCGTTTGTCACGGCCGCGATGATTTATGTTGTGCAGTACCAGAACTTCGAGCGGCGTCATTTCCGCATTGCCGGCCGCAGCCATGCAACGGGTGGTCCATCGGCTGAACGCATGAAAGGCGATGATCAGGCCATATTCAAATTCAGAGATTTCCCATCCCTCGCCTTCGGCCAGATGTCTGGATGACACGATGCGCCGATCCTGTGTGGGGCGCCGATCCTGTGTGGGGCGCCGATCCTGTGAATTTTCCGCCATGTTCTGCCTCTTTGCGCCGTGTTTACCGTGTAATTCACAAGCATATCATTTTCGTTTTACCAACGAAATATATATTCACCCTTCGGGCCACGCCGCAGCGTCATCCCAGCGCATAGCCCGCGCCCCGCACCGTTCTTATCGGATTGCTGCCGCCATGCGCCCCAAGTGCCTTGCGCAAACGGCCGATATGCACGTCAACCGTCCGCGTATCCACATATACGCTGCGTCCCCAGACCCGGTCCAGCAACTGCTCGCGGCTGAAAACACGGCCCGGATTCTCCAGAAACATCACCAACAGCCGGTATTCGATCGGGCCGAGCCTGATATCATGCCCGTCCCGCGTCACCCGATGTGTTTCCGGGTCAAGACTAATATCCTGGTTGGACAGTTTCTGGCCCACGCCGGCCGGCCTTGTGCGGCGCAGTTGGGTACGCACCCGCGCCATCAGTTCTCCGACGGAATAGGGTTTGACCATGTAATCATCGGCCCCGGTCTCCAGACCGCGCACCTTGTCGATCTCCTCTGAACGAGCCGACAACATGATGATCGGCAGGCTTCGGGTTTGACTGCGGGCCTTCAGGCGGCGGCAGATTTCAATTCCCGAAACACGCGGCAGCATCCAGTCGAGCAAAATCAGATCAAGGGTTTCTTCCTCAACCAGAATCAGCGCCTCTTCACCGTCACGCGCCTGCACAACCTGATAGCCTTCAGCCCGCAGGTTATAGCTCAGAACCTCGCGCTGCGCCGGTTCATCCTCAACCACAAGAACAAGCGGGGCATGCGGTGCCATCAGATTTCTCCATCGTCAGTCGCAGCGATCAGTTCGGTGGCCTTCGGACGTGTATCACTGGGCATTTCACCGGTGACCAGATAGATGACCTGCTCGGCAATATTGGTGACATGGTCGCCCATCCGCTCGATGTTCTTGGCAATGAAATGCAGATGCATGCAGGCGGTGATATTGCGCGGATCCTCCATCATGAAGGTCAGGAATTCGCGAAACAGGGCATTGTACATCTGATCCACGTCATGATCGCGCTGGCGCACGTCCTCTGCCAGCACCACGTCGCGGCGCATATAGGCATCCAGCGCATCTTTCAGCATCTGTTCGACTTCTTTCGACATCCGCCGGATAGCGCCCGAGGCCCCTTCAATCGGCTGCATCTGCACCAGCACGGTGGTTCGCTTGGCCAGGTTCTTGGCGTAATCACCGATCCGCTCCAGATTCCCGGCAATCTTCATGACGGTAAGGATGGTGCGCAGGTCCATCGCGGCCGGCTGGCGCAGCGCAATCATCCGCGCGGCCTCGACATTCACCTCTTCCTCCAGATTGTCGATCAGCCGGTCATTGTCCCGGACCCTGTCGGCAAGCGATTCATCGCGTTTCTTCAGCGCCTTGGCGCTGTCCAGAATGGCGGCTTCAACCAGGCCACCCATTTTCATGATCAGCGCCTGAATGGTTTCCAGATCCCGGTCAAAGGCGCGGGCAATGTGATTTTCCGGCATGGTATAACTCTCCTTTAACCGATCCGGCCGGTGATATAGCTTTCGGTGCGCGGATCCTGCGGGTTGGTGAAAATCTGTCCGGTTTCGCCGTATTCTACAAGACTGCCCAGATGAAAGAAGGCCGTTTTCTGGCTGACACGGGCAGCCTGCTGCATCGAATGCGTGACAATGACCACCGAAAATTTGCTGCGCAACTCGTCAATCAACTCTTCGATCTGGGCAGTGGCAATCGGATCAAGGGCCGAGGCCGGCTCATCCATCAGCAGCACTTCGGGCGAGGTGGCAATGGCCCGGGCAATGCAGAGCCGCTGTTGCTGGCCGCCCGAAAGCCCGGTGCCCGAGGCACTCAGCCGGTCTTTTACCTCATCCCAGAGTGCGGCGCGTTTCAGCGACTTTTCAACGATGTGCTCCAGCTCTGCCTTGTTCGCGGCCAGCCCGTGAATGCGCGGCCCATAGGCCACATTGTCAAATATTGATTTGGGAAAAGGGTTTGGTTTCTGAAACACCATCCCCACCCGCGCCCGCAACAGTACCGGGTCAACATCCGGGGCATAAATATCGCGGCCATCCATCAGAATCGTGCCGGTGACACGGCAGATATCAATCGTGTCATTCATCCGGTTCAGGCAGCGCAAAAAGGTGGATTTGCCACAACCGGACGGGCCGATGAAGGCTGTCACCGTCTTGTCATCAATATCCACATTCACATCCCGGATCGCATGGTTGTCACCATAGTAAACCTGAACATTCTGGGCAGAAATTTTTACCTTTTTCGTGTCTTTTAATGCAGTTACATCGCGTATTTCATTCATTTTTCCATCCTTACCAGCGGCGCTCGAACCGTTTGCGCAATATAATTGCCACGCCGTTCATCAGCACCAGAAACCCCAGCAAGACAAGTATGGCCGCTGCGGTTCGGGCCTCAAAGGCACGTTCGGGAAAATCCGACCAGCGAAACACCTGCACCGGCAAAACCGTGGCGCTGTCGGTAATGCCGTGCGGCACATCGACGATAAACGCAACCATGCCGATCATGATCAGCGGGGCGGTTTCCCCCAGCGCCTGTGCCATGCCGATGATCGTGCCGGTCAGAATACCCGGCATGGCCAGCGGCAGAACGTGATGAAAACTTGTCTGCAATCTGGAGGCCCCGACCCCCAGCGCCGCCTCGCGGATACTGGGGGGGACGGCGCAGATCGCCGCCCTTGCGGCAATGATGATCGTTGGTAGCGTCATCAGGGCCAGAACAATCCCGCCGGCCAGCGGCGCGGATCGCGGCACACCGAAAACCCCCAGAAACAACGCCAGCCCCAACAGGCCGAACACGATGGAAGGGACAGCGGCGAGATTGTTGATATTAACCTCGACAAAACGCGTAAAACGGTTTTTCGGGGCAAATTCCTCCAGATAGATCGCCCCGAAAACACCAACCGGAAACGCCAGGGCAAATGTAACAAGCATTGTCCAGAATGAGCCGACAGCCGCCCCCCATATACCTGCCAGTTCCGGCTCTCGCGAATCCGAGGCGGTAAAGAACCGGCTATTGAAAACCGAATGGATGGCACCCTGATCCCGCAATTGTTCGATCCAGACGATTTGCCGGTCACTCACCTTGCGCGCCGATTCCGGCAATTCGGTGATAAGAAGCTGCCAAGCGCCCGAGTTTTCCAGACGCCCCGTTAGGGGGGCAAGAACGATCCCTTCAGCGCGGTTGCTTTCAACTTTGACCAGTTTGATCCAGCCATTTGCGGCTTTGATCAGAAGCGACGGTGTCTTGTCATCCAGTTCCTCGGCCCCGTCAGGCGCAACGGCCCTTTCTTCCAGATCACGGGCCTGGGCCAGAAGGGTATCACGCGCCTTGCTGCGGGTGGCAATCTGGGCCGCGTTTCCCGCCCGGTCCTCCTCATTGGCGTCCACAGCGGCGCGGCGCTCATACTCACGAACACCATTGTCCTGACGCTCAGCCTGCCGCCGCAACAGACGTGCTTTCTTCAGCAGGCCCTGTTTGACCTGTTCCAAAGCCGGTAAGAAGTCGTTTGCACTGGAGTGCAGAACGACTGTCTTTCCTTTTACATCAGCCGTCAGCAAACCCCGGGTTTCTTCCGGTTGCAGGGATCCGAACGCACCCTTCAGATACAGGTCGGTCGTGTCCGAGGCGAGAAACCGGAAATCTATGGTCTTGCCCAGCAGTTCCGGGTTTTGCGCCACCTTGCGCGCCAATTCGAAACTGGCGCCACCCGAGACCAGATCATAAAGCGCGCGCTTGTCCTTGCGCCCCTTCACATAGGGGAAATAGGCCTTCAGGGTTTTCTTGGTCAGCCCGGCAAAATCGGCCCGCAGCAATGTTTTCGGGTCGCGCTCTCCCGACGGATCCAGCTTTTGCGCATCAAGCACCACGGGCAGGGTGATATAGCTTTCCGTCAGGGCGCCAGTTGCTTTGCCAACGACCGACCCCAGCAAAGCCAGCAGTGCAAGAGCCGCCAGCGCAATCGCGGCAATTCCATAGGCCTTCAGGCGCCATTCCGCCCGTTTTCTGCGGCGCAGTCGGGCCATGGCGGCATCGGTTTCAAAGAAACCCTGCGGCGGGGTCAGCGAAGGCTCAGTCGGCATGGGCGGCGCTCCTAATCATAGGCTTCGCGAAAACGATGCACGATTTTCTGGGCAAAGACATTCATCAGCAAGGTGATGCAAAACAGCGTAAAACCCAAGGCAAAGGCCGGCCCCGCGGCGGTGCTGGCCTCGGTGTCTCCGGTAATCAGGCTGACGATCTGCACGGTAACGGTGGTGACGGCCGCAAGCGGGTTTGCCGTCAGATTGGGCCCCTGCCCCGCGGCCATGACGACAATCATGGTTTCGCCGATGGCGCGGCTCATCCCCAGCAGAACGGCCGAGACAATTCCGGGAAGGGCGGCAGGAAGAACCACCTGCCGGATGGTCTCGGCCCTGGTGGCGCCAAGCCCGTAAGACCCGTCTCGCAGCGCCTGCGGCACCGCGTTGATCACATCATCCGAAAGCGACGAGATAAAGGGAATGATCATGATGCCCATCACCACACCTGCGACAAGCGCGGATTCACTAGCCACCGTCAGCCCCAGCGTCTCTCCGGTATTTCTCAGGGCAGGCGCCACGGTAAGGGCCGCGAAAAAGCCGTAGACCACGGTCGGGATGCCGGCGAGCAGCTCAAGCATGGGTTTGACGATTGCCCGCGCACGGGATGAGGCGAAATCCGACAGATAAATCGCCGCAAACAGCCCCACCGGAACAGCAACAAACATTGCAATCAGGGTAATCAGGAAGGTGCCGGCAAACAGTGGCACAGCCCCCACGCGGTCCGGGTCCAGTTGACCATCCATAACCCCTGACAGCGGACTCCAGTTCAGACCAAACAGAAACTTGTCGACCCGCCAGCCGATATCCCTGAAAAAACCGAATGTCTCGAACACCAGCGAAAGCACAATGCCGACAGTGGTCAGCACCGCGATCAGCGCCATGGCCGCCAGCATTTTGCGCAACATGGATTCGGCACGGTTCCGGGCCCGAAAACTGACAGAGATACGCCGCAGGCAAAGGGCGGCGGCAACAAGCGCGCCCCCCAGCACCAGCAGGGAAATCGCCCAATTGCGCCACATCACAAAGCGCGCAAACCTTTCCGAAACACTTTGGCGCAAAGAATCATCAGCACTTGCCAGCGCCCCTGTGGCCAACGCACGGGCATCCGAAATGATCAATTGCCGTTCAACGGAACTTGCCTCGGGACGTGCCACAGAAACCTGTGTCTCCAGCATTCTGTCAATGGCAATCTCCGCCCCGACCCCGACGACCAGCAACAGCCCCCAACCGACAAGCAAAACCATCAGAAAACAATACATTCCGTGATAGTTCGGGCGCGAATGCAATTTCGCGGGTTGGCCTGCGGCAAGCACAATGGCACGCCGGCGCCCCATCAGAAAAGCGACGGAGGCCAGAACCAGAACCGTAATGAATACGATGGCTATCATGCCCTCTCCTGAGGTTGTTGGAAAACCCGGAGGCCGGGACGCCCCCGGCCTCCGATCTTTTTCAGCTTATTCAAGCCCTTCGGCACCTGTCATTTCCACAAGCTCCGCAACCGCCTTTTGCATCGCGGAATGCGCGTCCTCAGGCAGTGGGATCAGACCCTTGTCAACCAGGATGCCGTCTTCGCCACTCATGGCGTCGGACAGGAACAGTTCGGCATATTCCTGTATGCCGGGCACCGCCCCCACATGGGCTTTCTTGATATAAAAGTAGAGTTTGCGCGAGACCGGATAACTTCCGTCGGCAATGGCCTCGAATTCGGGGGCCACACCGTCAATCACAGCGCCCTTTATCTTGTCGCTGTTCTGATCAAGGTAGGAAAAGCCGAAAACACCCACAGCAGCAGGGTTGGCTTCCAGCTTGGCCACGATCAGGTTGTCATTCTCGCCGGCCTCGATATAGGGGCCGTCCTGACGGATTTCTGCGCCGTCATGTTTGCAGAACTTCTTGTCATTTCCAGCAGCCATGCAGCCTTTTTGCATGACCAGTTCCTCAAAGGCATCACGGGTTCCCGAAGAGGGCGGCGGCCCCAGTACTTCTATTTTTTCGGCCGGCAGTGACGGATCGACCTCATTCCACAATGTCGGCTTTGGGCCGGCTTTTGCCAGCGCTGTCCAAAGCTGCGCGCGCGTGATCGAAAATTCGGGGCCCTCCACGGCATTGGCCACGACAATTCCGTCAAATCCAATCACCGCTTCGGTGATCGCGGTGACACCGTTATCGTTGCACAGCGTCCATTCCTTCATTTTCATCCGGCGCGAGGCATTGGTGATATCCGGCGTCTTCAGGCCAACACCGGCACAAAACAGCTTCAGCCCGCCACCGGAGCCGGTGGATTCGATAACCGGTGTCTTGAAATCGGTGGTTTTGCCGAACTGCTCGGCCACGGCGGTTGCAAACGGAAAAACCGTGGATGAACCGACAATGCGCATCTGGTCGCGAGCCATGGCGGCAGTAGAGGAAATGGCCGCGCCGGCCGCGACGCAGGCGAAAAGTTTCGTAAGTGACATTGCGAACTCCTGTTAATTTGCCGGGTTACTGGCTGTGCAACCCAAGCAAGCAGCTAACCGTCCTTGGCCAAGCTTTTATGACGGTTGCGTAACGGTTTTATGACAGCCGAAATCCGCCGGTTTCATCATGCCTCCAGTGGAAACTCCACCGTGAATCGGCTGCCCTGCCCCGTCTCGCTGGCAATGCGAAGCCGGCCACGATGGCGGTTGACGATGTGTTTGACAATGGCCAGCCCCAGCCCGGTTCCGCCCATTTCCCGCGACCGATGCGCATCTATGCGGTAGAATCGCTCGGTCAGGCGGGGAATATGTATTGCCGCAATCCCGTCGCCCTGATCGGCAACCTCAACCTGCGCGAATGGCCCGTATGGGCCGGAATCCCGCACGGATATGCTGACCGCAACCCTGGCGCCTGCCTGGGCCTGCCCACGGCCATATTTGATTGCATTTTCAATCAGGTTGCTGAAAACCTGCTGCAACTGGTCGCTGTCCCCCTGTATGACCACCCGGTGGGAAGGCGCATTCAGTTTGACCACGGCGCCGGCTGCCTCGGCAACGGGTCTCAGCGCCGTAACACTGGTTGCAACCAGCGCCACGATATCAACCGCCTGTTTCGGCCGCATGTGTTCATCGGCCTCGACACGCGAGAGCGAGAGCAGATCCCCGACCAGCCGGCTCATGCGTGTGGCTTCGCGCTCCATTATCGCCAGAAATTTCTCGCGCGCCTGTGCGTCGTCGCGTGCCGCCCCCCGCAGGGTCTCGACGAACCCGATCAGGGCGGTCAGCGGCGTGCGCAATTCGTGGCTGACATTGGCAACGAAATCCTGCCGCATCTGGGTTGCCTCTTCGATATGCGAAATATCCTCAAAGCTGACCAGAACCGCCCCCGGATTGGCGTTCAGATCCGGGCAAGGCGCACAAAAGGCACGGTAGGTTATTTCATTCTGCCGACCGCTGAGAACATATGTCGTGGATCGCGCTTGCGCATCTTCCAACGTTCGTTCAATGGCTTCCAGCAGCATTTGCTGTCGCAGCACCGCCGCATAATGCAGCCCGGTGACCGATTCCCCGAACAAATCCCTTGCCTGGCGGTTGGCCCAGATGACGCGGTCCTCAGGGTCGATCAGAATCAGCGGCATGGGGACGGCAGACAAGGTTTCCTGCATCAGTTTATTGTGTTGCATATTCGCTGGTTTTCCTATTTTTTTGACCAAACGGCCAAATAAGTGTTAACGAAGCACTGGACAGAACCGTCAAGAATTGCGACTTTCAGCATGCGGGGTAACGTATGAGTTTGAAAAAGTAAAAAATTTGTTTTGTCCATGGTCTTTGATTTTGCCACACCCCGCAGCAAGAAAATAAGTGGCCTCCACTCGGCTACAACCAGAAAGCGCCGCGATGAAATCGAACGGTTCAACCTTGCATATTCTTGTGGTGGGGGATGTCCGCCAATGGCTGTCCGACGGGCGACATTTACCGCGCGTTTCCAGGCTTGATTATATTTCTCTGGATGATCTGGATCAGGCCTGCCTGGACAGAACCAACCCGGATGTCGTGCTTTGCCCGCTTGTTGCCAAGGGCTTTGATGCGCTTGATGTGGCGTTGCGTCTGCAAGAGCTGAAATTCGACGGACGCATGCGGGCGATCTGTCCGCCTCTTCCCGATCCTCAGGTGGTCCTGCGCGAAGTGCACATTCTGTGCCCGGAGCTGGATTTCAACCTGCTGGAGATCGACACGTCACTGCAAGCGGATGAAAAACCGCCGAAAGGGCGGTTGTCATAAGCCGAAACGAAGGTACGGACACAGAGGCCGGCGGAAAACCCCGACCCGTCAGGCCAGCCTTTGCCATTCGTTCTGGCGCGTGCGCTTCCAGACAAGACGGGTTTTGGGCTTCGCAGGCTTTTTTTCCTCGTGGGCCGGCAGGGCAGCCGTCAGTGTTGCGGCCCATTCCGAACGCAGATTTGATAGAACGGATTCCTGGTCAGCCCGCACATGCCCTTGCGACAGCTTTTTGCCATGCAGGCGTTTGATGCGCTGTTTTGCCAGTTCCTGACGCTGGGTTTCTTCGGCAATCAGGCGAAACAGAAAGGTGTGGCGAACCGCACTCTCTTCGTTTGACAGTTTGCTTTCCATGATTTCTCTCATAATCACTACCAACTGCGATCATTTCGACATTTGCAAATGGCCATTTTGAGGCAGCGGGCAGGCCATAGCGGGGCATTTCCGGGAAATTTCCAAAAGAAAGGGGCGGCCCCACGCCGCCCCTACCGCCACCCATTCCTGTTGTACGGTCTATCGGTCCTCCGGATAAACCTGTACTTCTGCAAGCTTGTAACTCCAGTCCAGGCCGGCGTTTTTCCAGCCATTGACAACGCGCTCTCCTTTGTCCGGCCCTTCAGCCACTTTATCACCCTCAAAGCCGTCAACCAGTGAATAGACATTCGAATAGCCCAGTTCATCCAGGATATTCACCGCCCGCGCACTCCGGCTGCCGGACCGGCACATCAGAATAATTGCCTGATCCTTTGCTATCCCATTCGCTTGTGCATAGGTCTGGAAAACCGATGCAAACTCGGTGTTCTGCTCAAGTTTATAGGTGCCCTTGGTCGCGTTATATTCGGCAAAGGCCGGCAGGACCATTACCGGAATATTCACATTCACCCGCGCCGGCAGCCCGACAAAGGCCACCTCGGCGCGGGTGCGAACGTCGATAAGCAAGACGTTCGGGTCGGCAAGCATTTCGGCGGCTTGAACAGCCGTAACATACAGGCCAAGATCGGTCTGTTTTTTGCCCGGAAGTTCTCCGGCATGGCCAATAAAAGGCACCATAATGAAAATCAGTGTCGCCGCTTTGACCATATGTTTCGTGAAAAAATTCATCTTTGAATCCTCTTGTCCCTGACGGGCAATTCAGGTCTGAATCGACCTCGGCTCTTGAAATCTGCGCGGTTATTCAACCATTATCCATTCCCCTGAAAGCGGGAACCGCCAGCTAAAATTACCGGCCCATGTCTTCAATA
>Ga0256841_1001073_pt1 | contig 25114 bp, 22 predicted proteins | sample 356308metaG_FD_185971 | JGI IMG/M metagenome (GOLD analysis project Ga0256841, IMG submission 185971) | Hydrothermal vent microbial communities from Mid Atlantic Ridge, Atlantic Ocean - 356-308 | ecosystem: Environmental > Aquatic > Marine > Hydrothermal vents | place: Atlantic Ocean: Mid...
GATGAACTGAATCAATCTATTGACAGGTCAAAACATATCAGCCCGCATTTCTCACCGGGTTCCGTAGCGAGGCGGTGGCAGGTCGTGTGATAAGCGGCGTTCGCGACCGAGGGCCGCGCAGGCATAGTCGACACTATGTCGAGCAGCCCGAGCGAGTGAACGCCGCTTAGCGCGCGGCATGATGCCGCCGCAGCAGGAAGTCGGTGAGAAATGCGGGCTAGCCCGCCCTGGTCAGCGACACTGGTTCTGTCTGCGCAGTTTTTCCCGCGCCGTATCCAGCGCCTGGTCCAGGTAACCGCCGTAGAATTCCAACGTGGTGACGCCCACCATGCGCTCCGTCAGTTCCATGCCGTGGCGGTCGACAAACAGCAGTGTGGGGGTCACGAAGACCTGGTAGTGGCTGGCGAGATCCGCTGCCGAAACCCGTTTTCCGCTGAAATCATCGATCCTGGTGCCGCGGTTCAGTACCAGTTTGCGCATCAGGACGCGTCGATCGTAGGCCCGGTTGAGCAGCGTCGGATCGAGCACCTCCGTTTCCAGCAGCGTGCAGTAGTCGCAGCCATCGGCCGCGAATTCCAGCAGCAGTGGCACACAGGCGCGCTGCGCCTGTGCGCCCTCTGCAGCCAGGTCGCGGGCCGGCGGAACGCCGGCAGACAGGGATGGCAGCATAGCGGCCAGCGCCACTGCCGCCGGGATGACTCGAACCCACTTGCGTCTGTTGTGCTTCACTCGCTATGCTCCCCGGTCCATTCTACAGGCAAGACAGGCCGCATGACCGAATCCACTCTCCGTATCGCTACCCGCAAAAGCCCGCTGGCATTATGGCAGGCGAACCATGTGCGCGACGCACTGCTGGCCCGCCATCCCGGGCTGGAGGTGGAACTGCTCACCATGCGCACCCAGGGCGACAAAATCCTCGATACCCCGCTGGCGAAGGTCGGCGGCAAGGGGTTGTTTGTAAAGGAGCTGGAGACGGGCATGCTGGAAGGACGGGCTGATCTCGCGGTGCATTCCATGAAAGACGTGCCGGTCGAATTCCCGGAAGGCCTGTGCCTGGCAGCGGTGCTGCCGCGTGAAGATCCTCGTGACGTGCTGATTTCGAACCACTGGTCGAGTATCGATGAGCTGCCGCCGGGCAGCCGGCTGGGCACATCCAGCCTGCGTCGCCAGAGCCAGTTGCGTGCGCGCCGCCCCGACCTGCAGATCATGGACCTGCGCGGTAATGTCAACACGCGGATTTCGAAGCTCGACCAGGGCGACTACGATGCCATTATGCTGGCCGCGGCCGGGGTGAAACGCATGGGCTGGGAGGAACGCATACGGGAGTTCCTGCCTCCGGACCAGTTCCTGCCGGCCATTGGCCAGGGCGCCATCGGTATCGAGATTCGCAGCGATGATACGCGCCTGCAACAGCTGGTCGGCGAACTGAACGATGCACAGACCGCTACACGCGTCGCGGCCGAGCGCGCCCTCAACGCGGCGTTGCAGGGGGGCTGCCAGGTGCCGATCGCCGGTTACGCGGAAATCAGCCACGGGGTCATCCTGTTGCGCGCGCTGGTAGGGCGGCCGGACGGCACCGAGCTGGTACAGGGTGTCATCAGCGGCAAACCGGAAGATGCCGGGGAACTGGGACGCGTGCTGGCGCAAGACCTGTTGTCCCGTGGTGCAGGACAGATCCTGGCTGAAGTGTACGGTGAGGCCGACGGGTGAAGGCGGCGCTCGCTCCCCTGCAGGGAGTCGGCGTACTGGTGACGCGCCCCGCGGCGCAGGCGGGCCCCCTGTGTGAGCAGATCGAGCAGCAGGGCGGAACGGCCGTGCGCTTCCCGGTGCTGGAAATCATACCGCCGGCGGACCCGCAGGCAGTACGCGCCATCGGCGCACGGCTGGAGCGCTTCGACTGGGCCTTTTTTGTCAGCGCCAATGCCGTGCAGATGACATTGTCCGTGATCCTGGCGCAGCGTGACTGGCCGCCATCGCTGCGTATTGCCGTGATCGGGAAACGCTCCGCCGAGGAATTGCAGCGTTTTGGCCTGTGCGCCGACCTGGTGCCGGAGCATCGTTTTGACAGTGAAGGGTTACTGGCCCTGCCGCAGATGCAGCAGGTAGCGGGTGCGCACTGTGTGATTTTCCGGGGCGGAAGTGGCCGTAGTCTGCTGGCCGACACCCTGCGTGAACGCGGCGCCCTGGTGGAGTACGTGGAGGCCTACCGGCGCGTGCGCCCGTCGCTGGACAGTGGCGACCTCATGGCCAGGTTGCGCGCAGGCCGGATTGATATTGTGCTGGTAAACAGCGTCGAAAGTCTCAAAAATCTGGTTGAAATGCTGGGATCTTCCGGAAAACAATTATTGGTGGATTTGCCGTTACTGGTCGTCAGCGAACGCCTGGCGAAGGCGGCCAGGGCGCTGGGCTTCCGCAGGCCGCCGCTGGTGGCGGACAGCGCCAGTGACGCTGCGGTAGTGGACGCCCTGCTGGCCTGGCGCAACCGTCCACCGCTGCAGTAAGCAGCGCACGCTGCCCGACCTTTTCGTGTCCTGGCACCTTTGCCACCTTCGGGTACAATCGGTTCCATACGAATCACAACAGCCAGCAGTCTCGTCCTATGAGTGAATCACAGCCCCTGAGCGTAGCGGAAACCGAACCGCCAACCGAAGCCGAGCCGCAGCAGGATGCTCCGGCGCACACGGGATCGGCGGCTGCCTGGATCCCGCTGGCTCTTTCCCTGCTGGCGCTGGGCCTGTCCATCGGACTGGCGGTCGCGGCCTGGTTTTCCTGGCACGAGTTGCAGCAGCTGGCCGGAGTCCAGTCAGGTACGGAATCCCGCCTTGAAAACCGTCTTGAGCCGTTACGGGCTTCACTCACCGGTATGGAAGAGTCGCTGCGCAGCGAACGCCAGCGGCTGGACCGGCAGGTAAAACAACTGCTGGAGCAACAGCAGCGCAGCGAGGAACAGATCAGCGCGCTGGCAGAGCTGGTGGGCCGCAGCGAACAGGGCTGGGGCCTGGCTGAAGTGGAATACCTGTTGCGCATCGCCAGTCAGCGCCTGCAGTTACAACGCGATATCAAAACCGCCCGGCAGGCGCTGCAGGCAGCGGATGCGCGTTTACAGGAACTCGCCGACCCGCGTTTTCTGCAAGTGCGCGAACAGATCGCGAGAGAACAGGAAGCGTTGCAGGCCGTCACCCCCGTGGATATCGACGGCCTCTCGGCGCGACTGGGTGCACTGGGGGAGCTGGTCGGCGAGTTGACAGTGGCCGGCAGCCGCTACCAGCCGCCTGACCGTTCAGAGACCGATACACCGGCACGAAACTGGACGGTGGAGAACTGGCGCGAGCTGCCGGCGTTGCTGTGGTCGGTGGTGTCCGATCTTTTTCGTATTCGTGAGCACGACCAGCCGGTGACGCCCATGTTGCCGCCGGAGCGCGAGTATTTCCTGCGTGAAAACCTGCGCCTGCAACTGTCCGCTGCGCGACTGGCGTTATTGCGTGACGATGCCGTGCAGTACCAGGCGAGCCTGGAGACCGGCAGGCGCTGGCTGGAGAAGTATTTTTCTTCACAGGATGCGCGGGTCGGGGAAGTGCTGGCCCGGCTGAAGCAGTTATCCAGCGTCGATGTGGCACCGGAACTTCCTGATGTGTCTGCATCGCTGCGCCTGCTGCGCCACCAGCTGAAGCAGTCCGGCGAGCCGCGCAGGACCGTACCTGCCACACCGGCCCCGGCGACAGATACCCCGGCCGGCGAGACAGAGTCGCCGGCCGCTCACGGGGATCCCGTCTCGTGAAGTGGTTACTGCTGGCGCTGGCTGCGCTGCTGGCTTCGGTAACGGTCGCGCTGGTGGCTTTGCCGGACCCTGGCTATGTGCTGCTGGGCTATGGGAAATACAGTGTCGAGACTTCGTTGCTGGTATTGCTGGTGGTGCTGGGCCTGGCCTACCTGGGTGTGCGCCTGCTGGCCGGCCTGTGGCACGTTCCCGCCAGGGTGCAACGCTGGGATCACCGGCGCCACGACCAGCGTCTGCAACGCCTGTTCGACGGGGCGGTCATCGATCTGACGGAAGGCCGGCTGGAGCGTGCGGAACGTCGCCTGGCACGGGTGGTCAAGTCCCGCCAGGCGCCCCTGCTGGCCTACCTTACCGCGGCAAAGGCTGCCGCCCGGACCGGTGCCGACGAGCGTCGCGATACCTATCTCGAGCTCGCCCGACAACGCAATCCCGGCGCTGAAACGGCTATTGCCATTACCCAGGCAGAGATCCTGCTGTCTGCCGCACAGCTGGAACAGGCGCAGACGGTGCTTACCCGCCTGCACCGTTCGGTGCCGCGGAACCCCCGGGTGCTGCGTCTCCTCATGAAGCTGTATGTGCAGCAGCAGGACTGGCAATCGTTGCGTGAACTGCTGCCCGAACTGCGTCGCAGCCAGGTGCTGGATGAGCCGCAATGGCAACAACTGGCGGTACAGGTCTACCGGGAGCAGGTGCTGGCGCTTTCTTCCGGCACAGACGTGGAGGTACTCAAGAGCGGCTGGAAACAGCTGCCCCCACCGGTGCAGCAGGATGAGGGTCTGCTGGCGGTCTATATCGAGCAACTGCTGCGCCTGGGGGACTACCGGCAGGCCGGGCAGTTGCTGGAAGCCCGCATCCGGGACGGCTGGAACCAGCGCCTGGTCTACCTGTATGGTGACCTGCCCGCCGAGGATGCCGCTGCACAGCAGGCCACTGCAGAACGCTGGCTGGAGCAGCACCGGGAAGACCCGGTGCTGCTGCTCAGCCTGGCAAAAATCAGTCTGCGTAATCAGCTTTGGGGCAAGGCCCGCAGCTATCTCGAAGCCAGTATTGATCTGCAGCCCGGTGCTGAAGCGTACCGCCTGCTGGGCTCCCTGCTGGAGCAGCTGAATGAATCCGACCAGGCGGCCGAGTGCTATCGTAAAGGGGTGGAACTGTCCGGTGCGGCAGGCAATCAGGGGGTCACGACAGCGGCGGCCAACGTGGTGCCGATCAGCCGCTCTGCTTGATCTTGTCCAGCACGTCCTGTGCAAATTCAAAGGCGTCGGAGTAGAGGTGGTCCAGGTGCGCACCCTGCGCGACCAGGGCCGGTGTGGCGGCCTCGATCATGGCCGGTGGTCCACTCAGATAGATATCGAATCCGGCCAGGTCGGGGTACTGACTGGTGAGTACTTCGTGTAACTGTCCGCTTGCGCCCTGCCACTGGTCGTCCGGGACGGGTTCAGACAGTACCGGGGTATAGCGGAAATTCGGGTGCTGTTTTTCCCACTCTCCCGCCAGTTCATCCATGTACAGGTCGCGTCGGGCACGCGCGCCCCAGAACAGGTGTATCGGCCTGTCCACGCCGACGTAGAAGGCGTGCTCCAGCATGCCCTTGAGCGGTGCGAAACCGGTGCCGCCGGCCACCATCAGAATCGGGCGCGTGGAATCTTCGCGCAGGTAAAAAGAGCCCAGCGGACCCTCGATCCGCAACAGCGCACGGTTCCGCATGCCCTCGAATACATGGCCGGTGAAGGAGCCTCCGGGGACGTGCCGGATATGCATTTCCAGGTATTCGTCATGGTGGGGGGCATTGGCAATGGAAAAGGCACGCCGGCGACCGTCCTTGAGGATAAATTCAACATACTGCCCGGCCAGGAACTGCAGGCGCTCGCTTTCCGGCAGTTTCAGGCGCACCAGCATCACATCGTGCGACAGGCGTTCCAGCTGTTCGGCGCGGCAGGGCAGCATCTTGATACTGATATCCTGTTCCGCCTGCACTTCACGCACACGGATGACCAGGTCGCTCAGCGGGTGGGCCTGGCAGATAATCAGCTGGCCGGGTGTTTCAGCATCAGCCAGCGCTTCGGGTTCGCCGTCGGGATAATGCACGCTGCCTGCTTCCAGTGTCGCCAGGCAGGAACCGCAGGCACCGTTGCGACAGCCGTAGGGCAGGCCGACGCCGTGGCGCAGTGCGGCTTCCAGGACGGTTTCACCGCTTTCAACCGCAAAACGGTGACCGCTGGAGCTGATTTCGACATGAAAGGTCATGCAGTATTCCAATAGCGAAAGATTCGCATTCTCGTTCATTTTGGCGGTGGGGTAAACGCATGAATCCTGATGTAATTATCGGCTTGCGCCGTCAATGGAGCTCAGGCCGGCTGCGGTGCGGTTTTTTTCCTGTCGCTGCACAGCTGTTCGATCGAGGCCGGTCTGGCGATGGCGTAACCCTGTGCATAATCGACCCCGATCTCCGCCAGCGCCTCCAGCGTTGCCTGGTTTTCCACGAATTCGGCGATGGTTTTCATGCCCATGGCGTGACCGATCTGGTTGACGGACTCGACCATGGCGCGGTCAATGGGGTCCCTGACCAGGTCGCGCACATAGCTGCCATCGATTTTCAGGTAATCGACCGGCAGACTTTTCAGGTACTGGAATGAAGACATGCCGCTGCCGAAATCGTCCAGCGAAAACCGGCAACCCATGCCCTTGAGCACGTGGATAAAGCGGATTGCTTCGTCCAGGTTGGCGATGGCCGCTGTTTCGGTGATTTCAAAATTGATATTTTCCGGGTCCACCGCCGAGGCGTTGATAATTTCAATGACGGTGGCAATAAAACTGTTCGAGGAGAGCGACTGCCCCGACAGGTTGATGGCAAGCTGATGCGTCCCCGGTGGCGCAGCCTGGTTTTCCGCCAGCCACTGAACTGTATGGCGAATTACCCAGTGGTCGATGTCCGGCATCAGGCCAAACTGTTCCGCGGCACCGATAAACAGGTCGGGCTCGAGCAGCGATCCGTCCTCGTCCAGCATGCGTAGCAATATTTCATGATGCACAGTCCGGGATTGCGCGCTGCCTACCTGGATGACGGGTTGCTGGTACAGGCGAAAGCGGTCTTCTTTCAGGGCCTGGCGGATGCGGTTGACCCATAGCATATCGTTGCGCCTGCGCTGCAGTTCCGCGTCATCCGACTCGAACACGTGTACGCGGTCCCGGCCGCTTTCCTTGGCAGCATAACAGGCAACATCGGCGGCACTGAGTGCTTCGGTGACATCGTGCGTATCCGTCGATATCGGCACGACGCCGATGCTGACACCTACCTCGAAGGTTTTGCCGTCCCAGGCAAAACGATGGTCGCTCACGGTTTTGCGCAGGGTGGAAGCCAGGCGGTGGGCATCCTCAACGCTGCAGTCCTGCAGCAATACACCGAACTCGTCACCACCCAGCCTGGCGATGGTATCGCTGTCGCGCAGCGCTTCCTGCAGCTTGTGGGCCAGCTGTCGCAGCAACTGGTCGCCGGCGATGTGACCACAGGTATCGTTGACCACCTTGAACTGGTCGAGATCCATGTAGCACAGTGTGACCGGCTGGTTCTGCCGGTGTGCTCTTTTCAGCGCGTTGTGCAGGCGCAGCTCGAATTCGCTGCGGTTGTACAGCCCGGTCAGGGCATCGTGGCTGGCCTGGTAGGACAGCCGGCGGGTCAGTTCACGGGTCTGGCTTACGTCTTCAAACACCAGCACTGCGCCGATGGTGCGGCCTGACCGGTTTCTGATCGGCGCCGCACTTTCCTCGACCGGAATTTCAACGCCATCCGGTTTTACCAGGACGCGACCGGTCAGGCCGCGGGTAACGATATCATCGCGCAGGCATTGCACGATCGTGGAGTCGATCTTTTCGCCGCTGGTTTCGTCAACCAGGCTGAGAACCCTGTCAATGGCACGCCCGGTGGATTCAGGCTGTGTGTGACCGGACAGGGATTCGGCGACCGGGTTCATGTAGCGCACCCGGCCTGCCTTATCCGTAGTGATTACCCCTTCCGCGATCGAATGCAGGGTCACTTCCGCGCGCTCTTTCTCTTCGTAGAGGGCGTGTTCGGAAGCCTGCGCGCGTTCCAGTGCAACGACCAGCTCCTTCTGGCGCAGTGTCAGGTTATCCAGCGCGCGATTGATAAACCTGGCAAGGTATCCGAACTCGTCCGTACGTTGTTCATTGAAACGGTCGTTATTCCCGTCGCTGAAACCCCGGGCCGTTTCCACCATCTGGGTGATGGGTGTCGACAGCAGTCGTTTCAGAATCCATTGTAGGATCATGCCGAAGAAAAAAACCAGCAGTCCCGTTTCCACCATCAGGTGTTTTTTCTGTGGCGCGAGTATTTTATCGATGGGATTGAGCCAGATGGTGGTGATGACGTCGGTGGTTACGGATGCTGTGCCTGAAGCGCTCACGACAGGAAAATAGCTGCTGTAGCTGGCGTAGCCGTTACCGGTCAAACCGACCGTAACGGTATCCATTTCGTGCGCGACGGAAAGTCCCGCGATGCCGATATTATCGAGCAGCTGCCGAAATTGCGGTTCCAGCATCTGCGGGCTTGCGTCGGGGTTCTGTGCCAGCAGGGACTGGACATCGAGTACCGCCTGGCGCATGGTGGTTCTCTGGTGCTGCTCGAGGTCGCGCTGCATCCAGCGCATGGTCTCGGCAACCTGCACCAGGCCGATCGCCACAACACCCCAGAATACGATGCCGGTAATCTTTAGCGGCAATCCGATGTGGATGCCGTGCCGGGGACGGGCTGTCTGTGCTGTGTCTATTTCAGGCCGGCCCATTTCAATGCCAGAAACATCGGGCATACTCCGCTGATACCCGCGCCGAGTATAGCGAAACCCATGAACCAGGGGATAAACCAGAGTACATCCGGGTAGACGAACAGGCTGATCCCCAGCATGGCAGCCACGCTCAGGCGGAATCCACGTTCCGCTTCGAAAGTGGTGCGGGGGTGAAAATGAATACCCAGCGAGCCCTCATCAGGATCCCCGTTGTTCCCATGGCGCAGCCGTGACACCAGCATGGGCACGCGCAGGTTGGTAATCGCCTCGAACGCTGCCAGCCCGGCCAGCGCGTATACCGCCTGGTGAACGTCGAAATACAGCGCCAGCAGCAGCGTAGCCCCGAAGATCATCCTGTACATTCGATTACTCACGCGTTGCTCCTGTGGTGAACAGATCCCCTGCAGCAGCGAATAACGGTGTGGACAGGGCGAACTGCTGCGAGCGGGCTTCTTCTGCCAGGCGGTTTCAGGACCCACATTATAGCTCTGCGGCAGAACCCTGCCGGAGTTTAGCCGCCGTGCCGTGCGGAGGATCGTGGCAGATTGTGTAAATGTAAAAAATACAGCTGTTTACGTGGGTTATGGGGCCACATGCAGCCAGCGCTACCAGAACCCGGGGAGCACTGGACCCGCAGCCCCCGGCGGACTTAAAGGAAGGTATGAGCGCGCCGTTAAATGGCGGGTAAGGAATACCGCTTTAGATAAGGAGAGACCCGGATGTTGAATTGGTTTGGGAAAACGCGTGCCAGACTGGAAGCTGCGGAGCAGGAAGCCGAGGGGCTCAGGTCTGAACTCGCCGCCCGGGACAATCGGCTGGCCGAACTCGAAGCCATGCTGGCAGCGGCCAGGTCCAGCCAGGACGAATCGGCGGAGGATTTGCAGATGGCAACCGGTCTGTACCGCAATTTCCATTACTTTGGCGGCAGCATGGCGCAGCTGCAGTCCTCCCTCTCCAGCCTGGCAGAGAGCCTGGCGGAGGAAAAAAAGGTAGCCGTGGAAGCTGCAAAGGTTTCCGTGGATGCTCGCCAGGGCACGGAAAAGATGGTTTCCAATCTCGGTAAAGTGGCTGACACGGTCAGTGCCGCCGTGAGTAATGTCGAAGGACTGAACGCGCGCGCCGACGCCATCGGGCATATCGTCAACCTGATCACGGAAATATCCGAACAGACCAACCTGCTGGCCCTGAACGCAGCAATTGAGGCGGCCCGGGCGGGTGAACACGGGCGCGGTTTCGCGGTGGTCGCCGAAGAGGTACGCAACCTCTCCAAGCGTACCAATGAAGCCACCCAGGAGATCGCCAGCCAGGTGGCCAAGATCCAGGAAGAGACCAGCCTTACACAGGACAAGATGAATACCATGGCCGAACAGTCCGAGCAGTTGAGCGCCATCGGCGCCAGCGCCAGCTCCGGTATGGGAGCCATACTGGGCCTGTCACAACAGATGGAAGGAGTGATTTCGGCCGGTGCCCTGCGCAGCTTCGTGGAACTCGCCAAGACCGATCACCTGGTGTACAAGTTCAATGTCTACCAGGTCATGATGGGTGTATCGGACAAGGGGCCGGACGATTTCGCGGATCATACGCGCTGCCGGCTGGGCAAATGGTATTACGAGGGCGAGGGTCACAGTTGTTTCAGTCAGCTGAGCGGTTATCGCGAACTAGAGGCCCCGCACCGGGCGGTGCACCGCCACGCACTGGAAGCGCTGGCGCAGTTCACAGACGGCAACACCGCAACTGCACTGCAGGAGCTGGAAGGCATGGAGCAGGCCAGTATGGAAGTGCTGCATTGTCTGGAGCAGATGGCATCGACTGCGGAAGCGGACGATACCCTGTTGTGCGGGGCTTCCTGAGCGGCTGTTTTACGGCGGAGGCTTCCCTGCCGATCAGCTGCCCTGCCCGTCCAGCCTGATCCCGAGCTGTTCCCACATGGCGTCGACCCGTGCCCGGGTTTGTGCGTCCATACGGATGGGTCGGCCCCACTCGCGTACGCTTTCGCCCTTCCACTTGCCGGTCGCATCCAGCCCCATCTTGCTGCCCAGGCCGGCTACCGGTGAGGCAAAATCCAGGTAGTCGATGGGCGTGTTCTCCACCAGTGTGATATCGCGCGCCGGGTCCACGCGCGTGCTGATGGCCCAGATGACATCCTTCCAGTCACGCACGTTCACGTCCTCGTCGGTAACAATCACGAACTTGGTATACATGAACTGGCGCAGGAAACTCCATACGCCGAACATCACACGCTTCGCGTGTCCCGGGTACTGTTTTTTCATGCTCACGCAGGCCACACGGTAGGAGCAGCCTTCCGGCGGCAGGTAGAAGTCGGTGATTTCGGGAAACTGCTTTTGCAGCAGCGGGACAAAGACCTCGTTCAGGGCCAGCCCCAGGATGGCGGGTTCGTCCGGGGGGCGGCCGGTGTAGGTGCTGTGGTAGACGGGCTGGTCGCGGTGGGTGATGCAGTCGATGGTGAAGACCGGGAAGCGTTCCTGCTCGTTGTAGTAGCCGGTGTGGTCACCGAACGGGCCTTCGAGCGCTTCCTCGCCGGGATGAATATGGCCTTCCAGCACGATTTCGGCACTGGCCGGAACCTGCAGGTCGACCGTTTTGCACTGTACCAGCTCGGTTTTTGAGCCACGCAGCAAGCCCGCGAACGCGTATTCGGACAGGCTGTCCGGTACCGGCGTCACCGCCGCCAGGATGGTGGCCGGGTCGGCGCCCAGCGCCACGGCTACCGGAAAAGGTTCGTCGGGGTGTTGCTGGTGCCAGTCCGCATAATCCAGGGCGCCGCCGCGGTGTGGCAGCCAGCGCATGATGAGCTTGTTGCGCGACAACAGCTGCTGCCGGTAGATACCCAGGTTCTGCCGCTCCCGGTGTGGGCCCCTGGTTACGACCAGTGCCCAGGTGATCAGTGGCGCAACGTCACCTGGCCAGCAGGTCTGTATGGGCAGCTTGCCCAGGTCGACGTCTGCGCCGCGCAGGATCTGCTGCTGACAGGCGGCCTGCTTGCGTACCCTGGGTGCCATATCCAGTACTTTCCGGAACACAGGCAGTTTCTGCCAGGCGTCTTTCACCCCTTTGGGCGGATCGGGTTCCTTGAGGAAGGCCAGTAACTCACCCACTTCCCGCAGCGCTGCAACCGAGTCCACGCCCATACCGGCCGCAACCCGTTGTGCAGTGCCAAACAGGTTGGCGAGCACCGGTATTTCAAACCCTTTCGGGTTTTCAAACAGCAGTGCCGGCCCTCCTGCGCGTAGCGTACGGTCACAGATTTCTGTCATTTCCAGCGCCGGGTCGACGGGGTGACTGATGCGCACCAGTTCGCCCTGCTGTTCCAGCTGTGTAATGAAATCGCGCAGATCCTGATAATGCATGGCAGCGGGTACCCGTTGGGACAACGGGCCTGATTGTACCGTTTATTCGCAAGAGATGGCCGGAGTGCCGTGGATTTTATGCCGGTATGTTTCCAGCGGGACCGGTGCCTGGAGGTAATAGCCCTGGGCGAGATCGACACCCAGCTGTTGCAGCTTCCTGAATACCAGTTCGCTTTCGACACATTCTGCAATCGTGGTGATCTGCAGGGAGCGTCCCAGTTGCACGATTGCGTCCAGCACGCGCAGGTCGACGTCTGAGCGCAGTACCTTGTTGACGAACTGGCCGTCAATCTTGAGGTAGTCGATGTTCAGGCTTTGCAGGTAGGTGAAGGAGGACAGGCCGGTACCGAAATCATCGAGGATAAAACAGCAGCCCATGCCTTTCAGCACTGAGATGAATTTCAGGGTCCTGGTAAAGTTCAGCGCGGCGCCGGACTCCGTGATTTCAAAAGCCAGCAGCTCCGGGTCTATGCCGCTGCTGTCAATGCGGTCAATGACAAAGTTGAGGAAATCGTCGTCCGCCAGGGAGTACCCGGACAGGTTGAAGGAGTAACGCGTGCCGGGGTTCAGGCAGGGCTTGTCCTGCAGCCAGGAAAGAGCCCTTGCCAGGACCCAGCGGTCGATAACCGGTACCAGGCCGTAACGTTCGGCGACGCACAGGAACTCTCCCGGGGCGATGAGCTCCCCGTCCGGGTCGCGCAGCCATACCAGGATTTCAAGAAACCCGGCGTGTGGCTGGCGGTGCGCGCAGGCCAGTACCGGCTGACAAAACAGTTCAAAGCCGTCTTCGGACAGGGCCTGTTGCAGGCGGGCGGCCCAGCGGATATCCGCGTCGTAGGCCTCGATCCGGGTATCCGACTCCTTGCACAGGTGTACCCGGTTACGGCCCTGTTGTTTAGCGACATAGCAGGAGGCATCTGCCAGGCTCATGATGCGCGAGGCGCTGCCACTGGTCGCCTGTACGGGTACCACACCGATACTGACCCCGACCGTAAAGCAGCGCCCCTGCCAGAAGAAGCGGAAGTCCTGTACCGCGCTGCGCAGCTGATTGGCGATTCGTTCAGCGCCCGCGGGTGAACAGTGTTCCAGCAGCAAGGCAAATTCATCGCCGCCGATCCGTGCAAACAGGTCGACAGAACGTATGTGTTGCCGGAATACCCCGGCCAGTTGTTGCAGTAGCAGGTCGCCGGCGCTGTGCCCGCAACTGTCATTGACTACCTTGAACTGGTCGAGGTCCAGGTAACACAGTGCGTGCGTCTCGTTGTTGGTGCAGGCTGATTCAAACATGTTCTCCAGGCGGCGTTCGAAGTGCAGGCGGTTGGGTAACTGTGTCAGTGGGTCGGTCAGCGCCATTTCGTGCAGCGCGGAATACAGTTCCTGCAGTTCGGCAAATTCATGTACCGCGATGATGTTCTGCTCGCTGAGATCCGAAATCCGCCGGCCGGTACCGGTGCGGCGCAGCTGGCTGCTGATGTAGTGGAGAGGTTCCAGAACGATTTTGCGGGTTACATAGCGGGCGGCAATCATGGTCAACAGGGTGGCGATCACGGCCAGCAGCACGATCAGGTGCTGCAGCTGTACCAGGCGTTCGTAAAAGGACCGGAAATCACCCTGGGCGCGAATATCGAGAACCGGTTCACCGTCATCCCCTGTGAGGCGGTATTCCGCCTCCAGGCTGGCGCGCGGATCGATGTTTTTATCCCAGTTTTCCGAGCGGTACAGCAGTCGCTGGTCCGGTTGATAGAGTGCGACGGGCAGTTTCATCCGTTGCTCCAGCTGCACCAGGTTGTGCGCCGGATCAATGACCAGCATGACATACCCGTCCGGCCGCAGTCCGATCGGCAGTATCTGTGCGTAGTACGCCTTGCCATGGTAGGCGCACAACCTGGAAAGGGCACGCAGTCGCTCATGACCGGTCCGTTTTGCGGCGTCCTGCTGCAGGCGGTCACAGCGCGCAGTGGCGGTTTCGGCGCTGCCGGTGCGGCTGGCAAACGCCAGGGTGCGGAAATCGGAATCCAGGATTCGGATGGCTTCCAGTTTCAACACACTGGCGGTTACAAAAAAGCGTTTGAACTGTTCCGTGAGCGAGTGGACGCTGGTACTGCCGTGATTGTGCACGGCGTTGCGCACGTCCGGGTGCTGCTGAATATCGAGACCGAGCTGGCGGGATTTTTCAGCCAGCGTTTGCAGGACCTCGTCTGTTTCAATGGCCACCACCGTGGCCAGGGACTGTTGCTGGTTATCGACCGCCAGGCGACGATACGCTTCGCCAGTGAGCATGATCAGAGCGATGGTAAACAGTCCCATGGACAGGATTGTCACATCGAGACCACGTTTCAGCGGCAGGCGACGTAAACGGGTTTTCGGGTTGGCGATGTTCATCTGACCAGGGGGTACTGCTTCTCAGTCCACTCCTCGATGCCCCCGCGGAACCAGTAGACCTGGTTATAGCCGCATTGCACCGCGGCTTTTGCGCTGGTGGCACTGCGTCCGCAGCGGGGTCCGTTGCAGTAGAAGGCGACCGGGTGATCCAGGGACGGTAGCTGCCGGGCCAGTGACTCGCAGTCGGTACGAATATCGGGCAGACTGATGGAGTTCTCGATGTAGCCGTTTTTGCGGTCGGATTCGATGCGGGCATCGATCAGGGTCAGGTCGTCGATCTGCGCGACCAGGTCCAGCAGTCCTTCCGCATCGACCCGCCGGACGCCGCTGATTTGCTCGGGGCTGACCACGGGCGAAGTCTGCAGCACGTCGGCCGCGGGGAGCGCCGGCCCGGGCGCGGCAAAAAGCCAGCCAGCCAGAACTAACACATTGAATTTTCGAGATTCAGCCATACAACAGGTAACGGCTGAAAAGCGGCGCGATTAACCTGAACTTTTGTATATATATGGCCCCGCGCGATTGCCTGGAGGGCCCGACGGCAAGTCGTTCCGTTTCCGGGCCTGTTCGCCGGTGCCTGCTTTTCAGTACCATCCGCCCACACCTGAATGGAAGGAGCATACCCAGTAATGACCAGACACTATGACCTGATAGCGATCGGCGGCGGCAGTGGCGGATTATCGGTGGCGGAACGAGCAGCCCGCTATGGCGCAAAATGCGCCGTGATAGAGAGCGGCCGGCTCGGGGGAACCTGTGTAAACGTGGGTTGTGTTCCCAAAAAGATCATGTGGTTCGGTGCCAGTATTGCCCATACGCTGGAAGATGCTGCTCACTATGGATTCCGGCTGGGTGAGACCCGGTTTGACTGGAGTGCGTTGAAGGCGTCGCGTGACGCCTATGTGCAGGGTATCAATGACTGGTACCACACCTACCTGTCCGATTCGGATATCGATGAAATAGTCGGCACTGCCCGTTTGGTCGATGCAGGAACCGTAGAGGTGGAGGGACAGCGGTTCAGCGCCGACCATATCGTGATCGCGCCGGGTGGTGCGCCCATGGTGCCCGATACACCGGGTGCCGAACTGGGTCTTACCTCGGACGGCTTCTTTGCGCTGGAGCACCTGCCGCGCCGGGTTGCCGTGGTGGGTTCCGGGTACATTGCGGTGGAGCTCGCCGGCATGCTGAATGCACTGGGCTCCGATGTCACCATGCTGCTGCGCCGCGAGCACCTGTTACGCAACTTCGACGCCATGCTGCGGGAAAACCTGACCGAGGAAATGTTTGGCGACGGTATCGATATTCTCGCCCGTACCCAGGTCAGGGAGCTCACCCGGGAGGCGGATGGTTCCCTGTGTGTCGAGTGTGAAAACGGACAGCGGCTGGAAGGCTTTGACGAATTGATCTGGGCGATCGGGCGCTACCCGTTGACAGAGGCACTTGACCTGCAGGCTGCCGGTGTCAACACGGACGAGCAGGGATATATACCGACCGACAGGTTCCAGCAGACCAACGTCGAAAAGGTCTACGCGATCGGCGATGTCACCGGGCGCGCGCAGTTGACCCCGGTGGCGATTGCCGCGGGACGCCGCCTCGCCGACCGCCTGTTTGGCGGCATGCAGGATCGGTACCTGCCCTATCAAAATATTCCAACCGTGGTGTTCAGTCACCCGCCGATCGGTACTGTAGGTTTAACCGAGAGTATTGCGCGCGACCGGCATGGCGACTCGGTCAAGGTGTACCAGACCCGCTTTACCGCCATGTATAACGCATTGACGGAACGCAAGCAGAAAACCGCCATGAAACTGGTGACCGTGGGTGCGCGGGAAAAAGTGGTGGGTTGCCATGTGATCGGGCCGGGTGCCGACGAAATGCTGCAGGGCTTTGCGGTAGCCATCCGCCTGGGCGCCAGCAAGCAGGACCTGGACGATACGGTGGCGATTCATCCCACCAGTGCGGAGGAACTGGTTACCATGCGCTGAGACGTTTACTGTCGGCGCAAGGCTTTGATCACCGGTTCGGTGTCAGGCCGTATGCCGTGCCAGACCAGGAAGGATTCCGCTGCCTGCTCTACCAGCATGCCCAGGCCATCGAATGCCGACCGCACACCGAGTTGCTGCGCATACCGTACAAATGCGGTAGGTTCCGAGGCGTACATCAGGTCATAGCAGCAGCTGTCCGCGTCCATGATGCCGTCGGGCAGTTCGGGGACCTGCGCCTGCAGCCCGGCCGCGGTTGCATTGATAACGATGTCGAAGCGCTTGCCCGCCAGGTCGGCAAAGCCGCAGCCCTGCAGGTCGCCCAGGTCGGCAAACTGCACGGCGAGTTCCTGTGCGCGTTCAACGGTGCGGTTGGCGATTACCAGGCGTGCAGGGTGCTGTTCCAGCAACGGCGCCAGGATGCCGCGCGCGGCGCCGCCGGCGCCCAGCACCAGCACCTGTTTAGCGGCCAGGGTCTGGCCCAGGTTGCCGGTCAGGTCACGCACCAGGCCGGTCCCGTCCGTGTTATCGCCGGTCAGGGCGCCATCCGCGGCCAGCGTAAGCGTGTTGACGGCACCGGCGCGTTGCGCCCGCTCGCTCAGCCGCCTGGCGATGCGCCACGCATCCTGCTTGAACGGTACCGTGACATTCAGTCCCTTGCCGGCATGCTGTATGAAATCGTTCACTGCATCGGCGAAGCGCCCGGGGGCAACAAGGATGGCATCGTACACGATCGACCGGCCGGTTTGTGCTGCGAACAGCCGGTGTATGCGGGGGGACTTGCTGTGTTCGATCGGGTTGCCCATTACGCCGTAACGGTCAACCCTGTCCGTACCCGTCATGCCTCCTGCAACCAGCCTGCCGCACGTTTCGCAAAGTAGGTAAGGATGGCGTCGGCACCGGCGCGTTTGAAGCACAGCAGGGATTCCAAGACGACGGCTTTTTCATCCAGCCAGCCCTGCTGCGCTGCAGCCATCAGCATGGCGTATTCCCCGCTTACCTGGTAGACAAAAACCGGCGCACCGAACTGGTCCCGGACACGTCGTACGATATCCAGGTACGGCATGCCGGGTTTGACCATGACCATATCGGCGCCCTCTTCCAGGTCGAGGCTGACTTCCCACAGGGCTTCGTCACTGTTGGCCGGGTCCATCTGGTAGCTGTATTTATTGCCCGAGCCGAGGCTGGCGGCCGATCCCACCGCGTCGCGGAAGGGGCCGTAAAAGCTTGAGGCGTACTTGGCGGAGTAGGCCAGAATGCGCGTGTTGATGTGCCCCTGTTGCTCCAGTGCGGAACGAATAGCGCCAATGCGGCCGTCCATCATATCCGAAGGGGCTACCACGTCGGCGCCGGCTTCTGCGTGGGACAGCGCCTGTTTGACCAGCACCTCAACCGTTGCATCGTTGAGCACATAGCCGCCGGCGTCGATCAGGCCGTCCTGGCCGTGACTGGTGAACGGGTCCAGGGCTACGTCAGTAATCACCCCCAGTTGCGGGCAGGCCTGCTTTACTGCACGAACCGCGCGCTGGGCCAGTCCGTCCGGGTTGAAGGCTTCGCGTGCGTCATCGCTTTTCTGTTCGGCAGGCGTCACCGGAAACAGGGCGATGGCCGGGATGCCCAGCTCCACCAGTGATTCCGCTTCCCTGACCAGCAGATCGATGCTGAGCCGCTCGACGCCCGGCATGGAAGCCACCGCTTCGCTGCGGTTTTCGCCTTCCAGCACAAACAGCGGGTAGACCAGGTCGTCTGTGCTCAGCCTGGATTCGCGCATCAGGCGGCGGGAAAATTCATCGCGGCGCATGCGACGCATGCGCACCCCCGGGTACTGGCCACGGCCGGTTTCGAAAGCGGACAAGTTCGTGCTCCTGTTGGGTATCCTGATGCTACAGTGTACATTGAGTCATGGATGACGCACAGAGAGGCCCGGTGGCGATACCCGACACGTTGCAACAACTGCTTTCCGGTCAGCCGGTTCCGCTCGGCAGCTGGGTTGCCGACCCGCTGGCGCCGGCACGGGCATTTGCCTGCCTGCCTGCTATACAGCATCGGTTGCAAGCGGTGATTGCCGACCGACCGGGCGACTTCCCGTTACGGCTGGCCGACCTGGTGGTGCGCTACTGGTGTGGCAGGGAGATCGAGCCGCTGTTCCGCAACCTGCTGGCCCTGTATACATCCCGGCGCCAGCGGGCACAGCTGGAACTGGCGTATGGCCAGTTGCTGATGGCGCGCAAACGACTGCCGGCCGGGGACTACCTCGACAGCGGGTTCGCGCTGGCTGCACACCTGCTGGAGCCCGAGGAATATTTCCGGGTACTGAAACGCCATGCGTTGTTGCAGCGCTTATGCCTGCAGCCGGAGCCTTCCGCGCCGGCCGGTCTCGATGCGCTGCTGACGGAGGCGCAGGTCATCCAGCGCCTGGCCGGTCACGTGAACGCGGTCCCGTCACCGCATACACGCAAGCCGGATACCCTGGGTTGAAGGTGTGCATGCACCTGGCGGGGACGGGAAGATGGTAAGCGCTTACGCGTCCGCGCGCTGGGTGGCCCGCAACCTGGCGCTGCTGACCCTGCTCGGTGCGGTGGCGGCTTTTCTCCACCCAGCGCTGTTCCTGGTTTTTAAACACAGCTTCCTGTGGTTTTTTGCCGCCACCATGCTGGCGGTGGGCGTGGTACTCGAGCCTGCGGAGTTGCGTGACACCCTGCGCTGCCCTGGACCGATCGGCCTGGGGCTGGCAACCCAGTTTACGGTCATGCCCCTGCTGGGCCTGCTGGCGGCGCTGCTGGCGCCGTTGCCACAGGAGATTGCGCTGGGTTTCATCATTGTGGCCTGTGCCCCGGGTGCAATGGCCTCCAACGTCATCGTGTACCTGGCCGGTGGTGCCGTGGCCTATTCCGTTGCACTGACGACTTTCGCAACCCTGCTCGCACCCCTGTTGACACCGGCACTGGTGAAGTGGCTGGGTGGTGTGTTCCTGGTCATCCCGTTCTGGCCAATGGTGAAGACCATCGTGCTGGTGGTGGTGTTGCCGCTGGCGGCAGGGATGCTGCTGCGCCGCCTGTCGGGAACCAGGCTGCAGGCAGCGCGGGCGTTGTCGCCGGCACTGGCGGCTACGGCGATCGTGGTGATCTGCAGCTACGCGGTTGCAGCCAACCAGGAGCGCATCGCGCAGGTCGGTGCCTGGGTGTTGCTCATGGTGGTGCTGGTAAACGGTCTGGGTTACCTGGCCGGCTGGTGGCTGGCACGCTGTTATCGCTTTGACCGAAGCCACCAGCTGACCCTCGCCATTGAAATCGGTATGCAGAATGCCGGTCTGGGTGTGGCACTGGCGCTGGAGCATTTCCAGCCGGCTACCGCCCTGCCGGGCGCACTGTTCGCCGTGTGGTGCATCCTGACCGCGGCCGGTGCCAGCGCCTGGCTGCGTCGGCATTCCGTCGGAATCCGGCAATAATTCGACGCCCGGGACCGGTTTCCAGCCGGTTCCTGACCGGTCGCGGCTATCCATTGTCCGCAAAATTCCCTGGTTACACCATGTTAATCAAGCAGATAGATATTATCCGCCAAAGTTGGCACCCGGTTTGCGTTGTAGACAGTCGAGGAAAGGGAAGCGGCAGTCACTGGATGACTAAAGATAACGCCGCGCCGACCGCTACAAGGGATAAGGTCAGCGATCCCTGTCCAGGGATGGAATTCCTTAGGACTGCGTCTTGCCAGCAGGACGTATTCCCAAGGAAGCTTGCAAGAGCTTTGTTGTTGTGTGACTGACTCCTCCGACGCTGAAAAGCGTTTTTCACCCCACCGTCAGGTGGGGTTTTTTTTGTCCGGTGACCGCGCAGGGCCGCTGGTTCAGGAGGTGACTTCCACCATTTCAAAATCATCCTTGGAGACACCGCATTCCGGGCATTCCCAGTCATCCGGAATATCCTTCCAGGCGGTGCCTGGCGCTATGCCGTCTTCCGGCAGTCCTTCCGCTTCATCGTAGATGAAACCACAAACCAGGCATTCCCATTTTTTTGTGTTCATGTACCCGTCTCTTTGAGCCGTTGTTCGAATGGTCACACACAGTACATCAGTCACCCGGATTTTCACCCTGCAATGTGCCGGGGTTTAGTCGCTCAGGGGGCCAGCCAGTCGCGGGGTTGCAGGAAGCGTTCATACAGTTCGGCCTCCGGGCTGCCTGCTTGCGGATGCCAGTCATAGCGCCATTTCACCAGCGGGGGCAGGGACATGAGAATGGACTCGGTGCGTCCGCCGGTCTGCAGGCCGAACAGCGTGCCGCGGTCGTAGACCAGGTTGAATTCGACGTAGCGGCCGCGGCGGTAGGCCTGGAAGTCCCGTTCCCGGTCGCCGTAGGGGTGCGCCTTGCGCCTGGCAACAATCGGCGTGTAGGCCGGGATGTAGTGATCGCCAACGCTGCGCATAAATGCAAAGCTGCGTTCGAAACCCGGTTCGTTGAGGTCGTCGAAAAACAGCCCGCCGATACCGCGTGGTTCTGCCCGGTGCCTGAGGTAGAAGTAGTCGTCGCACCATTGCTTGTAGCGGGGATAGAGGTCTGCGCCAAAGGGTTCACAGGCCTGCCGTGCGGTCCGGTGCCAGTGCACCGCGTCTTCTTCAAAGCCGTAATAGGGGGTCAGGTCGAAACCGCCGCCGAACCACCAGACCGGTTCGGCGTGTTCCTTTTGTGCAATAAAGAAACGCACGTTGGCGTGCGAGGTGGGCGCAAAAGGGTTGCGTGGATGGATCACCAGGGAAACGCCCAGCGCCTCGAAACTGCGCCCGGCCAGCTCCGGACGTTGCGCAGTGGCGGAAGCCGGAAGCTTTCCACCCTGTACACGGGAGAAATTGATACCGGCTTTTTCAAATACGGTGCCGTCCTCCAGTACGCGGGATCGTCCTCCTCCGCCCTCCTCGCGCTGCCAGCGGTCCTCGCGAAAGGTATGTCCGTCCTCTTCCAGTTGTTCGATCGCTGAGCAAATGCGTTCCTGGAGATCGAGGAGATACTCTGCAACCTGGTTGATATCGGGTGTATTCATCGGCTTGCCGTGGTTCCTGACGGTTTGGATGTGTATTACTTTCGAACCGGTTTTCCGCTGACCAGGTCACGAATGCTGGTAGGGCCATGGCGGTTACCGGTGGTTCCGGGCAACACGTAATCAACCCGGGTACCAAAGCGAATCCTCACCCCCAGCACCGAGCGGGCCGGTTGCCGGCCGCTGCGATTGGCGCTGGTAGAGACCAGCGGGGTATCCAGTTGTTCGCACAGCTCACGCACCAGGGGATGCGCGCTGATGCGCACTGCCAGGGTATCGTATCTGCCCCGGATCCAGTCCGGGCAACAGTCGGCTGCCGGTAGCAGCCAGGTGATCGGTCCCGGCCAGCTGCGGTCGAGTCGTTGCCGTTGTGCGGTACTGAGCGGTTGCAGCCAGTGCTGAACCTTTTCCAGTCTGTCGACCAGCAGGATCAGCCCTTTCTGCCATGGCCGGTTTTTCAGTTCCAGCAAGCGTGCTACCGCCCGGGGACTGCCGGGGTTACAACCCAGGCCGAATACGGCCTCGGTCGGATAGGCGATGACCCCTTCGTTTTTTACCCGGCGTACCGCGCTGTGCAGTTGCCAGTGTGACGCGGCCGCACTCAAGCCGGTTTACGGTCCTCGTCGGTTTCCAGCTCCACGGGTTCCGAGAACTTGCAGTCCTGTTGCGGGCAGACCCGTTCAGTACCGCGTTTCTTGGTGGTTTTAATGGTCAGTATGGGCCAGTTGCAGTCCGGGCAGGGGCCTTCCACCGGTTCATTCCACACCGCGTAGTCGCACTCCGGGTAGGTCGAACAGGAGTAGAAAACCTTGCCGCGCCTGGACTTGCGCTTGAGCATGCTGCCCTTGTGGCATTTCGGACATTCGACGCCGGTATCCTCGGGTTTTTCCAGCGGTTCGATATACTTGCAGTTCGGGTAACCGGAGCAGCCGATGAATTTTCCATAGCGGCCGCTGCGGATAATCAGTTGGGAATCGCATTCGGGGCAGGTGCGCCCTTCCACGATTTCCGGTTCGGCGCTTTCGCGGTCGTCGTCGAGGTTGCGCGTGTAGTCGCAGTCCGGGTAGCCGCTGCAGCCCACGAAGCGACCGCGCCTGCCCAGGCGGATGTTGAGCGGCTTGCCGCACCTGGGGCAGTTCTCGTCCATTGCCTCGGTGGTCACTTCCGCGCGCGAGACACTTTCTTCCTTGTCCTTGACCAGCTTCCTGAAGGGGTACCAGAACTCCTTCATCAGCGGCACCCATTCCTTTTCTCCGCGTGCCACGGCGTCCAGTTCGTCTTCCAGGCGCGCAGTGAAATCGTAGTCCACGTACTGCGTAAAGTGGTTGGTCAGGAAGTTACTGACGATGCGGCCGACGTCGGTTGGCTGGAAGCGCTTTTTCTCCAGCGTGACGTATTCGCGTTGCTGCAGCGTGGAAATGATGGCCGCGTAGGTAGACGGCCGGCCGATACCGTGTTCTTCCAGGGTTTTGACCAGGCTGGCTTCACTGAAACGCGGTGGTGGTTCGGTAAAGTGCTGTTCAGGCCGTATCTTGTTGAGCTGCACCTGGTCACCCTCTTCCAGCGGTGGCAGGCGGTTTTCGTCACCGGGGGATTTTTTCCGGTCGTCGCTGCCCTCTTCATAGACCGCCATGAATCCCGGGTCGACTACGGTGGAGCCGGTGGAGCGCAGCACATTGCCGTCACCGACCGCGAAGTCGACCCCGACCGTGTGGATGGTTGCGTGCTGCATCTGGCAGGCCACCGTGCGCTTCCAGATCAGGTTGTAGAGCTTGTACTGATCGGAAGACAGGTGCGCCTTGATTTCATCGGGGATATTGAGCGCGGAGGTCGGTCGCACCGCTTCGTGCGCTTCCTGGGCATTCTTGGCCTTGGTCTTGAAATGACGGACCTGTTTGGGCAGCGCATCGGCGCCGTAGCGCTCGCTGATCAGGCTGCGTAATTCCTCCAGCGCTTCGTTCGCCAGCATCACGGAGTCGGTACGCATGTAGGTGATCAGGCCGACAGCGCCGTCACCAATATCAATGCCTTCATACAGTTGCTGGGCCACGCTCATGGTGCGCCTGGTAGTGAAACCCAGCTTGCGCGAGGCTTCCTGTTGCAGCGTCGAGGTCGTAAAGGGTGCCGCCGGGTTGCGCTTGCGCTGTTTCTTTTCGATGGCGCTGACAGTCAGCTTGCCCCTGGCGGCCTCCAGCAACTCCTGCTCCGCAGCGTGGGCCTGCTGGTCCTTGTGGATGCTGAACTGGGTGAGTTTTTTGCCGTGCAGGTGCGTCAGTTTGGCGGTAAAGGCCTGCTGGTCTTTTTCCAGGTCGGCCTCGATGGTCCAGTATTCGCGCGGTTTGAACTTTTCGATCTCTTCTTCGCGCTCGACGATCATGCGCAGCGCCGGGCTCTGCACCCGGCCGGCGGACAGGCCGCGGCGGATTTTTTTCCACAGCAGTGGCGACAGGTTGAAGCCGACCAGGTAGTCCAGCGCCCGTCGCGCCTGCTGCGCGTTGACCAGGTCGGTGGACAGTTCGCGCGGGTGGGCGACCGCGTCATTGACCGCGCGTTTGGTGATCTCGTGGAATACCACCCGGTGTACACCTTTGTTTTTCAGGGCCTTGCGGGCATCCAGCAACTCGTACAGGTGCCATGAAATCGCTTCTCCCTCGCGATCCGGGTCAGTCGCGAGGTACAGGTTATCGGCTTTTTTCAGCGCCTTGACGATGGCGTCGACGTGCCTGGAGTTGCGCTCGATCACCTGGTATTTCATGGCGAAATCCTCGTCGGGAAGCACTGCGCCTTCCTTGGGGATGAGGTCGCGCACGTGCCCGTAGGAGGCGAGGACTTCAAAGCCCTTGCCGAGGTATTTCTTGATGGTTTTCGCCTTGGCGGGCGATTCAACGATGACCAGGTTTTTGCTCATGGACTCTATAGTTAAAAAGCCGCACAGGAGTGCGGCTTGGTTTGTAAAAGGCTGTTGGCGGGCTAATGCAGGTAGCCACCCGGCATGCTTTCAAACACCAGGTCTTCCATCCACGCATAGGCGGCTTCGGCGCCGGGCTGGTTGAACAGCACCATCAGGATGACCCACTTGAGCTGGCCGATATCGAAATCCTCGGTTTCCAGCGCCATGACCCGTTCGATAACCCGCTCGCGGGCCTCGGGCTGCAGAATTCCCATCTGTTCCAGGAACAGCAGAAAGCCGCGGCTTTCGGCGTCCAGGCGCTCGACCTCGTGATCGGCGTAGATGCGAATGGAATTCCCGGTGAGCGGGGCTTCCAGCTCATGCTGCTGGACGGACAGGCCCTCCAGCCATTCAAAGGCCTGATTGATCTCGCTGGACGGAAACCCGGCTTCCATCAGTTCCGTGTGCAGGGATTCACGGTCCGGGCTTAGCTCGGTCTCTTCGTCCATGTAATAGTGCTCGAACAGGTACATGAGCACATCAAACATATTTTCTTTCATATCAAGCCTCTATCTCCTACGGCTGTAGCGCCCGCCGGGGCTGGCAGCAATCTGTTCCTCCAGCTCCAGTAACAGCAGCATGGAGGAAACCTGTTCCGGCGTCAATCCGCTTCGCTGCACCAGCTGGTCGACCGAAACCGGTTCATAACCCATCAGATCAAGTAAGCGAAGGTACTCCGCATCCAGTTTTGCCGGCCCGTGGTCGCGCTCTGCGACGGTTCCGGGAGCCTTCTGGTCGGGGTGCTGTGAGCGGCACAGCGCCAGCAGTGGCGCCAGTTCTTCCAGGATATGGTCGCCGGTCTCCACCAGTTTGGCGCCTTCCCGGATCAGCGCGTGA
>Ga0256841_1001074_pt1 | contig 25076 bp, 21 predicted proteins | sample 356308metaG_FD_185971 | JGI IMG/M metagenome (GOLD analysis project Ga0256841, IMG submission 185971) | Hydrothermal vent microbial communities from Mid Atlantic Ridge, Atlantic Ocean - 356-308 | ecosystem: Environmental > Aquatic > Marine > Hydrothermal vents | place: Atlantic Ocean: Mid...
GTGGGAGGCGACGTCGCCGGTGAGGAGGTCACGGGTGACTATCCCCGCCGCCCGGCCGTCCTTGACCACCAGCTCCAGCATCTCGCTTCGGGTGTGGAGGGTGACGTTGCCCTGGGCGATCTGGCGGGCCAGGGCCTGGTAGGCACCCAGCAGGAGTTGCTGGCCGGTCTGACCCCGGGCGTAGAACGTACGCGACACCTGGGCCCCGCCGAAGGAACGGTTGGCCAGCAGGCCCCCGTACTCACGGGCGAAGGGCACCCCCTGGGCGGTGCACTGGTCGATGATGTCCACCGACACCTGGGCCAGGCGGTAGGTGTTGGCCTCCCGGCTGCGGTAGTCACCGCCCTTGATGGTGTCGTAGAACAGCCGGAAGACCGAGTCGCCGTCGTTCTGGTAGTTCTTGGCGGCGTTGATACCGCCCTGGGCGGCGATCGAGTGGGCCCGTCGGGGGCTGTCGGCGTAGGTGTAGACGTGCACCTTGTAGCCGAGTTCGGAGAGGGTCGCCGCCGCTGAGGCCCCGGCCAGTCCGGTGCCGACGACGATGATCTCGTACTTGCGCTTGTTGGAGGGGTTGACCAGGCGGGTGTCGAACTTGTGCTTGTCCCACTTCTCGGCGAGCGGGCCGGAGGGAACCTTCGAATCGAGAACGTTGCTCAAGGGAATCTCCTAGCCGAGTGAGACGATGCCGAACTGGACCGCCAGGGGGTAGCTCACGTTTATCGCCGTGACCGACAGGGCCACCGCGGCGGCGATGTAGGGACGCAGGGTCCTCACCCGCTCGTTGTTCACCCCGATGCTCTGGAACATCGAGGAGGCTCCGTGGAACAGGTGCAGTCCCAGGGCCAGGTTGGCCAGGATGTAGATGATCGCCACCGGCACCCGTTCGAAACTGTGGACCAGGTTGGCGTACACGTCGCCCCGCACGAAGTCGGGGTTCACCGTGCCCCAGGTCAGGTCGGCCAGGTGGAACAGCAGGTACAGGGCGATGACCACACCGGTGTAGCGCATGGTCTTGGCCGCGAAGTCCACGGCGATGTAGTCCCGGGGGGACTCGTACTTCTCCGGCCGGGCCCGGTGGTTCATGCGGGTGAGGCTGTAGGCGGAGTGGATGTGCAGGGCGAAGGCGGCGATCAGGCCGAATCTCATGATCCACAGCAGGTGGGTGCGGGGCACCAGGTGACCCCCGAGGTCACGCAGGGCCTCGCCGTAGCTGTTGATGGATTCGGGGCCGATGTACATCTTGAGGTTGCCCAGGGCGTGGACGATCACGAAGCCCATGATCATCATGCCGGTGATGGCCATCACCCACTTCTTGCCCACGGCGGAGCGGTAGAACTGGACCACCCACGGTGCCGGTCGTCGTGGTGAGGGGTTTACCTTCGGACCTCCCCCTCCCGGGGTGGGTCTGGTGGTGACTGCCATCGGCGTCTGCCTCCGTGATCATGTCGGACACGCCCAGTTGGCGCGCGTCGGGCCGGAACGGCGGAACCGGCCCGATCCGAAGGTACTCCCACCGGAGGGGGGCGGCGAACCGAGCGGGGTGGCGGTATCGGTCGGGTGGTGTTTCAGGTGGGGTCCGGTGATCCGGGAACTAGATGGCGGGGTCGGGGTGGACAGTGGCCACGTAGGTGTTGGACACCCGGATTCGGTCGTCCCCGTCATCCACCCGTAGGGAGAGATCCAGCCTGATCCGTCCCGAGGTGGCGGGCACCTCGAAGTCCAGGACCCCAGTCCGGGTGACCGAGTCGGCGGGTAGGTCCCCACCGAATTCCCACTTCAACTCGCCCTCCCGCCACGACAGCCGGACCTCCAGCCCGACCCCGCGCAGCTCCCTTCTGAGATCCGACACCGTGTGCACCCTGAGCCTGAGCCGGGTTCGGGGGGCGATGGGGGAGGGAATGGGATCGGCCACGACGATCACCGGCCGACAGGCGTCCCTCAGGGCGGCCCAGCCCTCCTTGGGGACCCGACGGTGATCCAGCACCGAGCATGAGATCATCGGAGCGGCGTCGGCGAACAGGAACTGGCAGAAGCCGCCGGTGGGTCGGTACTTGAGACGCCGGAGGGTCTCCACCTGTCGGCGGATGAGCTCCCCCTGGTACTCACGGGTGGCCCGGGCCCAGCCCTCGAAGTCGGCGTGACCCTCGTGGGGTACGTAGTGGTCGAGGAGTTCGAACTGGAGTCCGTGTCGTCGGGACAGTTCCTCCCAGTCGAGTCGGGGCCATGAGGGCGGGTCCACGAAAGGGGGGTCAGCCGGCACCGCCTGGGCCCCGAACTCCCCGACGAAGCGGACCAGGCGTGGCATCCGGGCCGCGAGGGTGGCCAGATCATCCACCCGGCCCTGGAACCAACCGAAGTAGAGATGGCTGTCGGTGCCCGAGAGCTGGGGGGGATGGGGCAGGACCCCCGAGTGGGGGACCACCGGACGGGAGGGGTCGGCCTTCTCGATCGCCCGGCGGACGGTCCGGTCCAGCACGGTCCGGTTCCAGTTCGGGAGCTCCTGGGCCATGAGACCGCGACGGAAGAACCTCTTGGTCGGGTCGGCGTCGCTGCGGTGTCCGGGTCGGACATCGGTGGGCACCGGTTCGTTGTGGCCGCACCAGATGACGATCGAGGAGTGGTGGGCCAGCATGTCGACCATGGCCCGGGCCTGGCGGGCCGCCTGTTCGCGGATACCACGGGCGTAGCCCCACTGCAGCGGGAAGTCCTGCCAGATCAGCATCCCCACCCGGTCGGCCTCGCGGTAGAACTCCGGCTTGGTGACGTGCCCGTGCACCCGGACCAGGTCCAGGCCGGTCTGGACGGCGAGATCGAGGTCCCGGGCGAAGTCGGCCGATCCGGTGGAGGCCAGGTCGGCGTCAACCGGGCCCATGTTGGTGCCCTTGAGGAACATCTGCTCGCCGTTGACCGAGGCGATCCAGTTGCGGAGCTTGAAGTGGCGCAGACCCATGCGCCGTTTCCGGACGTGACTGAGCCTTCCCGCCAGGAGGACCTCCACCCTCAGGTCGTACATCGGCTGTCCGCCGAGGGAGTGGGGCCACCAGAGTTCGGGTTCCTCCACCGCCACCCGCCATTCGATGGTGTTGGAACCGGCGGAGAGGAGATGCTCGTCACCCGTGTCGAGGATGTCGCCCGCGGGGATCGCCCCGGCGGTGTCGATGAGGGTCCGGATGGTCACCGTGTGGGTGGCCACGGAGTCCAGTTCGGCGTGGAACTGGATGATGGCCCGCTCCTCGTCGGCCTCCACGACCATGCACCGGAGCACTGACAACCTCACCGGTCCGGTCCTCTCCAGTCGGACCGGGCGCCAGAGCCCACCGGGGTTCAGATCGGGATCGAGGCAGTCCCAGTGCTGGAGTATTCCGGTGATGTTGCGTTTGGCCCTCAGGTCGGTGGGTCGGGCGCAGGTGGCTTCCACCGCCAGCAGGTGTTCCGACCGGTCGGCCAGGGCCGGGGTGACCTCGAAGCAGTGGGGCATGAAGTAGCCCTCGGTGTCGCCCAGGTAGGTGCCGTCCAGCCAGACGTCGCCCTGGTAGCACAACCCGTCGAGGACCAGCCACCGCCTCTCCCCCGGGGCCGGGGACCCGGCCTCGAACCGGCGGCGGTACAGCACCGCCTCGGCGTCCTCGAACCCGGAGGTGCTCCGCCAGTGCGACGGGACCGCCACGTCCACCCAGTCACCGGGGGTCTCCTCCTCGGAGAAGGTCCGCCGCAGATCCTCCTCGGCCCGGGCCATGGACCAGACGCCCGACAGATCCCGGCTCGGGGGGCCGCCACCGGAGTTCCGGGCGCCGATGTCCGACGTCGGTGGTCGGTGGGTGGCCGCGGTGTCGGCTGAATGTCTTCGGGAAACCCCGTCGGGCCGATCAGGTCCGGAGGGAGGGAGGGGATCGGTCATCGGGGCGGGGATCTCCTGGTGGGGCTCGGTGGACACCGGGGGGAGGGGGGAGGGAGCCACCCTTGACGGTACCGGTAGCGGTGGAACGCCGGTGGGTGTGGCCGGTGCAGGGGGCAGGGAGCCACCCTTGACGGTACCGGTAGCGGTGGAACGCCGGTGGGTGTGGCCGGTGGAGGGGGCAGGAGGCCCCGCCGGGGAGGTTCGGGGGCGGCGGTTGTATGTGGTTGAGGTGCGGTTAGCCTGCGGCCATGGACAGACCGGGGACCTTGGGGGAGCTGCGGAAGTCGGGATGGGAGTCCGTCCCGGTGAAGGAGGAGATCCGGCGCAACGCCGTGTCCCGCATCAGGAACGGGGAACCGCTGTTCGAGGGGGTGCTGGGGTATGAGAACACCGTCCTCCCCCAGCTCGAGAACGCGGTGCTGGCCGGTCACGACGTGATCTTCCTGGGTGAGCGGGGACAGGCCAAGACCCGCATGATCAGGTCCCTGACCGGCCTGCTGGACGAGTGGATGCCCATCGTCGCCGGGTCGGAGATAAACGACGATCCCTACGCCCCGGTGTCCCGCCACGCCCGGAGCCTGGTGGCGGAGATGGGCGAACAGACCCCGATCACGTGGGTGAACCGCGACGACAGGTTCGGCGAGAAACTGGCCACCCCCGACACCTCGATCGCCGATCTGATCGGCGAGGTGGATCCCATCAAGATCGCCGAGGGCCGCTACCTCTCCGATGAACTGACCCTCCACTACGGCCTGGTTCCCCGGACCAACCGGGGGGTGTTCGCGCTCAACGAGCTCCCGGACCTGGCCGAGAGGATCCAGGTGGGTCTGCTGAACGTGCTCGAGGAGCGCGACGTCCAGATCCGGGGTCACAAGGTGCGCCTCCCCCTCGACGTCATGCTGGTCGCGTCGGCCAACCCCGAGGACTACACCAACCGGGGACGGATCATCACCCCGTTGAAGGATCGCTTCGGGAGCCAGATCCGCACCCACTATCCCCTCGACGTCGACATCGAGATGGACATCGCCCGCCAGGAGATAACCCCCCTTCGGGCCGAGGGTCTCACCACCTCCCTGCCCGACCACATGATCGAGATCGTGGCCGCCTTCTCCCACGTGGCCCGGTCCAGTCCCCACGTGAATCACCGGTCGGGGGTCTCGGTCCGGATGACGGTGGCCAACCTCGAGGTGCTCATGGCCAATGCCGCCCGGAGGGCCCTGAGGACCGGGGAGACCCACGCGGTGCCAAGGGTGAGCGATCTCGACTCCCTGGTGGCGTCCACCGCCGGCAAGATCGAGATCGACACCTTCGAGGAGGGTCGGGAGTCCCATCTGGTGGAGCAGATGCTCCGTCAGGCCGTCCTGGAGGTGTTCCGGCGTCACTTCCAACCCCGTGAGTTCGTCGACGTCCTCACGGCCTTCGAGGCCGGGCGGGTGGTGCACGCCGGTGACGACCTGGCCGCCGCCGACTACGCCGGCCTCCTTTCCGACATCCCCGCCCTGGCCCCGATGGTCACCCGTCTCGTCGATGGCGAGGACCCGGCCATGGTGGCCAGCGCGGTGGAGCTGATCCTGGAGGGCCTGCACCTTTCCCAGCGCCTGAACAAGGACGCCCTGGGGTCACGGGCGACCTACCGGGGTCGGGGCTGACCCGGTGCCGGGGGCATCACCGGAACCCCTGGTCCGCCGGGCCCGGGCCGCGGATCTGGCCGGTGCGGTGGAGGCCCTCGTGGAGGCCTTCACCAACGACCCGTTCTTCGGTTGGGCCCTCGACCGTGGTACCGGCACCCGGGCCACGGCCGTGCATCGGACCCGGCTCGGCACCTGGATGCGACACGCGGTCAAGGCCGCCCACGGGATGGGACACTGCTTCTTGGTCGAGGACGAAGCAGCGGGGTCGGCCCGGGCCGCGGCCCTGTGGGCCCCACCCGACCTGAGCTTCTTCGGGCCGGAGCGGTGGAGCGCGGTCTGGTCGCTCGTCGAGGGCAGCAACGGTCCCCGCTCGGGTCTGGTCGGGGAGGGGTTCTCCCTCATCGCCGAGCAGCACCCCGAGGTGCCCCACTACTACCTCAGCACGGTCGGCGTCAGGCAGCGGCACCGCGGTGGGGGCCTGGGCTCGGCTCTGCTCGGACGGGTCCTGTCCGTGTGCGACCGGGAGGGGGTGGGGGCCTATCTGGAGTCGTCCAACCCGGAGAACGTCGGGCTCTACGAGAGGCACGGATTCAGCGTGCGGGCCGAGTTGACCATGCCGGAGGGACCACTGGTCATTCCCATGTGGCGGGATCCCCGATGACGGGTCGGGGACGTTTCGCCTACTCGGCGTGGGACGGAACCCAGGTGGGGTTCAGCTACGACGCCGATGGCCTGCTCGGGGAGATCACCGACGATCTTCTCTACCACGGCGACATCAACGCCGCCCTCCGCCGGCTCATGCAGGAGGGGATGACCGACGCCGACGGCAACAGGATGCAGGGCCTGAGGGAACTGCTGGAACAGCTCAAGGCGGAGAGGGCGGCCCGTCTGGACAACTACGACCTGGGCGGCATCTACGATGAGATCTCCGAGCAGTTGGACGAGGTGGTCGAAACCGAACGGGAGGCGCTGGAGGACTTCCTGGCCGAGGCCCGGATGTCCGATGACGCCCGCCGGGAGGAGATCGCCACCCGCTCCGCCGCCGACCGGCGACTTCAGCTGGACATGCTGGCCCCGGACCTGGCGGGGAAGGTGAGGGACCTCCAGGCCTATGAGTTCGTCTCCCCCGAGGCCCGGGAGAGGTTCACTGAACTGGTCGAAGAACTACGGCGGGAGCTGGCCCAGAGTTACTTCGACCAGGTGTCCGGCGCCATGTCGGACATGTCGGCGGAGGACATGGATCGAACCAAGGACATGCTGGCCGAGCTGAACCGCATGCTCGAGCAGAGGTCCCGGGGGGAGGAACCGGACTTCGACGGATTCATGGAGCGCTACGGCGACTTCTTCCCCGAGGGGCCCGAGACCCTCGACGAGTTGCTGGAGGCCATGGCCCGGCGCATGGCGGCGATGTCGGCGATGTTGAACTCCATGACACCCGAGCAGCGGGCCCAGCTCCAGGGTCTGGCCCAGCAACTGCTCGAGGACATGGACCTGAGATGGCAGGTCGATCAGCTGGCCGACAACCTGCGCCAGGCCTTTCCCGACGCCGGGTGGGACAACGGCTACCAGTTCTCCGGTGACAATCCCCTCGGGATGGCCCAGGGCACCCAGATGATGCAGGAGCTGGGCGAGTTGGATCAGCTCCGGCAGTTGCTGCAGTCGGCGTCCACCCCGGGGGCCCTGGCCGATGTGGACCTGGAGCGGGTCCGGAGGCTGATGGGTGACGAGGCGGCCGACAGTCTGGGTCAGATGTCGGAGATGGCCCGGGCCCTCGAGCGGGCCGGGTTGCTCGAGTCCCGGGAGGGCCGACTCGAGCTCACCCCGCTGGCCATCCGTCGACTGGGCCGCAACGCCCTCGATGAGCTGTTCTCCAAGCTGAACCGGGATCATTTCGGTGGCCACCGCATGGATTCTCTGGGTGTGGGTCACGAGAGGGCCTATGAGACCAAGCCCCACGAGTACGGTGACCCCTTCGCCCTCAACATCGAGCAGACGGTCCGCAACGCGGTGAGGCGTCAGGGGGTCGGCACCCCCGTGACCCTGGCCCCGGAGGACTTCGAGATCGAGCGGACCGAGCGGACCACCCGGGCGTCGACCGTGCTCATGATCGACCTCTCGTTGTCCATGCCCATGAGGGACAACTTCCTGCCGGCCAAGAAGGTGGCCATGGCCCTCCACTCGCTGATCTCGGGACAGTTTCCCCGCGACTACATGGGGATGGTCGGCTTCGCCGAGTCGGCCCGAGAGCTCCGTCCCGAGGAGCTGCCGGAGGTGTCGTGGGACTTCGCCTACGGAACGAACATGGCCCACGGTTTCATGATTGCCCGGAGACTCCTCGGCCGGCAGGGTGGCACCAAGCAGATAATCATGATCACCGATGGTGAGCCCACGGCCCACCTACTCCCCAGCGGTGAGGTCTACTTCAACTACCCCCCGGTCCGGGCCACCGTCGACGCCACGCTCAGGGAGGTGGCCAGGTGCACCAGGGACGGCATCCGGATCAACACGTTCGTCCTGGACGCCACCAGCTACCTGAGGGAGTTCATGGAGAAGCTCACCCAGCTCAATGGGGGCCGGGTGTTCTTCACCTCCAACGACTCCCTGGGCGACTACGTGCTGGTCGACTTCGTGGAGAACAGGCGTAAGCTCTCGCACCGCCGCCGGGGCTGACCGCCCCTGAACAGTTACCGCCGAGGTCGCGGACGGTCGGGGATCGATTCCTAACAATGGGTCCGATCGCGGCCGACTCGAACCCCAGGTGTGGACCGCTGACGGCCACCCGCCGCCTAGCCTGAGGAACGTCATGAGTACAGCCAACGACAGCCCCGAGGACACGGGAAACCACCCGGGGAACAAGCTCTACGAACGCCCCACCTGGGTGGGCAGCGACCGGCGAATGGCCCGCTACGTGGCCCGGCCGGTGCTGAACTTCATCCACCTCGAGGTGGCCAGCGGGGTCCTGCTGCTGGCGGCCACGGCCGCCGCCCTGATCTGGGCCAACTCCCCGTGGGGCCACACCTACCACGAGTTCTGGGGATCGGTCTTCGAACTCAGGGTGGGATCCTGGAAGCTGGAGATGAACCTCGAGGAGTTCGTCAACGATGCCCTCATGGCCCTGTTCTTCTTCGTGGTCGGACTGGAGATCAAGCGTGAGCGGGTCACCGGCGAACTGAAGGACACCCGTACGGCGGCCCTGCCGGCCCTGGCCGCCCTGGGGGGGATGATCGTCCCGGCCGTCATCTACTTCAGCTTCAACGCCGGAGGTCCCGGGGCGGGGGGCTGGGGCATCCCGATGGCCACCGACATCGCCTTCGCCGTGGGGGTGGTGGCCCTCCTCGGCTCGCGGGTGTCCCCCCGTCTGAAGTTGTTCCTGTTGACCCTGGCGATAGTGGACGACATCGGCGCCATCGCGGTGATCGCCATCTTCTACAGCGATGGCCTGGACTTCGTGTGGTTGGGCGTGGCGGCCGCCGCCCTGCTGCTGACCCGGTATCTGACCAGGTCGGGTGTGTGGGCCACCGCCATCTACGCCGTGATCGGTGTGGTCGCCTGGTACGCCATGTTCCGATCGGGCGTGCACGCCACCATCGCCGGGGTGAGTCTGGGGCTCCTGGCCCCGGCCAAGCCCCTGCTGAGCCGGGAGCAGGCCGAGGACCTGGCCGACGAGCTGCCCGAGGACCCCGAGCCCGAGGAGATCCGCCACATGGCGTTTCTCCTGCGGGAGCGGATCCCGGTGGGTCAGCGCCTGGAGACCCTGCTGCACCCATTCACCAGCTTCATCATCATCCCCATCTTCGCTCTGGCCAACGCCGGTATAGAGCTCAGTGGGTCGGCCTTCTCCGACGCCATCTCCTCACCGGTCACCCACGGTGTGGTCCTGGGTCTGGTCGTGGGCAAGCCCGTGGGTATCACCCTGTTCAGCTTCATCGGGACCCGCTTGGGACTGCGTCTGCCCAAGGGGGTCACCTGGCTGCAGTTCATCGGCATGGGGGCGGCGGCCGGTATCGGTTTCACCGTGTCCATCTTCGTGACCGGGTTGGCGTTCCCCGACAGCATCGTCAACCAGGACGAGGCCAAGATCGGGATCCTGGCCGCCTCCTTCATCGCCTCGTTGATCGGCATGGCCATGCTGTCCCGCAAGGACGTTCCACCGGGGGTCACCGAGTTCGATGACGAGGAGCCGGCGGGGACCCCGGTTCCAGCGGCGGCATCGGGTGGTCGTCAAGCCGTGCCCCAGCCCGACGGACCACCTTCGGCTCCCCGGGACATCGCCGATTCGGAGAGGGTCGGTCCCCCGAACATGGCCCCCAAGGTCTGACCGAGCCCCTCGGGTAGTCGGTGAGAATCCCGAAGGCCGACCCCACCGGGGTCGGCCTTCAGGGGTTTTCGGTCGGCACCGTGACGGAACACGCCCTCGGGGTCCGGTTCAGGTCACACCGGCTCAGGTCACATCGGCTCAGGTCATACGGAAGTCGGGATCGTGTTTCTTGATCTCCCGGCGGGCGATGGTCATCTTGTGCACCTCGTCGGGACCGTCGGCCAACCTCAGGGTGCGTTGGTGGGCGTACATGTTGGCCAGGGGCGTGTCCTGGGAGACCCCCATGGCCCCGTGCACCTGGATGGCCCGGTCGAGGACCTTGAGCGAGAGGTTCGGCGCCGCCACCTTGATGGCGGATATCTCGGTGGCCGCACCACGGTTGCCGACCGTGTCCATCATGTACGCGGCCTTCAGGCACAGCAGCCGCACCTGGTCGATCTCGATGCGGGCCTCGGCGATCCAGTTCTGGATGACACCCTGCTGGGCCACCGTCTTGCCGAAGGGTTCGCGGACCAGGGCCCGGTCGATCATCAGACCCAGGGCCCTCTCGGCCACCCCGATCGAGCGCATGCAGTGGTGGATCCGTCCCGGACCGAGGCGGGCCTGGGACATGGCGAAACCCCCGCCCTCCTCTCCCAGTAGATAGTCCACCGGGACCCGGCAGTCGGTGAAGCGGACCTCGGGGTGACCACCGCGGTCCTCGTACCCGAACACCTTCATGGTGCGGACGATCTCCACCCCCGGGTGGTCCCTGGGCACGAGGATCATCGACTGCTGACGGTGGCGACTGGCCTCGGGATCGGTCTTGCCCATCACGATGAACACCTTGCAGCGCTCGCCCTCGGCCCCGGAGATGAACCACTTGCGACCGTTGATGACGTACTCGTCGCCCTCGCGCACCATCGAGGTCTGGATGTTGGTGGCGTCGGAGCTGGCCACGTCGGGTTCGGTCATGGCGAACGAAGAGCGGATCTCGCTCTCCAGGAGTGGGTACAGCCATCTCTCCTTCTGCTCGGGGGTGCCGAACAGGTGCAGGAGCTCCATGTTCCCCGTGTCGGGGGCCGCACAGTTGAACACCTCCGAGGCGAAGGACACCTTGCCCAGTTCCTCGGCCACGTAGGCGTAGTCGACGTTACTGAGACGGGTTCCCGGCTCATCGGGATTCAGGTGGGGCAGGAACATGTTCCACAGGCCCTTCTCGTGGGCCTTGGCCTTCAACTCCTCGAGTATGGGGGGGAAGGCGTGGGGGCTCCCCGCCTCGCGGAGCTGGTCCCTGAAGGTGTCCTCGTTGGGGTAGATGTGCTCGGCCATGAACTCCCGGACCTGTTCCAGGAGGGCCTGTCCTTCCGGGCTCGGGCTGAGTTCCATGTGATTCCCCCTGTGGTGGACGAGGACTGTTCCCTGGTCGGTCAACCTAGCCCCGTCCCCCGTTCGGGCACCAAGTTCGGGTGGGCGTCACCGGTCCGCGGCGGTCAGGGTTGAACCACGGTGGGTGGGGGGCGTAGCTTTGCTGGGTCCCGGTGCCCCACCGCAGTAGGTCGCGCCCCGGGACCCCACCGCCGTCCGGTGGGTTCTTCACCGTCAAGAGAGGATCCCGTGAACTCGGTTCCCTACATTGCACTTCTGGCCTCCGTGGCCGCTCTCGGACTCGCCTACTACTACGCCCAGCTGGTTCTGGCCGCGGACGAGGGCACCGATCTCATGAAGGAGATCGGTGAGGCCATCCAGGAGGGGGCCATGGCCTTCCTCCGTCGCGAATACCAGTGGGTCTCGGTGTTCGTCGGGATCATGTTCGTGGTGCTGCTGGTGGTGCCCATCGACGGGCGCCCCTACGCCTCGATCGCCTATGTGATGGGCGCCCTGCTGAGTTCGATAGCCGGATTCATCGGGATGAGGATCGCCACCGCCGCCAACACCCGCACCGCCAACGCCGCCCGTCAGGGAGCCGAGGAGGCCCTGCCCCTGGCCTTCAAGGGTGGGGCGGTCATGGGCTTCACCGTCGCCGGACTCGGCCTGCTGGGCGTGTCGTTCAACTATCTGCTGTGGGCCAAGTGGCTCGAGGTCGACAACGCCTTCCAGGTCGTCGCCGCCTTCGGGCTGGGTGCCAGCTCCATCGCCCTGTTCGCCCGCATCGGCGGGGGAATCTTCACCAAGGCCGCCGACGTCGGGGGGGACCTGGTCGGCAAGGTCGAGGCCGGTATCCCCGAGGACGACCCCCGCAACCCCGCCACCATCGCCGACTCCGTGGGCGACAACGTGGGTGACGTGGCCGGTATGGGCGCCGACCTCTTCGAGTCCTACGTCGGCTCCATCGTGGCCCCCATCGTGCTGGTCTCCCTGCTGGTTCCCGGTGTCATCGCCGGCAGTGGGGCGATCGACCTGTCGGGTCCCGCCGGCGACTTCGCCGAGCGGCTCATGCTGTTCCCGATCCTGATCGGGGCCGTGGGCATGATCGCCTCCATCCTGGGGGCCCTGGCCACCCGGGGGCGGCCCGGCGCCAGCCTCTCCGCCCAGCTCCACACCGGGCAGTACGTGTCCATGGGCCTGACGGTCGTACTGGCCCTGGTCTCGGCCTACCTGCTGTTCAATGGCAGCGACCTGGTCGACAACTGGTTCTACCTGGCCCTGACCATCATCGTCGGTCTGCTGGGCGGCTGGGCCATCGGCCTGACCTCGGAATACTTCACCTCCGACCACTACCGTCCGGTGAAGAGTGTGGCCGCTCAGGCCGAGACCGGTCCGGCCACCGTGGTCATCGAGGGCACCTCCCAGGGGATGCTCTCCACCATGCCGGCGGTGGTCCTGGTGGTGATCATGATCGGTGTCTCCTACTGGCTGGGTCAGAACGCCTTCGCCGGTGACAATCCCCTCGGGGTCTACGGGGTGTCCCTCGCCGCTATCGGCATGCTGGCCGTCACCGGGGTGATCGTGGCCGTGGACGCCTACGGTCCCATCGCCGACAACGCCGGTGGCATCGCCGAGATGGCCGAGCTGCCCCCCGAGGTCCGTGAGGTGACCGACTCCCTGGACTCGCTGGGCAACACCACCGCCGCCGTCGCCAAGGGATTCGCGGTGGGTTCGGCGGCGGTGACCGCCCTGGCCCTGTTCAAGTCCTTCAGCCTCACGGCGGGTACCGGTAGCAGCGGATTCAATCTCGACATCAACGACACCGCGGTGACCATCGGCCTGTTCCTGGGGGCCATGACCCCCTTCGTGTTCGCCGCCCTCACCATGGCCTCGGTGGGTCGGGCCGCTCAGCAGATGATCGTGGAGGTCAGGCGCCAGTTCGCCGAGATCCCCGGACTGCGGGAGGGCAAGCCCGGGGTAAAGCCCGACAGCGCCCGCTGCGTCGACATCTCCACCCAGGCGGCCCTCAAGGAGATGGTGCTTCCCGGCGCTTTGGCGGTCATCCTGCCCCTGGCGATCGGTTTCGTCGACGTCAAGGCCCTGGGTGGATTCCTGGCCGGGGCGGTGGTGACCGGATTCCTCATCGCCATCTACATGGCCAACGCCGGGGGCAACTGGGACAACGCCAAGAAGTACATCGAGGCCGGGAACCTGGGGGGCAAGGGCAGCGAGGCCCACAAGGCCGCGGTGGTCGGGGACACCATCGGCGACCCCTTCAAGGACACCTCGGGCCCGGCCATGAACATCCTGATCAAGCTCATGACCATCGTGAGCCTGGTGTTCGTGCCGGCCTTCATCTGAGCCCGGAACCGAACCTCACCCGGAGGGGTCGGGCCCACGGTCCGGCCCCTCGCCGCGTTTGACGTGGCCGGGGAGGCGATCATCCCGAGGTCCGCGGGCATCGGGTCGGGGTTCGGCGGTGGGCCGCGGTGCTCCGGCGTGGCAGGCTGATCGGGCCGGACCCCGATTGGGGTACACGAGCGGACGCCGAAGGGGGAGAGATGAGTGGTTTCGATCCAGGGGGTGCCCGGGTGCTGGTCACCGGGGCCTCCCGGGGTATCGGTGAGGCCATCGCCAGGGAGTTCGCCGCCGGCGGCTCCGAGGTGGTGCTGGCCGCCCGGTCCGAGGACCGGATCGGGGAACTGGCCCGGGAACTGGGAGGACACGCCTTTCCCCTCGACGTGTCCGATCCCGATCGGCTGTCGGGTTTCGTCGACAGGGTGGAGGCGCAGGTGGGCCCGCTCGACGTGTTGGTGAACAACGCCGGGGTGGAGTCCAGCCACTACCTGGAGAGGACCGACGAGAGCGAGATCTCGCGCATCGTGGCCATCAACCTGGTGGCGCCCATGAGGCTGTCCCGCCAGGTCCTGCCCGGGATGGTCGACCGTGGGCGGGGTCGAATCGTGAACATCTCCTCCCTGGCGGCCATGACGCCGACCCCGGGGCTGGTTGTCTACGGGGCGACCAAGGCCGGACTCACCCAGTTCTCCGACGGTCTGCGCTTCGAGCTGAAGGGCTCGGGGGTGGGGGTCACCGTCGCCCACCTGGGTCCAATCGACACCGAGATGTGGGACAAGGTCGTGGACATCAAGGGTCTCGACGCCGCCCAGGCCCGCCTGCGGCGCATGGGGTTGCTGGTCACGGTGAGCCCGTCGAAGGTGGCCCGGGACGTGGTGAGGGCGGTGAGGGACGGCCGGCGCGAGATCCGGCATCCGAAGCGGCTGTGGTCGAACATGGCCCTGGCCGCCTCTCCCAAGAGGATCACCGAGGCCCTGCTCGCCGGGTTCGATCCCCGCCCCTACGTCGATTGAGATCACCCGGGTCGGATCGAGGTCACCGATCCCCCGGGGCCCGACCAGACTCCTGATTCCGTCGGTGAAACACGCCCGAAACGCTCACGTGACCCTCCCGTCTTCCCCGGGGGGCAGGAAACAGACTCGTCACATTCAGGGAACGGCGGCGACACCTGGATTTCCTAGTTTCACCATCACGGGACCGCGGTCGACCCATCGGCCGGTACACGAGGCGGTTCGGAGAGGGAGAATCAGTGAGACACGGGATCGCACGGAAACTGATGGTGGCCATCCTGGCCACGGTCACGGCGGTGTTCATATTCGCCAACCCCGTAGGGGCGCAGACCGCCGACACCCAGTACGTCCTGGACAACCTGTGGGTGTTCACGGCCGGGGTGCTGGTCTTCTTCATGCAGGCCGGGTTCGCGCTGGTCGAGGCGGGAATGACCCGGGCCAAGAACGTGTCCAACATCATGGCCAAGAACATCGCCGACGCCGGGGTCGGGATCCTGGCCTTCTGGGCGGTCGGTTTCGCCTTCGCCTACGGCGGCGACCACTGGTTGATCGGCACCAGCCGGTTCTTCCTGTCGGGGGAGAGTCTCTTCGGGTTCACCCAGGGGCTGAGCCCGGCCACGGAGTTCTTCTTCCAGTCGGTGTTCGCCGCCACCGCGGTCACCATCGCCTCGGGGGCCATGGCCGAGAGAACCAAGTTCTCCTCCTACATAGCGTTCAGCCTGCTGATGACCGCCGTGATCTACCCGGTGGCGGTCCACTGGACCTGGGGCGGGGGGCTGGTGTCCCGCATCAACATCATGGGGGCGACGTACTCGGACTTCGCCGGCTCCTCGGTGGTGCACGGTGTGGGCGGCATGGCGGCCCTGGTGGGGGCCTGGAAGCTCGGTCCCCGGATCGGTCGGTACAACGAGGACGGCTCGGTCAACGAGATACCGGGGCATTCGATGGCCCTGGCCGTGCTGGGTGTGTTCATCCTGTGGTTCGGCTGGTTCGGGTTCAACCCGGGTTCGGAGCTGGCCGCCGATGACTTCGTGGTGTTCGTGGCTGTGAACACCCTCCTGGCCGCCTGTGCCGGGATGGTCGCCGCCACCGCCCTCAACTGGTACCGGACCGGTGTTCCCAGTATCGCCATGGCCGCCAACGGCACCCTGGCCGGCCTGGTGGCGATAACCGCCGGGGCCGGAACCGTGAACACCTTCGGGGCGGTCAGCATCGGATTCCTCGCCGGACTCCTGGTGGTGCTGGCCATCGCCTTCTTCGACCGCATCCGCATCGACGATCCGGTCAGCGCCATCTCCGTCCACGGTGTGTGCGGAGCGTGGGGAACGCTGGCCATCGGTCTGTTCGCCCGCTACGACGACGCCTTCCTGGGTCGGGACAACGCCGGGCTCTTCTACGGGGGAGGGGTGGCCCAGCTCATCGTTCAGGCCCTGGTCGTGCTGATCCTGTTCAGCTTCGCCGCCGGCGCCTCATGGGTGGTGTTCACCGCCATCGACCGTCTGATGGGGCTGAGGGTTCCCGCCGAGGACGAGGTCATCGGTCTGGACATAACCGAGCACGGTGGTCCCGGCTATTCCCTCGACCAGACCGTCCTGGGACTGGGGGCCCCGGCCACCACCGTGGCCACGACGATCAGCCTGGAGACCCAGGAGACGCTCACCGTCACCTGAGGCCAGGAGTACCTATCGAGTCGGCCCGGGACCCGGAGAATTCCGGGTCCCGGGCGGTTTTCGGATTTGAACCGGTTCGCGGCTCTGCCCGGGGGGTGGGGAAGGAGTTGGACTCCCGGGGCGCGACCCGACCCCAGTTCGTGCGTACATGGATGAGGTGACTCATGAATGACGCTCGTCCAGAGGGGACCTCCAATATCACGGCCAGCCCGGATCGGGAAGAGCAGTCCTCGGTTGTCGGTGGCGCGGACTCCGTATCGGAGACCGCGGCTTCGGACCGGCGGCTGGAAGATCTGATCGCCCTGCACGGTCGTGCTCTGTACCGCTTGGCCCTGGCCATAACCCGCAGCAACGCGTTGGCCGAGGAGGTGGTGCAGGAGACTCTGCTCGTGGCGTGGAGGTCCATGCCGCCGATGGATCTTCAGGGTGAGACCCGATGGATCAGGCGCGTGGCCCGGAATCGTGCCATATCGGTGGTTAGGCACGAATCCCATTCGGTGACATCCAGCGACTGGGAGTTCCTCGTAGCCGGTGGCCCCGACACGGAGAGGGTCGTGGAGGGTCGGCATCTACTGTCGAGGATGCTGGAGGCTCTAGCGGATCTGGACGAGACGGCTAGGGCGATGCTCATTCTGCGTGAGACGGAGGAGTTGACCTACGTGGAGTTGGCCGATCTGTTCGGACTGACCGCCTCGGCGGTGAAGGCTCGTCTGTACCGGGCTCGCCACCAGCTCAAGACGACTCTGAGGGACTGGGAGGTCTGATGAGAATCCCAAGGATGAGAATCTCCGACCGCACACTGCGCAGATGGCTCCGGACCGGCCGTCCCCGCAGGGTGACCCAGCGGCTGGAGGCGGACGAGTCGGTGGTCAGCCGTCTGGAGGCACTCAGCCGTTTAGCGCCTGGTCAGACGACCACCCTTTCGCGGTTGACCACTCCGGCTCCGGAGTTCGAGACGAGGGTGCGGGAGCAGGTTCTGTACCTGGAGGCCAAGTCGGGTGTGTCCTCCATTCTCGTCGATCTGGTGGCCCTGGGGATCCATGTGGGTCGTACTCTGGCTCCCGGCGAGGGCAGCCGCCGTGGTTTCGCCGCTGGTGCCGGGTCCATCGCCTCGGAGACGTCGGAAGAGCGGTCTGAGTGATGATGCGGCGTGGGGTGAGCCGGGTGGTCGGTGGCGCTTGGAGAGTGATTCGGGAGTCGTCGGGCCATGACCGTGGCGGTGCGGACCGGGGGAATCGAGAACGGCGTCGGGAGATTGATTCCTGAGAAGCTGCGCGACCACGGGCGACGCCATGCGTTGTTGGGATGAACCTGATCGAGGCAGACCCACACCGGGAGGTGTCCAATGACCACGGCGACCGATGATCACACGCCGATTCAGACCCATGCTCCAGCTGGGCTGACCCTGCAGACCGACAAGGGAATCACCACGATCTCCGACGCCGTGGTGGCGAAACTGGCGGGACACGCCTGCCGGGAGGTCGAGGGGGTGGCCTCATTGGGCAAGACCTTCAGAAGGCTCCTGGGTAGAGTTCGCCCGGGTGAGGAGTCACTCACCCAGGGGGTGAATGTCGAGGTGGGTCGCAAGGAGGCAGCGGTGGATGTGGTGCTCGTGGTCCGGTACGGGTTCTCGATTCCGACATTGGCCCAAGAGGTACGCGAGAACGTGATCGCTACGGTTGAAGCGGCCACGGGCCTGATCGTCAAGGAGGTCAACATAGAGGTCGACGATCTGGAGTTCGACTCAGAACGGTCCACCAGCAGAGTCGAATAGGAGTGCTGTGCTCAGCCCGCCGCCGGCTCGCACCTCTGATGTCGATTGCGGCCGGGGTGTTGGCGCCGCTGCTGGCGATCGGCCTCGGCGCGTTCCTCATTGCCCTTTCCGCCAACTATCTGGCTCAGTCGATGGGGGGAGCCGGCCCCGTGGGACCGGAAGGCATCGAAGTGGTGGTGGACCGGTTGCGGCGGGGATGGACAGAGGGTGCGGAGGTACTGGTGGGGCTCGCTCTCCTTCTGACGGGGTTGGTCGTGACCGTGGCGGTCCTGGTGAACCGCCCGGGTGCTTCCCCGCGGTGTCTGAATCTGACCGCGACCAGATCTGACGTCCTTGCGCTCGGTGTGGAGCTGGCCAGCATGGAGGCCATGCTTGCTCACCGGGCGGCCAGTGAGGCCGGGGTTGTGCGGGCCCGGGTGAGGATCGGAGGACGGGGACGGATGGCGGTGCGTGCGGTCGTCGATCGGCCTGCGGATCCAGCTCTGGTCGAGGTTCTCACCGTGAGCCTGGAGAGGCTGTGCGGGGAGATGGGACTCCCCTGCGGAGTGGCACGGGTGGAGATCATCGAGCGGGGGCGGGAGCGGGGGAGGGTGAGGTGAGGGCCCTGCGTCTGGCGGCGCGTCTGCTGGTGGGTCTGGCCCTCGCGGCATTCGGGCTGGCTCTGGTTCTGGAGGCCACCGGAACCCTGGACAGGGGCTGGCGTCTGGATCTGGCCACCGTCTTGTGCCGAGTGGCCGCTCCTGGTCTGGACATGTGGGTACTGGGGTTGGTCTCACCGGTGCTGGCGTTGATCGGTCTGATGGTTCTGCTGTCCCAACTGCTTCCTTCCCCGAGTGGAAACCGACGGATCTACGAGGTCGCTGTCGGGGAGGACGGCCGAACCCTGCTCTCGGGACGAGTGGCCAGGGCGGCGATCGAACACGAGGTATCCCTCATCCCTGGAATCAGGTCGATCTCAGCTCAGATGGGTAGACGCGCCGTTCTACTGCGAGTGGAAACCGGTGAGGAGGCGAATCCCACTGAGATCGCATCCGAGGTCGAGCTACGTCTGGGAGCTGAGTTCTGGTCCAGGTTGGGGATGGAGCCCCTGTTCCTGAGGATCCTGATGGTCTACGCGGTAGAGCCGCTCAAGTTGAGGTAGGTAAGGCATGAGATCAGAACGAAAGGCGGTGGCCGGAGGGCTCATCGGTTCCATGGTGGGTCTGGTGTGGGTCACCCTTGGTGGGTGGGCGGTGTTGGCCATGGTGTCATTGGGGATCCTGGGGGGATTGATCGGATGGATGCTGGACCGTCCGGAAACGGTCATCACCTGGTTGGAGCGTCTGAAGCAGGGGTGAGATCCCCGGCTCACCGGGCTCGGGATGTGAGGACCCACCTTCGTGGCCCAGTTCTCCGTCGTGTCATCGGTGACAGGGCCCGGCCGGGGCTTCAGGCGATACCTCCGAGGGTGGCTCAGCTCTGCTGTGGGTCGGGCTTCGACCGGACCACGAAGGGGTGGTCATGAAGTTCCGCGAAAGGGACGAAGAGATGGCCCTCCTCCACCTCGAGGACCACGTGGGTGGCGTGCATGGCTCTCAAGGTTCCCTCCCGTCCCGCCACCCTGACCACCGCACCCAGGCTCAACAATGGGCGAATCGAGCGGCCGGCCGCGATCTGAGCGGCCACGTGCCGACCTCCGAGCACCGAGAGCCCGCCCAGGGCGATGGTGAGCGTCGCGACGAGCCCGGAGGTCAGGAGATTGATGAGGGTGGTGTCGATACCGAGTTGTCCGAAGGCCAGAATGGCGGCGGCGGCGGGCACCGCGACCCTGACGACCTGCTCCAATCCGTGGTTCCGGTGGCCCGAGACCCTTTGGAGGGTTTGGCCCAGAGCGGCAGCGGCCGTGACACCCAGTGCATATCCACCGATCACGAGCAGTCCGGCCACCGCCAGGTTGGGGAGCCACTGGAGTAGGTCGCCGGGGATGTTCTCGAGACGATCGGGGCTTCCGACCCCAACGGCCAGGAGAACACCGGCAGCGAAGATCAGCCAGAAAACGAAGACACTCAGTGGGGAGGAGATCTCTCGTAGGGCGGTTCGGCGGTCGGGACGGTCCAGTCCCCGACGTATCACGAGTCCGAGCAGCGCTCCGACCACCAGGCCGGACAGCACCGCCACCGCAGCGAGGATCAGTTTCTCGTCCATCAACCAATCATCCCACCGGAGCTCGGCCCGCGGTACCGCAGATATCGAGCGCGTCAGTCGTCGCTGGACGAGGCGGCGTTCCTCAGTTCCTTCTGGGCCTCACCGAGGGAACGGGCCAGCTTGGGGAGCCGGGACCCTCCGAAGAGCAACAGCACGACTACGAGGATGATGAGCAGTTCGGGGGCTCCGAGGTTCATGGCTCCGTACTTTCGCTGGGGGTTGATTCGATGGACGTCCGATGACGGTCCGCAGCCACAGTCTGCCCCCGATCGGTGCGTCGGGCCCGTCAGCTCGGAAGCTGCGCTTGACTGGTCATCGGAAGGTTCGATCTCGTACCTGAGTAGACCATCGACACGGTGAAGTTCAGGTGAAGACCCGATCCGAGGTGGGTACGGGCCCCGGCCGGGTGTGGATCCACACGGTTGGGAATGAAGATCGCCCCGGTGGTGGGGGCCGGCTCAGCGGCCCATGGTGAAGAATTCGTCGTTGGGTCTCATGGAGGTGAGGTGCGCCATCCGATTGGAGAGGGCGAAGAACGAGGTGATGGCTCCGATGTCCCAGATGTCCTCGGGGCTGAATCCGTGACGGGCCAACTCGGCGTGATCCTCGGGGCCCACCTCGGCGGGCCGCAGGGCCAGTTTCACCGCGAAGCCGAGCATGGCCCGCTGGCGTTCGGTGACATCGGCCTTGGCCCAGTCGATGGCGATCTGGTCGGCTATGAGGGGGTCGCGGGCCCGGATCCGCAGGATCGCCCCGTGGGCCACCACGCAGTACATGCAGTCGTTGGCGGCGCTGGTGGCCACCACCACCATCTCCTTCTCGGCCTTGGTGAGGCCGCTCTCGCGGTCCATGAGGGCGTCGTGCATGGCGAAGAAGGCCCGGAACTCGTCGGGACGGTGGGCCAGGACCAGGAACACGTTGGGCACGAAGCCGCTCTTTTCCTGAACGGCGATGATGAGGTCCCTGATGTCGTCGGGAAGGTCCTCCAGGTCCGGAACCGGGAAGCTGCTGACTGGGTGCTGGGACGGGTCTGACATGGGATCCTGCCTGGCTGTCGACGACGGGTCGGCGCGGGTCGAGGGTCCGCTGAACCAATGACACCGGGTGCAGCCGGTACCTTCGAGCCTCGTGCCGAGAAAGATTCTGGCCCAGATCGGGCGCGGGTTCGCCATGGGAGCGGCCGACATCGTCCCGGGGGTGAGTGGCGGGACGGTCGCCCTGCTGTTCGGGATCTACGAATATCTGATCGAGCAGATTCGGGACGGTGCCGCCGCCCTGAGCCTGTTGGTCCGTGGTCGTCTCGCCGACGGATGGGAGAGGATCCGTTCCATCGACTGGGTGTTCCTGGTGGCCCTCCTGGGGGGAATCGGTCTGGCGGTGGTCACCCTCGTGGGGTGGCTGAGGAACCAGATCGAGACCAATCCGGTCATGGTCTCCGCCGTGTTCTTCGGTCTGGTGGCCGCCTCGGCCCGGGTCGCCTGGGGCGAGGTCAGGGAGAAGGACCGTCTGAGGGCGGTGGTTCTGGCCGCGTCGACGGTCGTGTCCTTCTTCGTCCTCGGTCTCCGATCGGGACCCGTGGACAATCCGCCCCTACCGGTGGTGTTCGCGGCCGGGGCCCTGGCCATCTGCGCCATGATCCTGCCCGGGGTGTCGGGTTCGTTCATCCTGCTGATGCTGGGTCTCTACGACCATGTGACGGCGGCCGTGGACGACCGGAACCTGTCGGTGATCGCCACCTTCGGAGTGGGGGCGGTCGTCGGGCTGGCGTCGTTCTCAACCCTGCTCCACTGGCTCCTGCGCCACCACCGGGACACGGTGCTGGCCGTGCTGGTGGGGGTTATGGCGGGCTCCCTGAGGGTGCTGTGGCCCTGGCCGGCGGGGGAGAAGGGGATCGACAACGTGGCTCTCGGGGTGCCGGTGGGAGGCGAGGTGATCGGGGCCCTGATCGGGGCCGTGGTGGCCGGGGTGATAGTGATGGTCGTGGCCGAGATGAGTCGTCGTCGGGCCCTGACCGAGGCGGGCCTCCCCGTCGACGGGGTCGGATAGAGGCTGAAGTCCTGTACCGTCCGGCCGAGAAATACGAATCGGAGAACTCCGAATCGCGCCGGTCCGCCGCCCCATCGGTGAGACCGGACCGTGGTTCGCCCTCCATCCCGTCCGCCGCCCGCCACATCATGATCCAGAGCGATCCCCGGAGAGACCACCTTGGGTAAGCCACTTGTAATCGTCGAGTCCCCGGCCAAGGCCCGGACCATCGCGGGCTACCTCGGGAATGACTACATCGTCGAGTCCTCGGTCGGCCACATCAGGGACCTCCCCCGCTCGGCCGCCGATGTCCCCAAGACGTACAAGGGCGAGAGCTGGGCCCGGCTCGGTGTGGACACCGACAATGACTTCAAGCCCCTGTACGTGGTCACCGGTCGGGCCAAGGAACAGGTGCGCCGGTTGAAGGCACTTCTCAAGGAGGCCGACGAGCTCTACCTGGCCACCGATGAGGACCGCGAGGGGGAGGCGATCGCCTGGCACCTACAGGAGGTCCTCAGCCCGCGGGTACCGGTGAAGCGGATGGTGTTCCACGAGATCACGCCCCGGGCCATCCGGGACGCCATCGAGAATCCCCGGGATCTGGACCGTCGCCTCGTCGACGCCCAGGAGGCCCGTCGGATACTCGACCGGCTGTACGGCTACGAGGTCTCGCCGGTGCTGTGGAAGAAGGTCATGCCCAGGCTGTCCGCCGGGCGGGTGCAGAGCGTGGCCGTCCGCCTCATCGTCGAACGTGAACGTGAACGCATGGCGTTCGTCTCGGCGGAGTACTGGGGTGTCGAGGGCAGTTTCCGGCGTGGCTCCGACCGGCCCTTCGGTGCCTCCCTGGTGGCCCTGGATGGGGCCCGGCTGGCCACCGGCAAGGACTTCGATCGCCGGGGACAGGCCCGCGACGGGGTGGTGGTCCTGGATCGTCCGGGGGCCACGGGACTGGTGGAGGACCTCCAGGGTCGTTCCCTCGAGGTGAGCTCGGTCGACTCCAAGCCCTACCGCCGTCGTCCCGCCGCTCCGTTCATGACGTCCACCCTCCAGCAGGAGGCCGGTAGGAAGCTGGGGTTCTCCTCATCGCGCACCATGAGAGCGGCCCAGAGGCTGTACGAGAGCGGCTACATCACCTACATGAGGACCGACAGCACGACACTGTCCGGTGAGGCCATCAGTGCCGCCCGCAAGCTGATCGCCGGTCGATTCGGATCGGAGAACATGCCCGATTCCCCCCGGCGGTACTCCCGCAAGGTGAAGAACGCCCAGGAGGCCCACGAGGCGATCCGGCCCGCCGGGACCACCTGGAAGAGTCCTGATCAGGTGGCGGCGGAGGTGCAGGGCGACGCCGCCCGGGTCTACGACCTGATCTGGCGGCGCACGGTGGCCAGCCAGATGATCGACGCCACCGGCCGCACGGTGACCATTCGCCTGGTCGGCGACACCTCGGGGGGACACCGGGTTGAGTTCTCCACCAGCGGCACGGTCATAACCACCCCGGGGTTCCGCCTGGCCTACGTGGAGGGCGAGGATCAGTTCGACGGTGACAGTCAGCAACTTCCGGATCTGGCCGAGGGAGACCGGGTCGACATAGAGGGACTGGAGCCCAAGGGTCACGAGACGACGCCCCCCTCCCGCTACACCGAGGCCTCCCTGGTGAAGAAACTGGAGGAACTGGGCGTCGGCCGTCCCTCCACCTACGCCTCGATCATCGAGACCATCCAGGACCGCGGGTACGTGTGGAAGAAGGGTTCGGCCCTGGTGCCGGCCTTCACCGCCTTCGCCACCGTCACCCTCCTCGAGCAGCATTTCCCCCACCTGGTCGACTATGCGTTCACCGCCGAGATGGAGGACGACCTGGATCAGATAGCCGCCGGGGACCGCGAGGCGGTGCCGTGGTTGAGGGACTTCTACTTCGGCCCTTCGGGTCCGGGGGAGGGCGAGGGGACCGGAAACGGCGACACCGATCACCGTGGCCTCAAGTACATGGTCTCCGAGCAGCTCGGTGAGATCGACGCCCGCCAGATCAACTCCATTCCCATCGGGGTGGACGCTGAAGGCACACCGGTGGTGGTGAGGGTGGGAAGATACGGCCCCTACGTCCAGAGGGGTGACGACAAGGCCGGAATCCCCGACGACATCGCCCCCGATGAACTCACCATCGACCGGGCGGTGGAACTCCTCGAGGCCCCCTCGGGCGACAGGGTCCTCGGTGTCGATCCCGAGACCGGGGTGGAGGTGGTGGCCCGGGCCGGACGCTTCGGTCCCTACGTGACCCTCGGGATGCCCTCGGACGACAACCCGAAGCCCAAGACGGCGTCGCTGTTCAAGGACATGGATCTCGAGACCGTCAGCCTCGAGGACGCCCTGAAGCTCCTGAGTCTCCCCCGGGTCGTGGGTAGCGACGACGAGGGGGTGGAGATCACGGTCCAGAACGGCCGCTACGGCCCCTACCTCAAGAGGGGCAAGGACACCCGGAGTCTCGAGAGCGAGGACCAGTTGTTCACCCTGGACCGGGAGGGGGCCCTGGCCCTGTTGGCCCAGCCCAAGCGGGGCCGGGGTGCCGTGGCCAAACCCCCGCTCAGGGAACTGGGCCCCGACCCGGTCAGCGGAGGTCAGATCCTGCTCAAGGACGGCCGATTCGGTCCCTACGTCACCGATGGGGAGGTCAACGCCTCACTCCGCAAGGACGACGACCCCGAGACGATCACCCCCGAGAGGGCGGCCGAGCTCATCCAGCTGCGTCGCGAGCGGGGCCCGGTCAAGAAGAAGGCCCGAAAGAAGAAGGCTCCGGCCAAGAAGAAGGCCACGGCGAAGAAGAGCGCGACCAAGAAGAAGGCCCCGGCGAAGAAGAGCGCGAC
>Ga0256841_1001075_pt1 | contig 25017 bp, 28 predicted proteins | sample 356308metaG_FD_185971 | JGI IMG/M metagenome (GOLD analysis project Ga0256841, IMG submission 185971) | Hydrothermal vent microbial communities from Mid Atlantic Ridge, Atlantic Ocean - 356-308 | ecosystem: Environmental > Aquatic > Marine > Hydrothermal vents | place: Atlantic Ocean: Mid...
CCCGGGGGCACGGTAGCGCAGGAGGATTTTCCGCGCCAGCATCAGGAGCCGCTTTCGCCTTCTTCCCGGGTCTCGGCGACGATATCCTCCAGACTTTCCTTGGCCTGAAGCACGACATCCTTACCCTTCTCACCCACCGACACGGCGGCGGCGATGATCTCCTTGCGGTATTTGTACACCAGAATCCCGGCGGCGACGCCAAGGCCGAACATCAACAAGGGATGACGGGAAAGACGCCTCACCAAGCCGCCCCCGGCACCGGCCGCCACCGCTTTCATGGCGTGGCTTCCCGGATTGTTCGGCATCATCGGACCGTGGGGACCCGGCCCCATCATGCCGGCCATCATCGGGCCCATCATGGAACCATGGGACCGGGCCATTTCGGCCGCCTCGGCGGCGGCTTCCGTCATTTTCTTACTCCCGTGCACATGTGCCATGACATATCCTCCTATTTATCGGTTTTTTCTTCGGAAACCTGGGTCTGTTCCACGATCTCGTCTTCGTGGAGCATGCGGTAGATTCCCAGACACCCTTCACAGCAGAACTGCTTGACGCCGTTTCGGGTCTGGAGACGAAAATCGGGAATTTCCACGGGCAGGGAACAAAGGTCGCAACTGGGTTTTTCCTCGGCCATTCCATCTTACGCTTGGTTGATATCGACGCCCTCGGATTGTAGCACCGCCCTCAACGGCGGCCGAAACGACAAAACGGGCGCCTTCCCTGGCGCCCTTCCGCCGTCTTGCCAAAAATGTCATCAATGACAGCTGAAACCCGACGCCGCGTCCCCACATTCCTCGTTTTTGCCATTGACGGCCCGGCTGGAGGCCCGCATCAACGCCATGCGCATCGCGCCGGTCAGGGCCGATCCCAAACCGAAACGGGCCGCCAGGGCCGGCACCACGATCAGCGCGGCCACCGTCAAAGTGGTACCCAGCAACAGGGTTCCCGCATCATGCCGGGGTTGCCGGGTCATCGTGGCAATCGCTTTTTCGCTCATGGCAGTCACCTCTCGGAGCTGAGTCGATGGTTTAGATGGTTAAAGGCATACAATGTGCCAGGTTATTAGCCCGTTGATATTTCCGGTAATTTTTGAACGCAGGAAGGACCGGGAACGCGGTGACTGCGTCATATCCCGCAAACTGTGTGATATGACACAGTCACGCGAAAAAAAACGACGATCCGCCTTCGTCCCGACCGTTGCACGATTTTTGCGAGGAAAACGATTTTGACCACCGAAGGAGCCTTTCAGGAAATGCCGCCTGCGCTAAGACGCTGGGCCGGCCTGGCTTTCAGCATCCTGGGCATTCTGGCCATCGTCTGGCTCGATGCCCGCTTCGGCCGGCACGCCCACCATCAGTTGTCCCGGGTCAGCTATTCCCTGGCGCTGATGATCGGTTTCATGACCAGTTTTCACTGCGTCGGCATGTGCGGCGCCCTGGTGTTGAGCTACACCACCCAGGACACCGCCCTGGGACGCCCGTCCTTCCGCTCCCATTTCTGGTACGGCCTCGGCAAGACCCTGTCCTACACCGTCATCGGTGCGGCATTTGCCACACTGGGCGGCATCGTCGCCTTCACTCCCTGGCTGCGGGGCGTGATCGCCATCGCCGCCGGGGTGTTTCTCATCCTGTTCGGCCTCAACATGCTGGGACTGATCCGCCTGCGGCTGCAATTGCGCACGCCGGCGGCGCTGATGCGTTTCATCGGGCGCCAGTACAAAAAGCACAGCCACCCCTTCGTCATCGGCCTGGTCAACGGCCTGATGATCGTCTGCGGCCCTCTCCAGGCCATGTACATCCTCGCCGCCGGCACCGGCGATCCACTCCAGGGGGCGGCCCTGCTGTTCTGCTTCGGAATCGGTACCCTGCCGGTGATGCTGGGATTCGGGGTGTTCGCTAGCACCCTGGCCAAAAGCGTCGGCCCCAAGCTGGTGAAATTCTCCAGCGTGGTCGTGATGGTGATGGGGGCGGTGATGCTCAACCGCGGCCTGGCCCTGGCCGACACCGGCTACGACCTGCAAACCCTGACCACTCGCATCGGCGAGTTCCGGGCCGGCCCGAAGGCGCCGGTCACGCTGCGGATGCGCGTCGGCGCGAAGGATTTCGAACCGGACCACTTCGTGCTGCAACGAGGGAAGCCGGTCCGCTGGGAAATCGAGGTCGAGCAAACCGCTTTCTGCCGTTCGGCCCTGGAAATCCCCTCCTTCCAGGTCACGATCCAACTCCGACCCGGCATTCAGGCGGTGGAATTCGCCCCGCCGCGGCAGGGTCTGATCCTGTGGCACTGCCGGAAACCGGAACGCTGGGGGGCGTTCACGGTTCAGTGAGCGTGGTCGTGACCGTGATCATGATCGTGCCCGTCCCCGTGGGTGTGCGGCACCAGGTCGTGGAGCCATTCGCCGATTTCGTCCCGGACGCTGCCGTGCCGGTGGCCGGACGCCTCCACCGGCACCGCCCTGACCGCGACCCCGTATTTGTACACCATCAGACCGCCGTAATCGGCGGCGATCGTCAGGTTCAACACCATGAACGCGGCCAGCAGAAGATGCACGACCCGGCCGACGCGCCAGAAGCGCCCGCGGTTGAGCAACCGCCAAAAAAGCAACAGCCAGGCCAGGGCGGTGGTGTTCAGGGCGAAATAACGGTGGTTTTCCATGATCTCGTGGACCCCGGGGGGATGGGGCACGGTTAAAGCCGCCTGCAGACCGAAGGCGGCGGCGACGACGGCACCCACCGCCCCCAGGCCCAACAACCAGTTGGCTATCACGAAAAGCGCCCGGCTGCGGAAGACGGCGGCAAGAAGATCAACGACGAGGAACACGCTCAGAAAGGCGATGGGGAAATGGACGAAGAGGGGATGGATGTTCGCCATCTCCCGAAGGCCGGGAAAAAACTCTACAATAAAGTCCATGGCACGCTTCGGATCGATTGGGCAGCCAACAGCATAACGGCCGTGCCAGAACCGGACAAGCCATCGTGGCGCCCGATGAAATCGGTCCGTGATCGATTGTCAAATTCACCAGTCAACAAGGAGCCATCATGCAAATACCATTGCAGGTCACCTTTCGCGGCTTGCCCCATTCGGAAGCCATGGAAAACCGCATCCGTGAGAAAGTGCAGAAACTGGAACGCTACTACGACAAGATCACCAGCTGCCGCGTCATGGTGGAACGCACCCACCACAAACATCACAAGGGCGATCTGTACCACGTCCGCATCGATCTGACCGTACCGGGCAAGGAAATCGTCATCAGCCGGGAACACCACGACAACCACGCCTACGAAGACGCCTACGTCGCCATCCGCGACGCCTTCCAGGCCGCCGCCCGCCAATTGGAGGAATACGCCCGCATCCAGCGCGGCGAGGTCAAAGGCCGTGGCAAGGCCGCCCTGGGCTGATTCCATCCGGGATGGGCGCCGGCCCGGCGCCCATCCTTTCCCCTCAGACCCCTTCCAACCGCCTGTCCAGCCAGGCATCCATTTCCGCCAGCAGCCGCGCCGTCTGCGGTGGCTGCAGAAACAACTGCTCGTGATAAGGCAAGGGCAAGGAGCGGACCCGGTTGTCGGGATGGTTGGCCCGCGTCGCCGCGGCGAAGTCCTCGTTGCCCCAGGCGGCCGTGATCGGGTCCCGGTCGCAGTAGAGCAGGTAGTACGGCACCGGGAAATCGGCCATACGCGTCCGAAAGCGGACGATTTCCTTCTCGATGGCCAGCACCCAACGCAGCAGGGTGCGAGGAACGATGTAGGGATCGCGGCGCAGCCGTTCCTTTTCTTCCTCCCAGTCGGTCAGACAGTCCAGTACCCAGGACGGACGACAGGGGGTCAGCAGCCAGCGCAATCCCGGCAGCGAAGCCAGTTCCGCCACGGCTTCGATCGGGACGGCGGCCAGACAGGCGGGCAGCCGGCGCCGCTCGAGACAGGCCTCGAAAAGACGAAAGGACAGATCGATAAAAGGATTGACCAGACGGCCGAACCACCCCGGCAATCGGCTGACGGCGAAGGCCGGTCCCGGGAGCAGGATGCCGGTGAGCGGCGTCCGGTCCTCCAGTACCACCGAGGCCGCGACCAAGCCCCCCAGGCTGTGGGCCAGAACGAAGACCGGCCCCCGCCACTGGCGGCGCACGAAGGCCAGGGCGGCGCGGAAATCGGCCTTCATGGGCGCCAGGGTTCCCAGGGCCGCCTGCTCCCGAAAGGCATGGCTGGCATCATAGCGCCGGCCCCCCCGGCGGATGGCCTCGTCGGCCCGGCGCAGCACCGGGTTAGTCAGACCATGACCGTGCAGATCCACCCCGGCCAGGTGAAAGCGGCGGGCGAAATGGTCGGCGACCGGGCGGTAACGGCCGACGTATTCGTTCATGCCGTGCACCAGCAGCAGCGCGGCCTGCGCCCGTTCCGCTGGCCGCCACAGCAGATGCAGCGGCGATTTCCGGTGGTCCACTTCGACGAACCGGCTTTCCCCCCAGCGGGGATAGGGACGGTCGACCCGCTGGCGACAGCGAAGGCCCATCAATCCCCTTCGCGGTTGATGTCGCAGCAGTGGGCCTCGGTCACCAGTACCGTCCCCCGAACCGGATTGGGACGGTAGGTGGTGCAGCCTTTCAGGCCAAGCTGGTAGGCGCGGTGATAGATGCCGCGAAAATCCTCGAAGGGAAAATCCGCCGGCACGTGAATGGTCTTGGAGATGGCGTTGTCCACGTGGGCCTGAACCGCCGCCTGCATCGCCAAATGGGCCTCCGGCGCCAATTCGGTGGCGGTGACGAAATGATCCGGCACCGGCCTGCCGGGAAAGCGCCGCTGCCACAACCGCCAGGCGGCATCCGCCACCGCCACCCGGCGGCATTCGCCATCGCCCAATTGCAGCACCCGCTCATAGTACCAGGCGAACACCGGCTCCAGACCGCTGGAGACGTTGCCGGCCAGCAGGCTGATGGAGCCTGTCGGCGCGATGGCCAACAGGTGGCTGTTGCGCAGGCCGTGCTCGGCGATGGTTTGGCGAACCGTTTCCGGAAGCCCGACCACGAACCGGCCCTGCAAATAGGCATCCCGGTCGAACAGCGGAAACACTCCCTTTTCCCGGGCCAGCTCGGCCGACGCCCGGAACGCGGCGTGGCAGATGGTCGCCGTGATCCGGCCGGCCAAACGGCGCGCTTCCTCGCTGGCGTAGTGCAGCCCCACCATCAGCAGCGCATCGGCGAGACCGGTGAATCCGAGACCGATGCGGCGGGTCCGGCGGGCCTGGTCACGCTGTTTCGCCAGGGGGAAACGGGACAGGTCGATGACGTCGTCGAGAAAACGCACCGCCACCGGCACCGTGGCGGCGAGGGCCTCGAAATCGACCCGGGCCCCGGCACCGAAGGGATCGCGGACGAATCGGACCAGATTGATCGATCCCAGATCACAGGCACCGTAAGGCGGCAACGGCAATTCCGAGCAGGGGTTGGTGGTGTGGATGCGTTCGCAATAGTACAGATTGTTCCACCGGTTGATCCGGTCGATGAACAGCACCCCCGGCTCGGCCACCTCGTAGGTGGCCCGCATCAGCCGGTCCCACAATTCCCTGGCCCGGACCACCTTCAGCACGCGGCAGGGAACCGGGCGGTCGTAGCCGGGCCACTGGCGCATCACGCTGCCTTCGCCGCAACCGGGGGCCAGGTGTTCCGCCGGAAACACCAGGGGCCAATCCCGATCGCGTTCGACGGCGGTCATGAAATCGTCGGTCACCTTCACCGACAGGTTGAAGTTGCGCAGGGCGTCGGGATCCCGCTTGGCCTCGATGAACTCGGCAACGTCGGGATGGTCGCAGCGCAGGGTCGCCATCATGGCGCCGCGGCGGCTGCCGGTGGACAGCAAGGTGGCACAAGCGACGTCGAAGATGTGCATGAACGACACCGGGCCTGAGGCCACGTTTCCAGCCCGGCGCGCCCGGCTGCCCCGGGGCCTCAAAGTGGAAAAGTCGTAGCCGACCCCGCCGCCCTGCTGCATGGTCAGGGCCCCTTCCTTGAGGGCCTCGAAGATCCCGTCCAGGGAATCCTCGATCAGGCCCATGGCGAAGCAGTTGAACAGGGTCACCTGCCGGCCGGTGCCGGCACCGGCGAGAATACGCCCGCCGGGCAGAAACTTGAAATCCTCCACCAACTGGTAGAAACGCGCCTGCCAGCGCTCCGGCTCCCGCTCCACTCCGGCCACCGCCCGTGCGACGCGTCGCCAGGTGTCGCGGACGTCGCTTTCCCCCTCGGCCCGGTATTTGGTCTGCCAGACGATGCGGGAGATTTCCTGTTCGAAGGGCGCTTCGCTCATGGCAGCCCGTCCAGGGTCAGGAGCCCTTCCCGGCGCATGCGCTCCTCCAACCGGGCCAGTTCCCGCTCCCGCTCCATCCCGGCGACGGCGTGAACCTTTCCCTGCCTGACGAAGAAGGCGATGAAATCCCGGCGCTCCACGCTCCCGGCGATGCGGATCTCGTCCCACGCCGATGCATGACCGACATAATGCAGGGTCACGCCGTACTGGCGGGTCCAGAAATAGGGAACCCCCCGGTAGACCTGCCGTGCGCCGGCCGCGTTGGCACCGGCGATGCGGCCGTGCTGGGCCGCCACCCGCCAGTGCTCCACCCGGATGGTCCCGCCGCCTCGCCAATCGGAGAAACGGGCCAGGTCGCCGGCGGCGTAGAGGCCATCGGCGGCCTTGAGGGTGTCGTCCACCAGAATGGCGCCATCCGGGGCCTTCGCCACCCCGGTGACGAAATCGGTGGCCGGCTTCACCCCCACCCCGACCACCACCAGATCCGCCGCCAGTTCGGTGCCGTCGTCCAAAACCACCCGGCGAACCCGCCCCTCGCCTTCGAAGCGCTGAACGGTGCGGCCCAGATGAAACCGCACCCCCGCTTCCTCGTGCATGGCCTGCATCATCGTGCCGATCTCCTTCCCCAGGATGCGCTCGAAGGGCACGGTTTCCGGGGCGACCACGGCCACCGCCAGACCGCGCTTGTTCAAGCTCTGGGCCACTTCCATGCCGATGAAGCCGGCACCCACGATCACCGCCCTGGCGGCGTTTTCCGCCGCCTGGCGCAAAGCTTGCCCGTCGGCCAGGGTACGCAAACGGAAAACGCCCGCCAGACCGGCGCCGGGGACGGGCAGGGGACGGGCCACCGCCCCCGTGGCGATCACCGCGGTGTCGTATTCGACGACCGTACCGTCTTCCAGGGTCACCGCCTTGCGTCGGGCGTCCAGGGCGGTCGCCTTTTGGGCCACGATTTCGATGGCGCGCTCGCGGTAGAACTCGGGCGGGCGCAGCGGCAGCCAGGCATCGGAGGCCTCGCCGCTGAGATAGCCCTTGCTCAACAGGGGGCGGTCGATGGGCGGAAACGCCTCGGCGCCGGTGATCCAGACGATCCGACCGCCGAAGCCGTGGTCGCGCAAGGCCTCGACCGCATAGGCCCCGGCGCAGCCGCCACCCACCACGACGCCGATCCGTTCGTCTTCGGGATCGCGCCCCGGCGGCACCTTTTCCGGCGGCCGTTCCGGGATCGTCACCCACACCTCGCCATCGTCGATCCGTACCGGATAGACCAGCAGACCGTCGAGCCCGGGCGGTTCCAGCAATACGCCGCTGCGGGCATCGAACGTGGCGTGATGCCAGGGGCAAACCACCCGGTCCCGACACAGGGCACCGGCGGCCAGGGGAGCCTCGTAATGGGGACAGAGGGCGCCGAGCGCGTGAAAGCCGTCGTCCAGACGCACCAGCAGAACTGCCGTCGCACCCGCCTGGACCTGCTTCATCTGTCCGGGTGCCAGATCCTCGACCCGGGCGACCTTGAATTCCGCCATGTCCGCACCTCCTCAGCTCAAAGTGCAACCGGTCCACGCCGGCGGATCGCTGGCGGGAAAACTTTCCTCCAGAGCCTCGTCGATCCGGCGTTCATACTCGGCACTCGCCTGGGCGAAGCGGCCGGCCCGGGACAGAAACGCCGCCGCCTTCACCAGCGGCCACACCTCGGTATGGCTGTGCCCCAGGGAACGCATCACCATGGCCGCCTCGATGGCGGCGGCGTGATCCGGGGCCTCGAAGTGATAGAGCATGTCGTAGGGCCCCAGTACGGCGTACCCGGTCCGAAGCCTCACTGCCGGACACAGCGCGGTCATCTTGGCTTCGATGCGACGGTCGAGATCGGCAAGATCGTCGGTCCCCCCGGAACCGAAACGGCAAAGCATGAGATAATCGGCCATGGTCCCCTCCTCCGATCCGGCGTTGCAAATCCGATTATCATCCGCACTTGCCGAGACTTCAAGCACCCCCGTGACCCGAGCTCAACACCTATCAATTTACTTTTACGGGAGCTGGGAAGGGTCTGCCGGACCGAAATTCGTCCGTAAATTTAGGCCCGGAGCGGCCATCCATGGCCGCTGACAGACCCTTCCCAGCCCCCTTCGGCAGAAGTGATAGGTGGTAAGTGACCCGAGTATCCAGCTACCGAATGGCAAAAAGAACCGCCGCCCGAAGGCGGCGGTAAACGGCAAGATGGAATCAGATTCCTTTCTGCTCCGGGGTCAATTCCCTGAGCCAGGCTTCGACCTCCGGGTCCAGTTTCCCGGTTCCGGAAAGTTCCAGGGTGTCCCCGAGCCAGCCGTGGAATACCAGCGGCAACGGCAACACCCCCTGACCACCGTAGCCGTTGAGCGCGGTGATGTCCGGGTCGGTGGGATCGGCCAGCAGAACGCGACCGGCGATCTCCAAAGTATCCATGTCCACCACGGTCAGGACGTTGGAGAACTTGCTGGCCACATAGGCATAGTAGCCGCCCCCCTTCTTGAAGCCGAACTCGACCCCGTGGGCACCGGGATCGCAGGGCAGCTGCTTGATCACCCGGTTGGTGGCGGTATCGATGATGGAGATGGTGGCACTCAAAGTATTGGCGGTGACCACGTACTTGCCATCGGGACTGACCGGGGTCTGGATCGGCAACAGGCCGTAGGCCGGTCCTTTGGTCTTGCCGGAGACGGGGTCGTAGTCGGCGGCCAGATCGATATCCTTGATCTTCTTTTTGGTCTTGAGATCGATCACCGACATCGAGGCCAGCATCGGCGGTGTCCCCAGAAGGTTGGCGACATAAGCGTAATCCCCCTGGGGCCGGATGCCGACGGCGATGGGAATCACCCCGCCGGTGGGAATTTCCGTGACCCGTTCACTGTCCAGATCCACCACCGAGACACCGGCGGCCAGGGCGTTGGGGGTCACCATGTATTTGCCGTCGTCGCTGATCCAGTGACCATGGGGCCCGGCATGATCACCGACCTTGATGGAACCGAGAAGGTTGTGATTGCGTCCCGGAGACAGCTTGGCGACCCGGTCTTCACCGTTGATGGCCACGTAGAGGGTGTCGGTACCCGGCCGGGTGATGACGTGGGAGGGATCCTGGCCCACGGTAACCACACTGTAGATATCGCCGCTCTTGCGGTCGAAGGTGGTCAGGCGTTTGTCGAACCACTCGGTCTGGTAGATGTAACGGTAGGCCCGGTCGGTCCACATGTTGTGGGGATGGTTCATGTCGATACGCACCCCTTTGACCTTCTTCCGGATGGTCCAGGTGGCGGTATCGAGCTGGGTCGCGGAACCGGGCTTGTCCTTGCCCGCGATCTTCTCGAACTGGGTGTTGACCCAGACCTCGCCCACGCCGGGCACCTTGGGCTTGAACACTTCGTTGGGCACCGAGACGCTCAGGGCGCTGAGGGAAACCACCGTGCCGCCCAGGTTGAGGGGGATGTCGGGTAGATTCACCTCCCAGACGGGCTTGGTGTAGTCGCGCCACAGGGACGGGGTGGTGACCACGAAGAAAGTGCGCAGCAGCTTCTTGGCGATGTCACTGGTGGTGGGCACCCTGGCGCCGGTGACCAACTGGATTTCCCGTCCCAGATCCAAACCCTCGGTCTTGGGATCGTCGACGATCACGGCACCGAACATGTAGGGATGGACCTTGCAGGTGAAGACGTAGAGCCCCGGTTTGTCGAACTTCACCGTGACGCTGGCAGTGGACGGCTTGTCCTGGTCCACCGGGAAATCTTTGGCCCCCGGCTGCCAGATCAGGCTGGTGATGGTGTGCTCGGCGTTGACGTCGGTCATCTTGATCAGCACCGCTTCCCCCGGCTTGACCACCACCAGGGCATCGCCGTCGGTGGGATCCCGGAACCAGGTACCCGGCTCGTCGGTCATTTCCAGGACGGCCGAGGGCATCACACCGGCGACACTGAGGATGGCCCCTGCCTCATCCGAGGCCGGAGCCTTTTCCGGCGTCTTGAACTTCAGTTTGACCGCTTCGGCGGGAACGCTCAGGCCCAGGCCGGCAACCAGGGCCATCGTGGAAAACAGGGATTTCAGTTTCATGGCTTACTCCTCCTCTCATTGGCGTGGAACGACGCGGAACTTGCCCATCATGCCGCTCTGCATGTGCTGGATGACGTGACAGTGGTAATGCCAGTCGCCGGGGCCCACCCCCTCGCCGGCCCTGACTACGAAGCTGGTGCGGCTGATGGGGCCGATGTTGACGGTGTCCACCACGTGGGTGGTGCCCGGTTCGATCCAGCGGTGACCGTGGAGATGGAAGGTGTGGAAGGCGGTGCCGATACCGATGACGTGGAAACGCACCAGTTCCCCCTCCCGGGCGCCGACGATGGGGTTGGTCCACAGAGGAATCTGGCGGTTGACGATGTGGTTGATCTCCTGGCCCCAGAAGGTGGTCTCGTGCATCCACAGGATGAACTCACGCTTGACGTCCCGGAGGTTCACCTGGGTGAGCTTGCCGTCGATCAGAGCGGGCACCCTGCCGCTCCTGGGATTGACGATCAGGGTACCGAACAGACCCTTGTCCTCGGCTCCCACCTTGGGATCACCGAAGGCGTGGTCGTGATACATCCAGGTGCCGGCGGTACCGGGAGCGGCGATCCACTCGTAGGTGTAGGGTTTGCCCGGAAAGGCGGCGTGATCGGCCACGCCGTTCAACACCTTGGTGGTGCCGTCGCTGTCGAAGGGGTAGTGGACCCCGTGGACGTGAAGACTCACCGGCAGATCGGAACCCTCGATGCCGTGTTCCAGGGTGACGTAGGCGGTGTCGCCTTCGGTCAGGACGATGGCCGGTCCCGGGATGGTGGGGCCGGAAGCGTACTGGCCGGTCCGGTCCTCGGTCCGGCCGCCATCCTCGACCTGATGGCGTACCATCTGATAGGCCAGCTGTCCCGAGGGCATCGGCACCGCCCGCAGGGTGATGCGGTGGACCGCCGCCTGCAACGGCGGAACAATGCCCAGCAGGATGGTCAGCAGCAGGAAACGGATTTGCATAACCTTCTCCAACGTGCAGTTTCAACGCGAATCACAGTAAAACCTCGCGAATAAAGTTTGTCAATATTTTTGTTTATAAAGTTAATATTGAGCGGACATCGAAACACGGTACACTGATCATCGTCACGATTCGGGAGAAAAACGTGCTCACCAGCTTCGGCGAACGCCAGCAGCAGTTGCTCGGCCTGCTGCTGGAAAACAAGTCTGGCATGACCATGGAGGAGCTCGCCCGCGCCCTGGGGGTGTCCAAACCGGCGGTCCACCAGCATCTGACCGTCCTGGAACGGGACGGCTACGTCACCCGCCGTGCTCTGGTGAAGACCGGCGGCCGCCCCAGTCAGGTCTATGCCCTCAGCGACCGGGGCATCCACCTGTTTCCCAAGCACTACGCCTGGTTCTCCCGGTTGCTGTTGGAACAACTGCTCGAACAGATGGGCAGCGAGGCGGTGGAGAAACTGCTCTACCGCCTCGGCCGCGAAACCGCCGCCTCGCTGCGGGAACGCCTCCAGGGCAAGGAAGGAGCGGAAAGGATCCGGGAAGTAGTGCGGATCATGCAGGAATTCGGCTACCAGGCCCGGGTGGTGGAAACGGAAACCGGCCTACCGGAGATCAGCGCCAAGAACTGCGTCTACCACGACCTGGCCAAAGTCCACCGGGAAGTCTGCGCTTTGGATCTGGGTCTGCTGGACGGCCTGCTGAAGGGCACCGTGGTCCAGAAGACCTGCATGGTCCGCGGCGGCGGCGACTGCCGTTTCTGTCTCCAGCGCCAGAAGGAAGAAAACCGATCCATCCTGAGAGGCCAGAACCCCCGCCAGTAGAACCCGGATTCCGGATTCGCCTGGCCCGCACTTTGCGGCGAGAGGGCAGCCCCACCAAAAAGGTCAGCCAAAGGGGTCAGGCTTTCGTTTTTTTGTTTTGGGGGAACGGGGGAAAGAAAAGCCTGACCCCAATGGTGAAATCAGGGGTTGCGGCGGTATTCCGCCGTCACCGTGGTATAGATGCCGCCGCGGACGTTGAATTTGGCTTCGATCCGCATCCAGCGCGGCTGGCAGGCGGCCACCAGGTCGTCGAGGATCTGGTTGGTGACCGCCTCGTGGAAGGCGCCCTCGTTGCGGTAGGACCATAGATAGAGCTTGTAGGACTTGAGTTCGATGCAGAGCCGGTCGGGAATGTACTCGATCAGGATGGTGGCGAAGTCCGGCTGGCCGGTCCTGGGGCACAGGCAGGTGAATTCCGGCGACTCGATGCGGATGGTGTAATCGCGGTCAGGATTGGGATTGGGGAAGGTTTCCAGTTGCTTGCTCGGTTTGGCGGTCATGGATATCTGAGTCTGAAGATTGGACGATGCCGGTATAATACGGCAATCTCGTTGTCTTTGGACGCCCTGCCCCGACGAACATTCCCTCCATGCGCCTGGAAAAGATCAAACTGGCCGGTTTCAAGTCCTTCGTCGATCCCACCACCCTGGTGCTGCCGGGACGGCTGATCGGTATCGTCGGTCCCAACGGCTGCGGCAAGTCGAACATCATCGACGCCGTCCGCTTCGTCATCGGGGAAAGTTCGGCCAAGCACCTGCGCGGCAGCGCCATGAGCGACGTGATCTTCAACGGCTCGGCCAGCCGCACTCCGGTGTCTCTGGCCTCGGTGGAACTGATCTTCGACAACGGCGACGGACGAGCCGGCGGGGAGTTCGCCCGCTATGCCCAGATCTCGGTCAAGCGCCAGGTGACCCGTGAGGGTCAGTCCCAGTATTTTCTCAACGGCAGCCGCTGCCGCCGACGCGACATCATGGACCTGTTCCTGGGCACGGGACTGGGGCCACGCAGCTACGCCATCATCGAACAGGGCATGGTGTCGCGCTTCATCGAGGCCCGCCCCGAGGAATTGCGCCTGTTCATCGAGGAAGCCGCAGGGCTCTCCAAATACAAGGAACGGCGCCGCGAAACCGAAATCAAGCTCGAACACACCCGGGCCAATCTGGAACGGGTCGCCGACATCCGGCGCGAGCTGCAGGGGCAGGTCAATCGTCTGGCGCGCCAGGCGAGGAAGGCGGAAAAGTTCCGGGAACTGGAACGGGAGATCGTCCGACACCGCCACCAATTGCTCGCCATGCAATGGCGCGAAGCCGACGATGCCTATCGGTGCCGGCAGGCGGAACTGAACGATCTGGAGCGGCGCTTGAAGACCGAAGAAGCCCAGTGGCAACTGGCCCGGAAGGCCGCCGCCCAGGCACGCCGTGAAGTGGAAGACCTGGAAAAGCAACTGCAGCGGCACCAGGCCGACCTCTATCGAATCGACGCCGACATCAGCCGCTGCGACCAGGCGCTCCGCCACGCGGAACAGTCCAGGCGCCAGCGCCGACAACGCCTCGAGGAGTGGCGTCAGGAACTCGAGCGCACCCGCGCCACCCTGGCCCAGGATCAAGAGCAACTGGCCGAACTGAAGGCACAGCGGAACCGGCTGGAGGCCGAACTGGCCGAGGCGAAGCGCCGGGCCGAAGACGACCGTCAGGCACAGCGGCAGCGGGAAAACCAGTGGCGCCAGGCACGCAAGCGCCACGGTCAATGTCTCGACCGCCTGCGCCGCCTCAAGGAGGCGCTTCGTTTGACCCAGGTGGAAATCCAGCACCGCGAACAGCGCCGCGACGAGATTCAGCGTCGTCTCGAAGGGCTCGCGGCGCAAAAAAACGACCTGGCGGCCCAGATCCAGGCGCTCGACACCCGCTCGACGGAAACGGAACTCGAAGGTCTCGGCGACCGGTACCGGGCGGTCCAGGACCGCCTGCAACGCCTGGAGGAAAGCCGGCGACGGCTGCAGCAGGAAATACACCAGCACCAGGAGCGCCAGCAGCAACTGGCCGGCCGAATTCACCGCCTCGAGGGCCAGATCGGCGGTCTGGAGACCTTGCAACGCCATGCTCTGGGAAAGGACCGGCAGCGTCTGGAAGAGTGGCTGGCGCAACGGGGCTGGCAGTCCTTGCCCCGCCTCGCCGAGACCCTGGTGGTCGAACCCGGCTGGGAGCGGGCGGTGGAAACGGCGCTGGACCGCTGGCTTCAGGCCCTCTGCCTCCCGGATCTGCCCGCCGAGGTCGAGGCGGCACCGGAGAGTATCGCCGTCGTCTGCGACGCCTCTCCCGACCACCTTCCCCCCGACAGCCTGGCGGGCAAAGTCCCGCCTGGGCATCCGGCCGTCGCCCTGCTCCTTCCCTACCGCTGCAGCGACGCTCTCGCCGCCGCCCTGTCCCGGCGCGGCGAGCTGGAACCTCACCAGCGCTGGATCACCCCCACCGGGGATCAGGTCGGCTCCAACGCCCTCTTCGTCAACCGGAATCACTCCGAAGAACCAGGAATCCTGGAGCGCCAGACCCTCCTGCGGGAATATCGCGATCAGCTACAATCCTGTCGCCACCAGGAGACCCAATTGCGCCGCTCTTTGGAGCAGCTCGCCGCACGGCTGGCGGACGTCAACGCCCAAGGGGAGCGGCTTCGTGCCGAGGAACGCGAGCTCGGCACCGCCCGTATCCGACTGCAGGCGGCGTTGCAGTCGGCCCGGCAACGCCGGCGGGAAATGGAGGAACGCCTGTCGGGGCTGGAACGGGAACAGCAGGCCGCCGCCGCCCGATTCGGTCACCTGGCCAAAGAAATCGACCGGATGAACCAGCGCCGGGAACAAACCCGCCAAGAAACCGAGACGCTTCAGGCCGAGCTGCGCCGATTGAACGACGAGCTGGAACAGGCCGGCTCCGCCAACGAGCGGGCCGCCCAGCAGACGCACCGGAGCCGGGAGAAAGTCCTGCGTCTGGAAGCCGCCCTGGAGCACACCGAAAGCGCCTTGTCGCTGTTGCACAATCAGGTGCAACGGACGGAACGGCAATGCCGGGAACTGGAGTCCCGAATCCGCCAGACCCAGGGGGAACAGGAGCGGGACGACGAACCGATCGAACGTTACCGGCAGGAACTGGAAGAACTGCTACGACAACGACCGCTCCTGGAAGAACGACTGGCCACCGTGCGCACACGTTTGCAGGAGGCCGTCGAGCGCCTGCGGGAGCAGGAAGGACTGAGCCAGCACCGGGAGACGGCTCGGGACCGGGCCCGGGAGGCGCTGGAACAGGCTCGCCTGCAGGCCGAGGCCGCCCGGGTGCGCTTCGAAAGCGTGCAGGAACAGATCCGGACCGCCAGCGTCGACCTGGCCCGGACCCTGGAATCGCTGCCCGAGGAGGGCGAACCGGAATCCTGGCACCAGCGACTGGCCCGACTGGAAAAGGAACAGGCCCGTCTCGGCGACGTCAATTTCGCCGCCATCGAGGAACACCGGCTGCACAGCGAACGGCTGCGCTTCCTCGACAAGCAGTGTCATGACCTGGAAAACGCCCTGGCCTTGCTGGAAAAGGCCATCCGCACCATCGACCGGGAAACCCGGACCCGCTTCCGGGAAACCTTCACCGCGGTCGACGGCCATTTCCGCCGTCGTTTTCCCGCCCTGTTCGGCGGCGGTGAGGCCCGGCTGGAACTGACCAGCGACGATCCCCTGGAGGCCGGGGTCCGCATCGTCGCCCGTCCCCCCGGCAAGCGCAACAGCTCCATCCACCTGCTCTCCGGCGGGGAGAAGGCATTGACGGCGATCGCCCTGGTGTTCTCCTTCTTCGAACTTAATCCCGCCCCCTTCTGTATTCTCGACGAGGTGGACGCGCCGCTGGACGACGCCAACGTCGGCCGTTACTGCCGGCTTCTGCAATCCATGGCGGAGCGGGTACAATTCCTGTTCGTGACCCACAACAAGATCACCATGGAAATCGCCGATCAGCTGATCGGGGTCACCATGCGTGAGCCGGGGGTATCACGGATCGTCGCCGTGGATTTGCAACAAGCCGCCGAAATGGCGGCCTAGACGGGCCTGAAACCGATGGAAATGCTCGACAAGACCATTCTCCGTATCATCCTGGCGGTCGCCGGGGTCGTTCTGCTGCTGGGAATCTATCTCTGGGACCGCTGGAAGAAGCGCCGGGAACTGAAACAGACCCTGGAAACCCTGGATTCGGCCGTCTCCGACGACCACGAGCCGGAAGAAATCGACGCCATCTCGATCAATCCGGCCGAGGAAACCCTTCCACCGGATGTGGAGACGGCGGAAAGCGAGCGTGTCCTGATCGAGGACGAGGAACGGCTGCCCGGGGAAGAACCGCCGGAACCGGCACCCCGATCCGTCAACCTGCCGGAAGTGATCCAGATCAGCGTCGCCGCTCCCAGGAACCAGCCTTTCCGTGGTCCCGAACTGATCGCGGTCTTCAAGGAGCTCGGGCTGGAGTACGGCGACATGGACATCTTTCATTTCCGTCAAGGAAAGGAGATTCTCTTCAGCCTGGCGAGCATGGTGAAACCGGGCACCTTCCCCATCGACGAAATGAAGGAATTCCACACCCCGGGACTGACCCTGTTCATGCAGCCTCCCCTGGTCAAGGATCCGGTGCGGGCGTTCGAAAAAATGGTGCAAACCTGCCACGTCCTGTCCCAGCGCCTGGACGGCCGCGAACTGGACGACCGCCGCCAGCCCCTGACCGCGGCGAAACTGTCCCAGTGGCGCCGCCTGCTGCGCGGGGAAAGCTGACGATGGCCGTCCCCGAGGCGATCCGCCGGCGCGTCGAACGGCTGCGGCGCGAGATCGAATACCACAACTACCGCTATTACGTCCTCGATTCCCCGGTCATCTCCGACGCCGAATACGACGCCCTGATGGCAGAACTGCGGCGTCTGGAGGAACAATACCCGGAACTGGTCACGCCCGACTCCCCCACCCAGCGCGTCGGTGCCCCACCCTCGGAGGCTTTCGCCCCGGTGCGCCACGAGGTGCCGATGTTGTCCCTGGACAACGCCTTCACCGACGAAGACGTTCACGCCTTCGACCGGCGGGTCCGGGAACATCTGGGCGTCGAACGGGTGGATTATTCCTGCGAACCCAAGCTGGATGGCCTGGCGATATCGATCCTGTACGAAAACGGCCGTCTGACCCGGGCGGCCACCCGGGGCGACGGCTTTACCGGCGAGGACGTCACCGCCAACGTCCGCACCATCCGCACCGTTCCGCTGCGCCTGCTCGGCACCGGCTGGCCCGAACGTTTCGAAGTGCGCGGCGAGGTGTTCATGCCCATCGAGGGTTTCAAACGGCTGAACCAATGGGCCCTGCGCCACGGGGAAAAGGTGTTCGCCAACCCTCGCAACGCCGCGGCAGGCAGCCTGCGCCAGCTCGATCCGAAAATCACCGCCCAAAGACCCCTGGACTTTTACGCCTACGGCCACGGCGTCTTCCCCAGGGAGGCACTGCCCGACACCCATCACGAGCTGCTCGACCGTTTCCTTTCCTGGGGCGTTCCGGTCTCCCCCCTTCGGGAAGTGGTACAGGGCGTGGAAGGTTGCCTGGACTACTACCGGCGCATGCGGGAACGGCGGAACTCGCTTCCCTACGAGGCCGACGGCGTGGTCTACAAGGTGGACCGGTTTCAATGGCAGGAACGCTTGGGATACACCGCCCGGGCCCCCCGTTGGGCCATCGCCCACAAGTTCCCCGCCCATGAAGCGACCACGGTGGTCGAAGCGGTGGAGGTCCAGGTGGGACGCACCGGGATTCTCACCCCGGTGGCCAAGCTGCGCCCCGTCCAGGTGGGCGGGGTCACGGTTTCCAGCGCCACCCTGCACAACTTCGAAGAAGTCAAACGCAAGGACATCCGCGTCGGCGACACCGTCATCGTGCGTCGCGCCGGGGAGGTGATCCCGGAAGTGGTCAAGGTCGTCGTGGAAAAACGCCCACCGGACGCCAAACCGGTCGAACCGCCCGAACGCTGTCCGGTTTGCGGCGCCGAGGTGGTGGCCGACCCCGGCGGAACCCTGATCCGCTGCAGCGGCGGGCTCTACTGTCCGGCCCAGCGCAAGGCCGCCATCAAGCATTTCGCTTCCCGCCGGGCCATGGACATTCAGGGGTTGGGGGAGAAACTGATCGACCAGTTGCTGGAGAAGGGCCTGGTCAGGGACGTCGCCGACCTTTACCACCTGACGGCGGACCAATTGGCACGACTGGAACGCATGGGCCCCAAATCGGCCCAGAATCTGATCGCGGCCCTGGAAAAGAGCAAGCACACCACCCTGGCACGCTTCCTCTACGCCCTAGGAATCCGGGAGGTCGGCGAAGTGACGGCCCAGATCCTCGCGGACCATTTCGGCTCCCTGGAGCGCCTCATGGAAGCCGACGAAGCGGAACTGGCCTGCATTCCCGGCATCGGGCCGGTGGTCGCCAAACACATCGTCACCTTTTTCCGCCAACCCCACAACCGGGAGGTGATCGAAAGGCTACGTCGGGCGGGCGTCCACTGGGAGGAGGGGGAAAAGGCCGCCGCTCCCAAACCCCTGGCGGGCAAGAGCTTCGTCTTCACCGGTACCCTGTCATCCATGACCCGGGAGGAAGCCAAACGGCGGGTGGAAGCTCTGGGCGGACACGTCACCAATTCGGTATCGAAGAAGACCGATTACGTGGTGGCGGGGGAAAATCCCGGCGCCAAACTGGACAAAGCTGAACAACTCGGTGTCAAAATCCTGAACGAAGCGGAATTTCTCGCCCTTCTCCGGCAGGCTGGCGCTTCATGAACTACCCTGATAAGGAACCCCCGATGACGAAGGCCGACCCCGTGGCAGAAATCGATGAGCTGCAAACCGAGCTCTGCGTCCTGGAAAGCCATCTGCAGCGCCTCTTGCACCGCATCCGCCAGAACGACGCCAAACTGTACCGGTTTCACACTCTGGAGACCGAACTGCTGGCCCTCAACTCCCTGCGCGAGCTGGTGGAGCACGTCCTCGACGACACCCGAGCCGACTTCGAGCTGGATTTCGTGACCCTGACCCTGGTGGACCGCAAGGGGGAACTGAGGCAGTTTCTCCAGGAAGACGGCCTGTCCCCCGACAGCCTGCCGGAACTGATCCTGACCCAGGACGACCGGACGTTACAGCTTTGGTTCGGGCGGGTCCACCGTCCCTACCTGGGTACCTGCAAAAGCAAACACGAACTGGTGTTCCCCTACGAGGAAACGCCCGCCAGCATCGCCCTGCTCCCTCTGGTCCGCCGCGGTGAACTGCTCGGCAGCCTCAATCTGGGGAGCGTGGAAACCACCCGCTTCACCTACGGCATGGCCACTGACTTTCTCGACCGCCTGCGCGCGGTGCTGTCGGTGTGCCTGGAAAACACCCTCAATTTCGAAATGCTGCGCCGCACCAGCTTGATCGACACCCTGACCGGGGTGAACAACCGCCGCTTCTTCGAGCAGCGCCTGAGCGAGGAAATCGGCCGCGCCCAGCGCACCGGCGAACCGTTGACCTGCCTGTTTCTCGACATCGACCACTTCAAACGAATCAACGACAGCTACGGTCACCAAACCGGGGATCTGGTCCTGGCGGAGGTGGCCCACGAGATCAAGGCCATGCTGCGCAACAACGACGTCCTGGCCCGCTACGGCGGGGAAGAATTCGTCGCCCTGCTTTCCGGCGCCGATCTTCCCCGCGGCATCGAGGTGGCGGAGCGGATCCGCTCCCGCATCGAGAAACTGCGCATCGTCGATCACAATCATCGATCGATTTCGGTCACCCTTTCCATCGGAGTCTCCGAATACGATCCCAAGCTGGTCTCGCCCATGAGCGAGACCGATCAGCAGCGCTTCCTGGAGCTGGCCGATCAGGCTTTGTACGTGGCTAAACGCGGCGGCCGCAATCGGGTGGAAAGCGGGGGTACCTTTTCTCGCGAACCGGCGGTGGTGCAAAAGGCCGGATGAGGAAAAAGGCGCCGGTGGCGCCTTTTTTGGTCGGCTCGGTGCGCGGGAAGCGTTCCCTTACTTCCCGGACGAAGGTGCGGCCGGTGCCGGCAGCGGCGCGGACCCCTGCGCTTTTTCGGCGGTCAGCAGCTTGACGTCCGCCTTTTGCTTCAGATCCTGGATGTACTGCTGCACCAGCTTGCGCCGGAGCATCTGCTCGATCTGGGGCTTGACCTTCTCGAACGGCGGCGGCGTCTTCTCCCGGGATTCCTCTCGGAGAATCACGTGCCAGCCGAACTGGGTCTTTACCGGTTCCTTGGTGTACTGGCCGTCCTGCAGAGCGACGACCGCGTCGGCGAACGGCTTCACCATGCGTTGCGGCACGAACCACCCCAGATCGCCGCCGCTCTTGGCCGAGGGACCGATGGAGTATTTCTTCGCCAGTTCGGCGAAATCCTTACCCTGATCCAACTGCTTGATGATCTCCTCGGCCTCCTCCTTGGTCTTGACCAGGATGTGGCGGGCCTTGAACTCCTGCTGCTTCATCTGCCCGACCAGACGATCGTATTCCGCCCTGAGCTGCTCTTCGCTGATGGGCTTCTGCTTGAGATAGTCGGCCACCGTCGCCTGGGCCAGCACCGCCCGCTCCGTGTAACGGAGCCGTGCCGCCACTTCCGGCCGCTTGGGAAGCTGTTGCTGAATCGCCTGCTGCCTGAGCAACTCCCGATTGACCAGCTCCTCCACCAGCTTGTCTTCCGGAATGTTGAGGTGGGCCCCCGGATTGCCCCGGGCGATTTCGGCCTTGACGTATTCCAGTTCCTTTCGGGAAATGGGGCGACCGTTGACGATGGCGACGGCGTCCTTCTCGTCCACCGGCGCCAGCGCCAGGCCCTCGGAAGTCTTGTTGCCCCCGGCGTTGCAGCCGGTCAGAATGGCGAAGGAAAGGGCGGAACAAACGAGCGTCTTTTTCATGAAAATCATCCTTTGGTTGAATATTCGTCGGGAGTGAAAGCCTGGATGCTCAAGGCGTGAATTTCGCTTTCCATCAGGTCGCTCAACGCCTGGTACACCATCTGGTGTCTCTGAAGCGGCGTTTTCCCCTCGAAGGCTTCGGACACGATGGTCAGATAAAAGTGCCCCGCCCCCTGGGCCTGCGCATGGCCCGCATGGGCGGCGCTGGCATCCACCAGCTCCATGTGCACCGGTGAGAGTGCCTGTTGCAATTTTTCCTGAATTTGTTGAACGCGATCGGTCATTTGGGAAACACCTGCAAAAAGGGTTTAACCGTTACTTTGGCATAGACACCCGCCTGATAATAAGGATCCTGCCGGGCCCAGTCCTGAGCCTGTTCCAGACTGGAAAACTCGGCCACGATCAGACTGCCGCTGAAACCGGCTTCTCCCGGTTCCGGGCTGTCGACAGCCGGATGAGGACCTGCCAGTACCAGCCGCCCTTCCGCCTGCAACGCTTCCAGCCGCTGGAGATGGGCCGGACGCACCTCCCTGCGCAGGGATAGACTGCCGGGGGCGTCCTCGGCGAGGATGGCGTAGAGCATGGAATCACTCCTTGTCGGACTGTGGCTCGGGCAGATAACGGGACAAGAACAAAGCCTGCACGATGACGAAGGCCAAAGTCAGCCCCAGCATGCCGAAGAGTTTGAAGTTGACCCAGGTATCGGTGTCAAAAGTATAGACCACGAACAGATTGACCGCCCCCAGGAACAGAAAGAACAGGGCCCAGCTCAGATTCAGTCGGCTCCAGACCGAGGGAGGCAGTTCGATGTTGCCGCCCATCATCCGCTGGATGAACGGCTTGTTGCCGACGAACTGGCTGGCGAGGAAGGCGAGGCCGAACAGCCAGTTGATCACCGTGGGCTTCCATTTGATGAACTGTTCGTCGTGCAGATACAGGGTGGCGCCGCCGAACACCACGATCAGCCCCAGGGTGACCAGATGCATGGTCTCCACCCGCCGATGGCGCAGCCACAGCCATCCCACCTGAACGAAGGTGGCCACGATGGCCACCAGGGTGGCCACATAGATCCCCTGCAGCTTGTAGGCCGCAAAAAACAGAATGATGGGAAAGAAATCGAAAAGCAGCTTCATACGTAGATGTCCACACCCCGCAACAGGGTCACCGGCTCGTTCGGGATTTTCCGATGACTCAGATAGGCTTCGAGGGCCTGGCGGACCCGGCGGTCGATCGGCCCCTTCTCCAGGATCACCCGGGCTCCGAACGGCTCTCCGCTCTGCCGCCGGGCGGGGAGAACGGCGGCGACCGGTTCGACCGCGGCGATCGGCCCCGGTTTCCTGCCAGCGCCGGTGGGTACCAACGATCGATGAGAGCCGTCAATACGCATGCCGAACCGCACGGGTCCCGTGTTCAGTTCCGCTATGCTATCCTGTTAGGGCTGTTTTAGGCAAGCAACGATACCCTTCCCACGAAGCGATACGACTCCTATGGACGAAAAAACCCTATTGGAAATCGAAGCGGCCGCCTTCCGCAGGCTGGTCGATCACCTTCGCTCCCACCCGGAGGTTCAGAATATCGATCTGATGATCACCGCCGATTTCTGCCGCAACTGCCTGGCCAAATGGCTCAAGGCCGAGGCGGAAAAACGGGGTGTGGCTCTGGACTACGAACAGGCCCGGGAAATGATCTACGGTATGCCCTATTCTGAATGGAAGGCCAAATACCAGATCGAGGCGACCCCGGAGCAGTTGCAGGCCTACGAAGAACGGCAGCGCCGCAAACAGAATCAAAAGGTGAAACCATGAAAAAATTTCCGTTTTTCGGTGTACTGATCGTTCTCTCCCTGATGATCGCTGGCTGCGGCGGTCAAACGTCCGGTTCCAGCGGCTCGGGTCCGGGACCCGTCACTATCCGGGGACTTGTCAGCGACGACCGTGGTCCGGTCCCCTACGCCCCGGTCGAGGCCACCGACGAGGACGGCCGCCTCAAGGCGACCACCACCGCCGGGGAAGACGGTCATTTCGAGATCACCATCCCCGCCACCGCCACCTATCCCCTGCTGCTGATCGCCAAGCTGCCCAACGGCAAGGAACTACGGGCCGTGGTGACCAGCGGTCAGGTGGTGGAACAGGACATCAGTCCCTACACCGACCTGGTGGTCAAGACCGCCCGTCAGCTGGGAGGGCTGACCCCCGACAACATCGCCCGGGCTGCCGGGGCGGCCATCAACATGCGCCCCAGCCAGGGGGGGAAGCGTTCGTCCACCGGCTTCAAGGGCGATCTGACCAAACAGTACGGCGGCTGGCATTGAGCCGCTAGAAGGTACCGCCGTTCCAGCCCCAGTACTTGCGGGGAATGTCGATGAATTCGATATAGACCCGGTCTGGGGCGATCTTCAACTGATCTTGCAAAAACTCGCACAGGAAGCGGGACAACGGTTGGGTCTGGGATTCCGGCAGGCCGATGCTCTTCAGCTCCACGTAAGCGGCCGGATCGCAGTTGCCGTCGAACATCAGACGGACCCCGGCGACGACCTCCACCATCACGTAGCGCTCCGGCTTGCCCAGCCGGTCGGCCACGGCCTTGGAGGCGCTGCCGAGCAGGGAATCCACCTGTTGGCGGTCCAGTTCGACGTTGGTCTCGATGCGCAGATAAGGCATGTCTCCCTCCGGTTGTCATCGTTGTCGACGCGACAATTATAGCCTTACTGCACCAGGAACTCGGTGAAGAACACGTCCTTGAGACCGTCGCTGTCGGAATAGCGATCCAGCACCTTGCGGATTCGGTGCAGGGCCTCCTCGCGCAGTTTCTCCCGTTCGGAAACGTCGGCCACCTTGTCGGGGGGCAGATCGCTGAACAACATGAGGAGGGTGTGACGCACCATGGGAAGGTGCTGACGGATCCGCTCCACATTGTCCTTGCCCTTGATCATCAACTGGACGTCGGCGCGCAAATAATGATGCCTTCCGGCCAGGTTGACGACCAGCTTCGGTTGTACGTCCAGGTATTCGATCTCCGGAACCGCTTTTTCCTCGTCCTCCTCGTCACCGGCCCAGGCCGCGGGGGCCAGGAGCAGGAGCAACATCAACCATCCGCTGCCGAAGCGCCATAACTTTTTCATCACTCGCTCCCAAAATTGCCTCTTCAGGAGCAAGTATAGACCGGGGAATCAGACCCGGTAGGTCGCCAGCCAGACGTCGTGCAGGTTGCACATGCTGAGCAGGTAGATTTGGCCCCGGTAGGTGCCCAGGTCGAACTCAGAAACCGGTACCGTGTCCTTCTCCGGATCGAAGAGATGCTCGGCCAGGAAGCGGTATTTGCCGTCCAGCACGACGTGCTTGACGATGTAGTGACGGTAGCCGTCCATGGGATGGGCGGTGGTCACCCGGATGCGCACGCCGCCGACGCTGGTCAGGATCTCCATGCGGGGAAGGTGCCCGGCTTCCTTGCCTTTCCAGCGCCCCGGATTCTGCCGGGTGTAGTAAACCCCACCCGCCGGAGACGGGGGCGCTGCCAGTGCCGTCCCCGGGAGTACCACGCCGGCCGCGGTTCCCAGCGCCAGGCTTTTGATGAATCGTCTGCGTTGCATCGTCCTTCCCTCCAGTCGATGAAAAATGCCAATTTACTCCACGGTCACCGATTTGGCCAGATTCCTGGGCTGGTCCACGTCGGTCCCCCGGATCACCGCCACATGGTAGGCGAGCAATTGCAGCGGGACGGTGAAGATCACCGGCGACATCTCGTTCTCCGTGGGTGTGACGGTCAGCACGTGGGTATGGTCGTCGGGCTGCACGTCCAGGGTTTCGTCGGCGAACACGTACAGTTCACCGCCGCGGGCTCTGACCTCCTCGAGGTTGGATTTGAGTTTTTCCAAAAGAGCGTTGTTGGGGGCCACGGCGATGACCGGCATGTCGGCGTCCACCAACGCCAGGG
>Ga0256841_1001076_pt1 | contig 25014 bp, 17 predicted proteins | sample 356308metaG_FD_185971 | JGI IMG/M metagenome (GOLD analysis project Ga0256841, IMG submission 185971) | Hydrothermal vent microbial communities from Mid Atlantic Ridge, Atlantic Ocean - 356-308 | ecosystem: Environmental > Aquatic > Marine > Hydrothermal vents | place: Atlantic Ocean: Mid...
GAACTCATCCCCTAACCCCTTCTCTTAGAAAGAGAAGGGGAAATCAAGTCCCTCTCTTCTCAAGAGAGGGATTCAGGGTGAGTTACCGCGGGAGTTCAACGCACCCCTTTGGCGGAATCATCACAGTCAATCGCACCCGCTGCTTTTCCTGGATGCCCGATCAGGTCGGGCCACGACAAAGCCGGGCAGGCCGTGCCCGAGGCAGGCAGGCCACGACAGAGCCGGGCAGGCATGACAACGATTCTTTACCAAAAGGGTTGCTTCTTTAGAATGAGCAAGAGCATAGTGTCATTCCCGAATGTTTGTATCGGGAATCCAGAAATGCTTGTGAAGCCATGGAGCTCATCCCCTAACCCCTTCTCCCGGAAAGAGCCACAAGTCCCTCTCTTTTCAAGAGAGGGATTCAGGGTGAGTTACCGCGGGAGTTCAACTCATCCCTTTGGCTGAAACACCACAATCAATCGCACCCGCTGCTTCTCTTGGATGCCCGATCAGGTCGGGCATGACATAGGACGGGCAGGCCGTGCCCGAGGCAGGCATGACACATAATAGTACCATACCAACCATGTCATTCCCGCACAAGCGGGAATCCAGGGATGTTGGCGTAGTCATGGAACTCATCCCCTGACCCCTTCTCCCGGAATGCGCTATCCGCACAGTGTCATTCCCGAATTCTGTCTGCCTTCTGCCAGCCTGTAAATACGAAAAAAGCCGGAAAAATCCGGCTTTAAATTGAATAATTCATGGTTGCAAAAATTCGCCCTGAAGGCTAAACTTCCATCACTTCCGCTTCTTTTTTACTCATGATTTCATCGATTTGCTTAATGTAATCATCCGTTAATTTTTGAATTTCATCCAATTCAATACTTAATTCGTCTTCGGAAATGTCGTGATTTTTTTCCATCTTCTTCAGGTGATCATTGGCATCACGACGGATGTTACGTATGGCGATACGTGCCTCTTCGGCAAATTTATGAACCAGTTTAACCAGTTCCTTGCGTCGTTCTTCACTCAATTGCGGGATAGGAACACGAATGACATGTCCATCGTTACCGGGATTAAGCCCCAGGTCCGCTTTTTGGATTTCACGCTCTATTTCAGCCAGCATGTTCTTTTCCCAGGGTTGAACCATAATCATACGCGGTTCCGGTACAGTCACCGTTGCCGCCTGATTGAGCGCTACGCGTTGACCGTAATAATCAACTTTAATCGAATCCAGCAAAGCAGGTGTAGCCCGTCCGGTGCGAATTTTACCGAGTTCGTGCGTAAACGCATCCACTGATTTGCTCATGCGTTCTTTGCTATCCAAGCGAATTTCTTTTGTTCCCATAGCTCACCCCTGCACTTTTGTTCCTATCGGCTGTCCCAATACAATATTCATCAAATTATCGGTTTTCCCGAAGTTGAAGACAATGATCGGTAAATTATTATCCATGGCCATGGTAATCGCGGTCACATCCATCACTTTAAGCCCCCGCTTCACAACTTCCAGGTAACTGACCGTATCAAACTTAAAGGCGTCTTCCACTTTCTCGGGATCGGCATTATAAACACCGTCGACCCGGGTTCCTTTTAAAATCACATCCGCCCTGGTTTCCACGGCCCGCAAGACAGCGGCCGTATCCGTAGTAAAAAACGGGTTTCCGGTACCGCCGCCCATGATCACTACTTTTTTTTCTTTCAAAAATCGGTCGGCCTGCCGACTCACATAGTGTTCGGCAATTTCATTCATACTCATGGCGGTCATAACCCGGCAGGGGACATCTTCTACCTCCAGTGCCGTTTTTAAAGCCAGGGAATTAATCACCGTAGCCAGCATGCCCATATGATCAGCCGTTACCCGATCCATACGTTCGGCCTGTTTGGACAATCCGCGAAATATATTTCCACCGCCCAGCACAACACCGACTTCGACGCCCAAATCATGGATCTTTTTGATTTCCTGTGCAAAATAATCCAGGGCCTGCGGTGCAATGCCCACTTTTTCCTTACCGGAGAGGGATTCGCCGCTAAGCTTTAAAAGGATACGCTGATACACGGGACCGGTTTCTGCCATTTTATTCTCCGATACGGAAACGGGCAAAACGTTTAATGGTGATATTTTCGCCGACCTTGGCAATGGTCTCGGTTAACAAATCTTTAACCGTCTTATCCGCATCCCGGACATAAGCCTGTTCCAACAGACATACCTCGGAATAGTATTTTTCTATGCGTCCTTCAACGATTTTTTCCACGATATGTTCCGGCTTTCCGGAGCTCAAGGCCTGCTCGCGATAAATCTCTTTTTCTTTTTCCAGCGTAAGCTGATCCAGTTCATCACGGCCCACAGCTACCGGGGCGGAAGCGGCTATATGCATGGCGATATTCTTGGCAAAATCTTTAAAATCATCGGTATTGGCAACAAAATCGGTTTCACAGTTTATTTCAACTAAAACCCCCAATTTACTGCCGGGATGAATATAAGAGGCAATGATGCCCTCCCTGGCTTCGCGTCCCGCCCTTTTGGCGGCTTTGGCGATGCCTTTCTTCCGCAAAAGTTCACCGGCTTTATCGAAATCCCCGTTCGCTTCCTGCAGGGCTTTTTTACAATCCATCATTCCTGCGCCTGTTTTTTCGCGCAGCTCTTTAACCATTGCTGCTGTAATATTGGCCATTATTCAGACTCCTTCTTCGCCTTGCCTTTTATTTCCTTTTTCTCCCTGGTTACTTTCTTTTTAGGGACGGCCGCCGCTTTGGATGCTTTTTCTGCAGCTACCGCCTGTTCCACTGCTTTTTGCTCTTCTATTTTTTGCCGGGCTTCAACAATAGCATCGGCAATTTTACTGGTAATCAGACTGATGCTCTTGGCCGCATCGTCGTTGGCCGGGATCGGATAATCGATCACCGTAGGATCCACATTGGTATCCACCAGAGCCACGACCGGTATATTCATTTTACGCGCTTCTTTAACGGCAATATGTTCCTTTTTTACATCAACGATATATACGACCCCGGGTAAGCGTTTCATCTCTTCGATACCACCCAATACCCGCTGCAATTTTTCTTTTTCCCGGTCGATCATCAGGCGTTCTTTCTTGGAAATTTTTTCGTAGGTGCCGTCGGTACTCATCTTTTGCAGATTTTTATAGTGCTTGATCGATTTTTTAATGGTTGAGAAATTAGTCAGCATACCGCCCAGCCAGCGGTGAGATACATAAAACTGATTACAACGCTGCGCTTCCGAAGTAATAATCTCTTTCGCCTGAACCTTGGTTCCGACAAAGAGTACTTCGTATCCATCGCCAACAATTTTTTTTACGGCTTCGATGGCCTTATCCAATGCGGTTTGCGTCTTTTTCAGATCGATGATATGAATCCCGTTCTTTTCCATGAAAATATATTTTTTCATCTTGGGATTCCAACGGCGGGTTAAATGGCCGAAATGGGAACCTGCGGCCAGCAATTCTTCGAGAGAAACGGAAGGCATACATATCTCCTTTTGTTTGGGTTTTGCCTCCACCTGTCTCTAACCGCTCCAATCCCTCCTCTTATAAACGGGACACCCGGTGCGGCGCAGACAGATGTGTGTTTTCATTTATACTCTCATAGAAACCTTTTAAATTCATCTCGTTTCATCCTGAGAGTTAGCGATACTTCTTTTTTATCAAACCATTTTCAAAGCGCCATAGTAACATGAAAAAAGCCAGAGTATTACTGGCTTTTGAAAAAATCTTAACGTTTGGAAAACTGGAATCGTTTACGGGCTTTGGGTTGACCATATTTTTTTCTTTCCACTTCCCGCGGGTCTCTGGTTAAAAATCCGCCCTGACGTAAGGTCTTACGATAATCTTCGCTGTAAGCCAACAGGGCTCTGGCGATCCCGAGACGTAAAGCGCCGGCCTGACCGGTTAACCCGCCCCCTCGAACACGAACCGTAAAATCGAATTTGTTCAGATTTTCGGTGAGTTCCAGAGGCTGCTCAATATCCATGATCAGCGTCTCACGCTTGAAAAAATTCAACAAACCCTCTTTCCCGTTAATCACAAATTTACCGTCCCCGGGGGTCATCCGAACCCTGGCTGTGGCATTTTTACGCCTGCCGATACTAACATAAACTTCCATTCAGCTACACTCCTGATTATTTGCTTAAATCCAACGGCTGTGGTTGCTGGGCCTGATGCGGATGGTCCGGACCGGCATAAACTTTTAATTTCTTGAACATCTTCCGACCTAAAGCATTTTTAGGCAACATGCCCTTCACAGCAAATTCAATCACACGCTCGGGATGACTCTTCAGCATAAGAGAAACCGGAGTGGTTGTGACTCCGCCGATATAACCGGAATGACGAAAATAACTTTTCTTTTCCATCTTTTTTCCGCTTAATTTTACTTTTTCGGCATTGATAACGACAACCATATCCCCTGTATCCTGGTGCGGAGAATAAAAGGGCTTATTCTTACCGCGTAAGATATGCGCGATTTTACTGGCCATCCGTCCCAGTACCTGTCCTTCTGCGTCAACGATGTACCAGCGCCTTGCTTCTTCAACTTCTTGTTCTCGCGCTATATATGTTTTCAAAATAATCCTCCTGCAAATTTTAAAATCGAGCAAAGAATTTAAAAATATATACTCCCTTAGTCAAGTTTTATGTCCGCTTTTTTGGAAAAACAGCAGCCGATTTTTCATTCTTTTACAAAAAATAGGGCTTTTTAGAGATCCCGGCCCTACACAGCCGGTCACGCATAACCATCTGCCCGTTGAGATATGTCCCGGAGAGACCTTTGTCATACATCCAGTTTCTTTTTATCCGTCCGGTCATACACGGCAAATTGTCCGATCTTCAACTGTTTGTCCTTCACCAGACGAATCTTCATCCAGTATTTCCACATCAGTTTCAAGCGACGGCTATAGCGGCCTTTATTCAGATAATTGAACACATCCGGTGTAACATGCAAGGTAATTCTGCGATCGCCGCGGCTCACCCGGTAGCGCTGTATCCAGCGCTCAATCGCCGAAACGATCGTATTCAGCGTGGGTACCAGACCGGTGCCGTTACAGGTTGGGCAGGTATCGTTGATCGTATACAGCACACTGGGCCGTACCCGCTGCCGGGTCATTTCGATCAGACCGAAACGGCTAATCCCCTCGATTTTGGTGATGGAGCGGTCTTTGGCGAATTCCTTTTTCAACTCACTATAAATTTTCTTTTTGTTCGTCTCGTCACGTAAATCGATAAAGTCGATCACAATCAATCCACCCAGATCACGTAACCGGGCCTGACGGCTGATTTCCCGGGCCGCTTCCAGATTCGTCTTCAGAGAATTACTCTCGTGATCCTTCTTGCCGATGAATTTTCCGCTGTTTACATCGATGGAAACCAGCGCCTCCGTGGGTTCGATAATGATATAACCGCCACTCTTCAACCAGACCCGGCTATTGCCCATATTCTCGATCTCTTTCTCAATTTTATATTGATCGAAGATGGGTACCTTCTCACTATAATAAGTAATTTTATGGGTCATTTGAGGAGCCACGTATTTCACATAACTTTCAATTTCTCGCTTTAATTTACGGGAGTCCACTACCACTTTATCCACATCCGCTGTAAACAGATCGCGAATAATACTGGAGGCCATAGCCATATCTTTATAAACCAGGGCCGGGGCCTGATCTTCCTTAATCTTTTTTTCCATCTTCTTCCAGGTAGCAAGCAGGGCATTCAGGTCTTTGCGAATAATCTTTTCTTCTTTGCCCTCGGCCACGGTACGAATAATGAGACCGAAATGCTTCGGCAAGATCTGTCGGGCGATGTTTTTTAAACGCTGCCGCTCTTTATGATCGGATATCTTACGGGAAACGCCGATCTGCTGCTTATAAGGCACAAGTACAACAAACCGTCCCGGCAAGGCCACCTCCGTGGTTACCCGGCAGCCCTTGGTACTGATCGGTTCCTTAATAATCTGTACCAAAATATCCTGATCCTTTTTAAGGGTACGGGCCACATCAAAAGATTTCTCACGCCGCGCCGTCTCCGTATGATCATGATCATCCATATCCTCTTCGTAATCAATAAAATAATCCTGGTAAGAAGCGGATACATCCGAAAAGTGCAGGAAGGCATTTTGCTCCTGACCGATATTGATGAATGCCGCCTGCATACCGGGTAAAACACGACTCACTTTACCCTTGTAAATATCGCCCACCATGCGTTCGTATTCCGGTCGCTCTACAAAAAGCTCAACCAATTTGGAATCCTCCAGAATGGCGATCCGCGTTTCTTCGTTGGTAGAATTAATAATAATCTCTTTTGTCATTGCTATTTTTTCCTTAAACATTTCCTGAATAATTAATTGGGAACATACTCCCTGTATGGATTTCCATTGCAGCAAATTGCGGTGCGTAGCGCATTGGTTCCTTAGAAACCGCTCAACCCTGTTCCGGGCCGGGGAACTTTCTTACGCATCCTTCTCTTTGCTTCATTTTAAAGCGGATACCAGATATGCTTTCAGGAGAGAACTTCCAAAGGGGTAAGCTCACGATTGCCGCGCCGGATATACTGCCTGCGGCGATGTACCGCTAAACTTCTTCCGTCTAATTCCTGGCTATGAAAAAGTTCCTGAATAATTTCATTGACGCGAACCGTACGGCTTTCGATGGTTTTGGTCTTAATTTTTAAAATGCGATTTTCCCTTGAAATTCGATCAATATAAGGCCGAATGTTAACCCGGCGCATCTTCCCTTTTACCCGTCGTGTGACCTGAATTTCATCCCTTTGCAAGAGATTTTGCAAAGCTTCATTAAAAGCGGCGTCGGATAAGCCGTGTTCCGGCAGATCCACTTCGTACTCGCTGGCCGTAATACTATGGGCCAGAGAGGGACTTTTTTCTCTGATCTCCCGGTACTGAAGTATTTGTAAGCCCTGCGGTAAATAAGGATTCAAACAAGCAATCAAATCCTCTTCGTAAGCTGCCTCGATTTCAATATCGAGGAACTCGGCTTCACTACTGTAACCGAGGGCCAGCGGCGGCCCGAAACTCATCCTGGGATGGGGATTAAAACCCTGACTATACACAAGCGGTATGCGGGCCCTGCGACAGGCCCGCTCAAAATTACGTACAATATCCAAATGGGATAAATAGCGGGCATATCCGCTCTTCTGGAATTGAATCCGCACCTGTTTTTTGTCCCCTGCTATTTCCCGGATTTCCACGGACGGGTTAACCGTACTATCTTTAGCAGATTCATCCCGGGAAACAAGTGTTTCCGTTGCGCGATACGCATCCCCTTGTCGATAGCAGGAGGCAAATTCACGGAAGCTGTTTTTGCGCTGGATTCCGCAAGCGTAACAGCCACCCTGTTTACAGTCCGTTACGTTTTTTCCCCGGTAAGCGTTTCTGCGTTCTTTTAAAAGAAACGATTTGCTTACGCCCTTATCGATATGGTCCCAGGGCAAAGGCTGCTCCGGATCGAATGCCTGCGCATAGCGGTCAAAAGGTACACCTTGCAGTTCAGCCGCCTCGAGCCAGCGTTCCAGCTTAAAGTTTTCCGTCCAGCCGTCAAAGGATGCCCCCTGTTTCCACGCCTGGTATATCACTTTGGCCATACGCCGGTCGGCCCGGCCTAATACACATTCCAACAGGGAAACCTGCGGATCGCGCCAGGAAAGTCGGGCTTGACGAATTCGGGAAAATCGTCTGTTTAAAATCGAAATCTTTTCTCTCAGTTCTTCTCTGGTATCCTGCCTTTCCCATTGGAAGGGGGTGTGCGCTTTCGGTGAAAACGTCGAAACAGACACATTGAAATTAACCCGCCCGTAAGGTTTACTCAATTTGACTACCTTCTCAATGAGATCGGCGATTGCTTCAATATCCTCCATCGTTTCAGTGGGTAATCCCATCATAAAATAAAATTTTAATAATTTCCAGCCATTTTGAAGAGCGATGCGAACCGAATTATACAGATCCTGTTCACTGATATTTTTATTGATCACTCTTCTTAAGCGTTCGCTTCCGGCCTCCGGCGCAAAGGTAAAACCGGATTTGCGGGTTTCGGAAACAAACTCTGCAATCTCCCTGCTAAAACTATCCAGACGCATGGAAGGGAAAGATGCGTTCACCCGTTGTTCCTTCAACCCGGAACGGCTGCGGCTCATCAGATCGTTTAAATGGCTATAATCAGAAATGGACAGCGATAGAAAAGAGACTTCCTCATAACCGGTCTCTTTTAGATTACGTTCCATCTGACTCAATATATCGTCTACCTCGCGCTCCCTGACGGGCCGGTAAATCATACCCGCATTACAAAAACGGCAGCCTTCGGTGCAACCGCGCATCACTTCCAGCGATAAGCGATCATGGGTTACACCCAAGAGCGGTACAATAGGCCTGGCCGGATAGTATTCCTTCTTCAGCTCGGGAAGAATACGGCTTAGAATGCGCTGCGGTGCCTGTTCATCAAGCAGCCGAACCTTTTTAAACCGGCCTTGATTATCATACTCGGTTTCGTACAAAGAGGGTACATAAACGCCACGAAGGCCGGCCAGACGCAACAAAATTTCTTTTCTCTTTAAACCTTGCTTCCGTGCCCTATGCACCACATTACACATGTCCACCAAGCCCTCTTCCCCGTCACCGATCAGGAAAGCATCCATGAATTCCGCCATCGGTTCGGGATTACAGGAACAGGGACCTCCCCCGAAAATAAAGGGATCCTCTTCGCTGCGTTCATTGCTCCAAAGCGGAATACCGGCCAGATCCAACATGTTAAGAATATTCGTATAGGTCAGTTCGTACTGCATGGTAAACCCGATAATATCAAAATCCTTTAAGGGCGTGAAGGATTCCAAAGCATACAGCGGCAACTGCTCTTTACGCATGCGCTCTTCCATATCGAACCAGGGAGCATACACGCGCTCCGCCCAAATATGATCCTCACGGTTCAGTACATGGTACAGAATTTCAAAACCGATGTAGGACATACCGATTTCATACACATCCGGAAAGGCCAGAGCTACCCGCACATCCATCCGCTGCGCATCTTTTTGAATAACATTAAATTCATGACCCACGTAACGGCCCGGTTTTGAAACAAACGGTAATATTTCCCGCTGCAATTTATCTTCAATCTGCTTACTAGTAATACGCATTCCTTTTTCGAGGATGTGTTCATTCCGCTTGAATTTATAAAATACGAGGTGATAAGGCAAACTTATGCTTCATAAACGGATGTTCATCCGCATATCAGGATAAGAGGCCGTTCATATATATCGTATGAATTCTTTTGAAAAATAATTATTGCATAATGCTCTTAATAGTCTGGACCACCAAATCCACATGTACATGGCTGTCCGGGATTAAAATGATCGCATCGTCCCCGGCAACCGTACCGATAATATGGCTGTCTTTCAGCCGATCGAAATAGATGGCTACACCCTGGGCCCGACCCGGCATGGTTTTAACGACCACTGTGGATTCATTATGCAGGACATTAATGATTTCCATACCGATGATTTGACGTATGGCCTGCGAATTCTCATCCTGATGAAATACATATTTAAATCCGTTTTCATCCGGAACACGCACGATACCTATCTCATGCAGGTCCCGGGACAAGGTGGCCTGGGTCGTATCAAAGCCGAATGATTTCAGATTTTCCAATAATTCTTCCTGGCTGGAAATCTTCTGTCCGGTGATAATCTCTTTGATCTTGGCCTGTCGTTGAAGTTTTGCAGTCATTTTATATACCTTCTTTAATAAAATTATTCAAAATTTAGGCTCTACTGCTTTTTTTATGGTTAAACGCCGCAAAAATGTCATCCTTAAATCATTTTCTATAAAATTAGATTTAATTCACATCCTATCTTTAAATCATCACGAAGTGATGTAATATGAGTAGCCACACCCGTCAGCCGCCGGGCCTGAGCGAAACCTGTGGGCAAGATGCAACCGAATAGGGTTACCGCAAAGCGGTAAAATAAATCAAGCCTTTCAATGTATAGGGTCTCCTATTTCGTTATAATGCTATTATTAGCTACACATTTGACGCCTTCAGCGTCACGCTCGCTTTTACCGCTTTACCACAGGCTTCGCCTGTGGCTACTTACATTAGTATCCTTCGGATACTTTTATTATTAAATGCAAAGGAACGAAGCAGTAAAATCATATTGTCAGTCTTTATTTAATATACAACTTCACAAGAACCCCAGTAGAGCCAAAATTTAAAAAACCGCTTCAGATTTTAGCACAACTCGACATTTATTAAAATTAGATATTTTTAATAAATATTACAAACAAAAATTTAATTTAACATTCTTCATTTTATGAAAATAATTTCACTTCGTTTTGCGTTAAAAAAAAGGTGTATATGTAAGGGGGAAACAAAGATGCTTAGTAAACAAGACCTTTTGAATAAGGGCTTTCAGCATTTCGCCGAACGCAATTATGAAAAGGCGGTCCATTTTTTCCGAAAAGCCATCGAACGCGACGAATCCTTTTTCCGTGCCTATTCCGCTTTGTCCGAAACACTCAATCGTATGGGCAAAATCGACGAAGCCATTCCTGTTGTACATCGCTGGATTTCTCTTGAGGGTCACGATCCCATGGCCCATTCCCTGCTTTCCCGTCTCTATGTCCAGAAAGGGATGTTTTTCGAAGCAGAGAAAGAGATGGCTCTGGCCAATAATCCGATTGCGAAGGATTAACAAAAGTCCCCTGCCCTTTATTTGACCTCATTCCCTCATTTCTTTATTTTCTATGAACCGATAGGTGGGGGAAAATACCGGAGGGATACCAGGGAAAAGAACGCAAATTGGGAGCCCGGCGCCGGCAAATTATACCTTTCGACAAAAATACCGAAGAGGGAGGCGTAATGCGCTTGTCTGTCTTTTTACTGTTACTGATTCTTGTTTTCTCCGCCTGCACAACCCGAAATGTGATCAAGCAGCCCCCTGCCGGGTTGAGCCCCTTTCCGGCGGGATCCGTAGCGGCTTATGTTCTGAAAGAAAAGATTAATGTCCGTTCCCAACCTTCTACGTCCGCATCTGTTCTGCAAGCGGCCCATGAAGGAGAGGAAGTTGCTATCCTGAGCAATAAGCACGGCTGGTACCGGGTCGCCCTGGATGACGGGAAAAAAGGATGGATACGTTCCGACCTGGTCGGTCCGCGCACTCTGTGCTTATCCTGTCTTGCTTCCGCTTTTGCAGATAGTGTTCTACCTGCCTATAAAGCGGACATCTTTTTCGACAAAAAGCAGCCCTATCGGATCGTTTACCTCACTCTTCCTTCTACCGCTTATGCGGATAAAAAGAAATTGCTTAAGAAGGTTAAAAGAATCGGATTGGCTTACCAGCAGAAAGTTTTTCCGGGTAATGTGAAATTACGGGTTCTGGAAACGCAGAGTAAAAAGCTTTTTATGAAGATGAATCTGCCGCCTGTGGGCAGTGCCCATCTAACGCCTCCGCTGCTTCCCTTTGGCAAATTAGTACGTTTCGAACAGAAAAAATTCACCATCAAACTGTTTCTTCTGGTCCCTTCTGATAAAAATAATCGGCAATTGTTACAGCTTAGCCGGAAGATATCTTCAAAATATGATTATCCGATTAAAAAAATAGAAATCCTGATGAGCACAGATTCAATAGAGGGCAAAAAGCAACTGCTCAGCCCGCATACTACCCCGCTTCATTCGAAACTGTGCCGTTTGTACTATCTGGAGGATGCGGATGGGGAAGACTATCATTTCGGGTTCTGCCCGAAGAACCGCTAAGGCCCTTAATCCCGGGCTATTTGTTTGTAGCGCAGCAGTAAATAAATAAAGAACGGCCCCCCGCTCAGAGCCGTGATGATGCCCACCGGTATTTCCGCCGGATAGATCAGTAAACGGGCCAGCGTATCACACCAGATTAAAAATGCGCCGCCGAAAATTATACTCAGGGGAAATAGCCAGCGATGGTCCGGACCAAAAATCAGACGCAGGATGTGGGGGACAATCAGGCCCACAAATCCGATGGGTCCCGCCAGGGACACAATGACCCCGATCAGAATAGAGGACAGGAAAAAACTATAGGTTTGCAGCTTCTTTACGTCCAGACCCTTACTGCGAGCCAGATCACGCCCCATAACCAGTAAATTGAAAGCCTGAATTCTGAAGATAAAGTACCCGGCTACGGGAATAATGGCCAGCAACAGTAGTAACGGAACCTGCCAGCCGCTGATGCTCAGGCCGCCCATCAACCAGCGTACCATACGATACGTTTCCGTAAAATCCGCCAGATAATGGATAAACAAGATAAAAGCCGAGGCCGTCAAACTAATCGTAACTCCGGCCAGAATCAGTGTAAATTCCGACATACCGTACGGCCCGCGGGCTACTGAATAAATGATGAGTAAACTGATCATACTTCCGGCAATAGAAAAAAGCACCACGCTCGAAAATCCTAAAAAATGAATTTCCAAACCGGTCTTGATGGCCAGCACGGCACCCAGGGCACCCCCCGAAGAAACGCCCAAAGTATAAGGGGTAGCCAGATCATTACGTAACAGAGCCTGAAAAACGGCCCCCACCAAAGCCAGTCCCGCCCCTACCATGAAGGCAAAGAGAATCCGCGGTAAACGGATAGTGAAAATAATCCGGGCATCCAAAGAATGAAAATCCTTCAGCGCTCTGTACACATGTACTTCCTGACCGCCCAAGAAGGGCGGGATTATAAAGGCGGTGAAGCCAAGGATCAAAATAATGCTTAAATAAATTTTCTGCGCCGATGAAGAACGTTTCATTTTTCCGGTTCGGGTTGATTCCCTGAGTTTGTTTTTGTTATGCCGTAAACAATTTGCTCATGATTTGGATTCATGTCAATTCTTTCCTTTTTGGGTACATCCGAATTTTCCTGATGTGCATAGTTCACAAATCACAAGACCGGTGATGTCCTTATATTAGCTGCTCCCACATATTGTATTACATAAATAAAATTTTTACATTTATCCGATAAGGATGCCTATCATAAAAATAAAAAGGAAAAAGAATAAAATAGACAGATCGAATGTCTTCCGAAGGTTTATAGGAAGTTCGGAAATATCTTTCTATAGTCAAGAATCCTATCAAAGAAATGATAAAAAATCTACCGTACAATAAGGAAACCAGGCCATGATTTCAAGAAGATCTTTTATTAAAACCGGTTTTATGGGGGGTGTTTTAAGTGCTGCGCCTCGTATGCTTTTCGCCGCAAATCATTCGATTGCTGCCAAACCATTGATTAAACCGCCCGCCCTGCATCCCGGAGATACCATCGGTCTGGTTACTCCGGCCTCGCCTCTCTTTGAAGCCCATCAAATATTAATCGAAGCAAGTGAAAAAATGAAAGCACTGGGTTTTAAAGTGAAACCCGGTAAAAATATCTTCAAAAAATGGGGTTATCTGGCCGGTACAATCGAAGAGCGTATTGCCGATTTACACGACATGTTCGCGGACGATCAGGTCAAGGCCATCATCGCCGTTCGCGGCGGTTATGGCAGCGCTCAACTCCTGCCGCACCTGGATTATCAACTCATCTCCGCACACCCAAAAATATTAGTAGGTTACAGCGATATCACTTCTCTGATCGTCGGAATCCATGAACGAACGGGTCTGGTTACTTTTCACGGCCCGGTCGCAGTTTCCACCTTTACGGATTATACAAAAAAATATTTTCTGAATACCCTGGGTAGTACGACCGCCGTCGGAGAAATTGCCGATGCCCCCTACGACGAGAACCTGCAGACCAGTAATCGGGTCTGGACCTATCGCCCGGGGGTGGTCAGCGGACATTTAATGGGCGGAAATATGACGCTTTTACAGGCTACCATCGGAACACCACATGAATTTGACAGTGACGGCGCTATTTTGTTTTTCGAAGATATCGGGGAAGAACCCTATGACCTGGATCGCATGTTGACTCATTTCAAGCAGGCCGGCAAATTCGATAAGTGCAGGGGTGTCTTCTTCGACCGCATGCCCGATGTTAAACCGGCGGACTACAAACCCGCCTACAACTCCACGCTCAGTGTGGAAGATGTTATAGATGAAATTTTTAAGGATTTTGATTTTCCTGTCTGTCTGGGCCTGTCTATCGGTCACATTAAAAATAAACCGACACTGCCGCTCGGCATCCGGGCCCGGCTTGATGCCGGGAAGGGACGCATTGCTTTACTGGAACCAGCCGTTACTTAATTTTTTCCTTGTCAGGGAATGTTTGAGTCCTTAATTTCGTCTATATAAGCAGACGGGAAAAAATCAATGCGCCTGTCTGTCGAAAACAAAACCCTCTACCGAGGTTAGAAATGGAATTTATACTCGTTCCTGTTATCTTTGCCATCGCTCTGTTGCTGCTCTCTCTGGGCAAGCTGCTCGGGAAGGATCAGGAATTACATACATGCAGTTCGGAAGGTGAGGAATGCGAAACCTGTGCCACCAACGATCTGGATATCGGTTATCACTCCATAGATGAAGCCGGACTTGCCAATGTGGCCCAGTTGGGCAATCCAAACCGCAAAAATCGTTTTATCGACACCCTTGATTTTCGTCCTGACAAGATAAAATAGTTTTTCACTGATTCAGATCCTTCGCTAATCCTGCATATTTTCGTTCGATTTTAAATCCAAAACGATAAAAATATTCCGGCCGGAAAAAGCCGGTGGTTACATAACGGACATGATGATCGCGCAAACGATTAAAGAATTCATTCATTAATCCGTCGCTAATCCCTTTACGGCGTAAGTGCGAAGCCACAACGATCTTCTCCATGTAAACACTCTTATCGTCCATAGTGCGATAAAAGAGGCCGCCGATTACAAAACCGCGTTCCGATACGGCAATCAGAAAGCTGTGTTCCGGCCTGAATTGTACCGGTAGATTCACATCCAGAAAGAGCTGGTGCAGACGGGAAATCTCTTTAGGCGAAATGGGTTTACGAACCTGATAAGGCACTCCTTCCGCATCTTCCAGTTGCACGATCACATCTGCCATGGACTGGGTACTGACCAGCAGAGCGGAATCGGTCGGTTTTAGATGGGGATAACCCAGTCGACTCAGGAAGAACGATTCATGTTCGGAAAGTTTGAAGGCGGCCTGCAATTCCGATATCTCTTTTAAGACCTGATCATAATTCAAATGTTCCCGATGCTGCTTAAGGCTTAACTGACGCAGAGCCCGGCGTAACGAGGAATGGGAATTGACGAATACCGTATCCAGATAGAAAAGGGTTCTGGTCTCCGGATAATTCTTCTCCAAAGCATAAAGCTGGTAAGTATCATACAATTCATTAAGCATCTGGGCCTGGGCCGATAAAGCCGGATCATGACTCAATTCATACCAGCGATGAAAACGCTGAATTGCAAAGTGCAACGCTTTGGGAATAAAACCCTTCTCTTTAATATTTTTTATGAATTGTTTCAAAGCTTTACTCAAATCGGAAGTTTGGTTGTGCCATTCCCGGTCCAACACCTTCTGCAGAAGCTGTACTCCCCGTTCTTCCCCTTCGCTATCCAGCACTCCGCTGAACATGGGTTGGAGACAATCCTGTTTCAAAAGAGGATATTTGTCTTCGGTGGATAGAATAAATTGACGGTAAAATCGCTGCAGTAACGGGCCTAATCCTTCCGAGGGCTGCCTGCGCGCTATAGAGACCAGACGCATTCCGGTTTGATAGTCATGATGGGGCAATACGATATTCTCAGGACTCATATTTTTCAGTTCCAGCCTGTAACCGGTTCGGCGACAAAAATTTACATGAGCGGTCATAGCGGTTCGTACAAAAAACGGCCAGATATGGAAAAGACGCGAAGGTACATCCTTACTTTTACTGCGCAGAGAACGACGGAAAAAACGGGCAACCGTATCCCCGGGATAAAAATCCTCCGTCCAGATATTGTATTCGGGCCAGAAGCCTCCGAAATCTTCAATCAAACGCAGCCCTTTGGCCGGAGCTCCGGCATGAATCAGCCAATTCATTTCAGAAGTCACCTGCCGGTCGATCGGCTTGCGATTCATATTCAGCACAAAGTCGTAAGCACCCTGGTAACGGGTCTGTACGGAAACCCGAAAAACGGCCTTCCTGACTTCATCTTCCAGCACACTGATCCAGATACCGCCCGGAGGAATATCGGACAATCGTACCATATTTCCTTCGGAAAAGAGGAAAACCGCTTCCCGTAAAACCGCAGCCCGGGTCAAAGCGCCAAGCAATTGACGACGATCCTCTTCCTTTATTATCTCTTCAAAAATAATGACATCTTTCCATTCGTATTCCTCACCGGTTTCCACGTCAACCGAAACCTGCTGGTTGCTTCCCAACCATTCACGGAAACCCTTGAGAAGTTTTTCTCTGGCCTGCGAAGCGGCAATTGAAAGGGAGCGCCAGTCTTCGCGCAACTGATAGCGAACGATGAGTTGGCGGACGCGCTTGTATTTGGTAGGATGCTTAATCCCGAACACAGCCAACAGATTCAAAAGGGAAGGTATGGGAGTCGCTTTGATACGCGTCTGGGTCGAAACGGAACCGACCCTGTTTTTAAGTATGCTATACACGGCATTCAAATCATCTTCTGTTTTACACGCTTCTGCAATGATGCCGATCAGCTGCTCATCCAGTAGTTGCGGTTCCCGGTCTAAATATTTTTCCATGAAGTGAACCAACTTCCGGCCTTTGAAATGGGTCAGGCCGACCTGAAACATCCGGCGGCGGACGGAAAGCAGATCACTGAATTCCGGATGCTGAATGATTTCCCTGGCCAGAGGGAAGATCGGTAAATGATCATTTGCCAAAACATCCTGCAGATAATTTACCGCGTTGAGCCCCTGATCCTCGCTGTCCGATTGCAGATGCAATACGGCATCATTCAGACCGAACAACGAGTATTCCTTCCCTTCGATAACCCGCTGAAAATGAGTGTGCTCCTTTTTCGAAAGAAGGGGAGTCCTTACCCGTTTTCGAAAGGTAATATGCGCATCCTGCTTATCGATGCGATACCACTGGAAAATATTTTCACCGGTGAAATTAGTCAATCCCTGATTACCCAACCAGTAGAAGGGGTTGGCCAGAAAGGTCTGAAAATCTATATACGGTTTTTCGTTTTGGTAGACATAATCCCCGATGCGCACCAGAGTATCCTCACGGTGTTCCTTGACGATACGCAGTGTTTTATGATACTTAGCAAGATGCAAGCCGTTTTTATCTACCTGCAGATCGGTAATCAAACAGCCGATTTCACGCAGGAACCAATTCGGAACCCGAATTTCCAAATCGTCTTGAAAGAGAGAAATATAATTCTTGGTATACATCGTCTCGATTATTCCGGAAAAATTTCGTTCGATGATCCGCCGTTTAAAAGTACCCTTGGGAGTCAATTCCCCCTCTTCGGCAGAAAAAGGACGGCGGATCAAGCGAAAATCAACGATACGCTCGAAGGGGGCCAGAAATTTATTAACCGTAACGACTACCGATGAAAAGTATTCCTGCTTTTCCGCATCCGCCATTTTTTCTAATTTACCGTCGCTGTTTTCATAATCAGGATAGATGAGCAAAGTATTAAACGGACGATGATCCCCAACCAGAAAAACCTGTTGAATATATTCGAAATCCCGGAATAAATTTTCCACACGCTGGGGAGCAATCGTTTCCCCCTTGATATTTTTGTAAATTTCCTTTTTACGATCGATAATCTCAAAATAGCCGTGTTCATCCTGACGCATGATGTCGCCGGTAGGAAACCAGCCGTCAACAAAGGGGCTTTCCGTTTCCGACCATCCATAATACCCCATCATGACATACGACCCCTGGATCAGCATTTCTCCGTCAGACCCTAATTTCACCTCGATCCCGGGCAGAGGCTTACCGAGCGAATTCGGTACATAGCGCTTGGGCTCCGTCATCGTAATTCCGCCGGTAGCTTCCGTCATGCCGAATCCACTCAGTAATTGTACGTTATAGCGCTGAAAGAATGTAAACACATCGGGATCCAAATAGCCTGCGGCAGACAGACCGCGGCGCAGGGCTCCTCCGGTTACCCGCTCTACGATCTCCTGAATGGCCCGGTCTTCTTCAATCTCAATATTGATTTCTTTGCCGATATATTCATATAGCTGAATCCATTTTTTGGGAATGCTGATAAAAATGGTAGGCCGGATGCGCTGCATATTGTTGAGCATGGTGGGTAAGGCCGGATTTTCCATAAAAGTATACTCTGCGGCCCAGAATAAACTTCCCATCATTTCCAACCAACGGCCGAACGTGTGATAGAGCGGGAGATAAGAAAGAAACCGGTCTTCATCCCCCACTTGCGGCAAGGCTATAGCACGACAAAAACGTTTGAATACAATATTCATCTGGGAAAACATAATGCCTTTCGGTTCACCGGTTGTCCCGGAAGTATACATCACCGAGGCCAGACGTTCCGCAGTAAGGTTTTCACGAATTGTATTCAATTGACTCCGGTCGAAGTCGTTCCCTGTTTCAACCAATTCATCCAAAGTCAGAATCCAGTCCTCAATACTGCTGCCTTCCAGAAGCACCGCTCTTTGCAAGTGCGGCAATTTTGATTTAATGGATTTCACTTTTGCCAGTTGCTTATCATTGGCTACCAGTATCAAAGGAACCTGAGATTGATTCAGAATATATTCGATTTGGCGGGGAACCGAATTGGCGGGGATCATCACATTCACCAGACCGCTGGTAAGGCAAGCCAGATCGAGCTCGGCCATTGCCAAACTATTCTCCAGCAAAAAAGCCACGAGCGGTTTGTTCCAATCAAAGGACTGAAGCAAACCTGCCAAACCACGGGCATAACGTTCGACTTGCCGCCCAACCTCTTTAAAGCGATATTCCTGTTGGGCCTTGCCTTCCAGAACTCGAAAAAACACTTTATCCGGATAGTCACGAAGGCGCTGCTGAAAAAGCCGATAAACGGTAAAACGGCTACCCTGAATCAGATCATGAATTAAGTCCGTCCACCTCTTTTCATCTTTTATTTTACTAAGAAAGGAGGGCTGGCGAAGAATATCGAGATAATTATGGACAAAGGAAGGTTGGTTAGCTGCTTGTTTTTCCAGCAGGCGTCCAAGCCGATAGAAATCACCAACCTCAAGATAGGCGGTAAAGGACCGTCCCAGTCCATTGTTAAGAACGGATACCAGGATGGCATCCACCGTACTCCAGTGTGCATATGCATCCTGCGGTTTTGCGCCGAGGAGCGACAAATCTCTGCTTACTTCTTTAAAAAAAGCTTTCAACTCCGAAGGAGTAAAGGCCGCTGTACCGGCTTGTATTTTGTCGAGATGTTTCTTAAATCTTTCCGTATAATTGTCTGCCATTTAGATATTTCCCCGGGCTGATTAAAATAATAGAGATTAAAATAAACGGTTTAACGGCATATTGCAAGCCCAATACATGGCGGGATTGAACAGCTATCCTCTTTTATGACAGGGGCCATTGCGACCATTGACCTCCTTCAAGTATAGTTCCGTCAATCCGACTAATTAAAATTTCCTTTTTTTTAATAAGAGAGGAGCGAGAGTGGGCTTTCCACAGGGTTTATTCTCGTAATCCGCAGGTAATCCCAACATTTGTATAAGAAGAATCACTCGGACAAAAGAATCAAGACCGCGGGAATCCTGCCGAAAAAAATCCCCGGATTTTTCCGGGGATATGGATGGTTTCCGCTATATTTTACATGGATTAATGTTGGGTGCTGTCGACGGGTGCGGGCCGAGGCGCGGGCTTTGCCGTAATGGTAATCCCGGTCTTTATTTTAGCACTTGTCGTTCCATCCGATGCGCTTACCTCAATCGTGTAATTGCCACTTTGCGCATCGCCCGGCGTCCAGGTAAAGGTCCCGTCAGCGGAATTAAAATGAGCGCCATCCGGTAATCCGCTAACCGAATAGGTTACTTTATCCTTATCGGGATCGGAAGCGTGGTACTTAAGCTTAATACTCTGGCCGGCTTCCGCGCTAGCCGTGGCTGGACCGTCGATCCGGGGCGGACGATTGACATTATTCACCGTAATGTCCACCGTTTTCTGCGCTTCCGCTTTACCATCCGAAACCTTGAAGGTAACCGTATACTTTCCGGCCTGATCGAAATCGGGCTTCCAGCTGAAGGTTTGACTCGCTGCATCAAAGGCGGCTCCCCGCGGCAGATTTTGAGCGGAATAGGTTAACTGATTATCCGTATCTTCATCCGTACCCGTGATTTTAAAAGACAAGGCCTTATCTTCATCCGTATTTTGGGCCGGAATATCATTCAATAGCGGAGGATGATTCACATCTTCAATGACAAGGGTAGCGCTTTGCTCGGCGGAGAGATTTCCGGTATCGCTGACCTTAAAAGTAAGGGAATACTTACCGGCCTGGGTAAAAGTCGGTGTCCAGCTAAATTCACCGCTACCCGCATCAAGGGTTGCCCCTTCGGGAAGATGATCAGCGCTGTAAATCAGCTTACCCTGATCTTCCTTATCCGGGTCCGTGGCCTGTAAGCGGAAAGTAACCGGTTCATTCTCTTTGCCCGTCACTGCCGCCACTGCTTGTAAGACCGGGGGCCGGTCTATATTATTCACGGTTATATTAAAAGTTTTGCTATCGCTTAAACCGGCCGGATCCGTTACAGTAACCTGAATCCCCTTGTATTGTCCGCTCTGTTCATAAGTAGGCGTCCAGTTGAAGGTAGCGGTTTGAGCATCAAAAGTGGCGCCCTGAGGCAGATTGGCGGCACTCAGTTTAAGTTTACCCGCATCCTCTTTGTCCGCATCCGTAAACTGAACCTTCAAAGTCCATAAAGCATGCTCATCAATCGTCTGATCCGCAATATCGGTAAGAACGGGCGGGCGGTTTACATGATTCACCGTAATTTGCAAAGGTTGCGAAACGGTAATCTGACCATCTGTCAAATGGATCGTAACGGTATATTGACCGGACTGCTCATAAGTCGGAGTCCAGTTGAGCACTAAATGGGTAGCATCGAAGGTAGCTCCTTGCGGCAGATCACTCACCGTATATTGCAACTTATCCTGATCCTCTTTATCGGGATCACTGCCGGGTACAATCTTATAGACCAGAGGAGTATTTTCATCCACAGTTTGTGCGGGCTGTTCGGGCAGGATCGGGGTTCGATTGACATGATTAACCGTAATCCGGACCTGTTTTTCATCCGTTAATCCGGCCGGGTCCTTCATGGTAAACGTTACCGTATACTTACCTGATTGTTCATAGGTCGGAGTCCAGTTGAAGGTATGACCGGTGCTGTCGAAGACAGCGCCCTGAGGCAATCCGGAAGCCGAAAAGGTTAGTTTGCCCTGATCTTCTTTGTCCGGGTCACTCCCGGTAACTGCAAAGGTGAGTAATTTATTTTCATCGACCGTCTGAGCGGCAATAGCATTCAGCACCGGCGGGCGGTTCACATGATTCACGGTAATTGTGGTTTCCTTCGTATCCTGGTACTGGCCGTCGCTTACCGTAAACTGCAATTTATATATACCGGACTGATCATAAGTGGGCGTCCATTTAAATTCGGCACCTGTAAGAGTCGCACCTTCCGGTAATCCTGTAACCGTATAGGTTAGCTTTCCCTGATCTTCTTTGTCCGGATCACTGCCCTGCAAAATAAAAGTCAGTAATGAATTTTCATCAATTGTTTTTGGCTCAATCGCGGCCAGCAGGGGCGGACGATTGACATGATTTACCGTAATCGTTATAACGCTGCTGTCGCTTAAACCGGCCGGATCCTTGATTTTGAAAATAATATTTTTATAGACCCCGGATTGCTCGTAGGTCGGTTTCCAGGAGAACAGAGCCGAATCGGGATTAAACTTAGCACCCTCGGGCAGATTTTCCGCTGAAAACACCCATTTACCGGCATCTTCTTTATCGGGGTCTGTTCCCGATACGGTAAATCGCAGCCACTTGTTTTCATCCACCACCTGATCGGTAATCGGATTCAGACGCGGCGGACGATTGACATGATCCACGGTAATGGTAATCGCCTCCGAATCGCTTAAAGCACCGGCTTTAAAAATGAAAAGAACATCTTTATAGATACCGGACTGGTCATAAGTCGGCGTCCAGGAAAAGGTCGCTGTAGCCGGATCAAAGCTGGCTCCCTGGGGTAAATTCTCAGCTTTATAACTCAGCGCATTTTGATCTTCTTTATCCGGATCGCTACCTTCTACTTTAAAGGTTAACAGCGTATTCTCTGCCACCTCCTTGTCCCCTATTTTAGCGAGCACCGGCGGACGATCCACATGATTCACTGTGATTACACTCTGAACCCGTGCCGTTGCTCCAACCGGATCACGGACGGTAAATGTAACCGGATATACCCCGGATTGTTCAAAAGTCGGTTTCCAGGAAAAAATTCGCGTTTCCGGGTTAAAGGTCGCCCCCTCAGGTAAGTTTTCAACGGAATAGGTCAATTTACCCTGATCTTCTTTGTCCGGATCACTTCCCTCCGGGCCGGTGAAAGTGAGCAACTGATTTTCATTAATTACCGTATCCGCAACCGATGCTATGGAGGGAGGTCGATTGACATGATTAACATGAATATCGAAGGAAGTGCTGGCAGAGAGGGCACTTACCGTTTTTTCCGTAACGGTTATGGTCACCTTTTTATAATCTCCGGATTGTTCATAGGTTGGTACCCAGGTAAAGAGCCGGGAAGTGGAATCGAATTTAGCACCTTGCGGCAGATTCTTAATACTGAGTGTAAAAGGGTCTTCATCGGGATCGGAAGGTTCGGCCTGAATTTCAAGAAGCTGATTTTCATCCACCACCTGATTTTCTATGCGGGCAATTTGCGGCGGACGATTGTAGCGCAGGATCAGCGTCTGCTTATCGGCTGCCACGAAGAGATACACATCGTATTTTAGAGAGGAATACACCTTGTTTTCCGCCTTGTATTCACCTTCTTTACTGGGATGAAGCGGGTCCGAAATATCATAAATTTCCATGCGATGACGTTGATCATTGGAAATAAAAACCGTATTTCCCGATTTAAAGGCATGGTAGGCATAGCCGTCAATCGGGATTCTTTTCAACAGTTTCGGGTGACCGGCATCCCTGGCATCCACAATCAGTAAACCGTCCGGTCCGTCGGCAATCACCGCAATATTTCCATCCACCTGGATGGATTTGGCATAATGGGCCTGATGAAAAGTGGAAAGTAATTTTGGCTGGGTCGGATCGCTTACATCCAGGATGGACACACCGCCTGATTTTTCGGATAGAAAGAGATGATCGCCTTCCAGGCTCATCGTCCATGCCCATCCACGGGTAGCGAACCCGGCAACGCGGCGGATATTCTGTAAATCCGAAATATCATACACACCCAATCCTTTGGTCTCCTCGGCGACGAAAAGGTAAGGATAGCGGGCTACGACCCAGTAAGCGTCGCCCTTTGTTTTCACCTTGGCCACTTGCCGAACGCTGGCCGGATTATTTATATTTAAAATCGCCACTCCCCCTATTTCATCCGAAAGATAGGCATAGGCTGAATCGATAACCACATTGTGCGGGCGATGTTCCGTAAAAAATACACCCAGCTCTTTGGGCTTGTAGATATTACTCACATCGAGAATCTGTAGACCGGACCAGATATCGACTACATATAACCGATTCTGATAAAAATAGAGATTTTGAATACCGTCTTCTATCTGTTCCCCGGAAAGCAGTTTCGGCGGTTTAAACGATGTAATGTACTCCGCGCTGATATGCTGCGCCCAACTACTCTTTACATAAAATATCAAAAGCAAAGCGAACAAGAAGTAAACTATGTGACGAGCTTTCATTACGCGCTCCTTTATATCGAAAATGTTAAAAAAATAGTGTGGTCAAGTAAATTATTTTTAACAATTTAAATTTTGCCTTCCCATAAATCAAGCAATTTAAAAAACGTATGTTACTTAGTTCTTCTATTATCGTTAAATTTGCTCTTTTTCTTTAGGTATAATTCATTTTTTGATAATAAAAATCTCTTTATTTTAAAGGTACCGACAAAAGATTCGTTAGGGGATAGAAAAACAGATTCCGATCCGGTTGGTCAAGGGGTTCAATTGCAGATTTAAAAAATCGCTCCTGTTTTTTCCCACTGTATCAAAATTCACAATAAAAGAGCCGATACCGTAACCGATTGCACTGCCCAGAAAGACATCCGAAAGCCAGTGCTTGTTATGGTAGATTCTGGAGGCAGCCACCCATCCGGCCGTTCCGTACCAGAATATTTTCCATATTTTGTTATCAACCGCATGGGCGAAAACGGTTGCCACAGTGACCGCAACCGTAGCATGACCCGAGGGTAGAGAACGATAGTCAAAATCGCTATAGTGAAAAGGTTTGAAATATAGATTACTATCTCCGGCATAGGGTCTTCTGCGTCCAAGAAGTCCTTTTATAATGGCAGAGAAACCTCCGGCGTATATGAGAGCTTCCAGGGCCTGTAAACCGGTATGTCGCAGCTTACCGTTCCCTGCCAACCAACCGGTGAGATAAACGGCCGTCGGCAGTAAAATTGTATTAGGATTACCGTAATAGCGATCGATCCTGAACAGGTGGTCATTCAGATTGTTTTGATTGTGCAGGGCAAATGACCGCCCGGATTTGTCGATGAAAAAAAGGCCCCCTGTTGCCCCGATGGTCACCCCGGCATATGTCCAATCGCTTGCTTGCCAGTACAAAGGAGCCTTGGCCAAACCGATTCCAACCCGCAGAAAATGCTTTGTATCCTGATGCAGGTTATCCAGGATATCACCGGCCGTACCTGCGGAAATGAAGAAGATCAGATTAAATAGAATCCCAATAAGGGAAATCCGTACCCGACATCTGCTTATAATCACTATTTATCCTTTATGCTGAGATCGTAGGGTCAAAAGGTTTAATTATTTTTCGGTTCTCTTGGTAAATCTATGGGTAAAAAAATTTGAAAGATGAGCATCCATCTCCGAAATTTTGATTATCCCAACCAAAATATTTGGAAAGAAAGATGCTCATCAAAACAATATTAAACAAGATAGAAAAGTTTTCTTC
>Ga0256841_1001077_pt1 | contig 24998 bp, 21 predicted proteins | sample 356308metaG_FD_185971 | JGI IMG/M metagenome (GOLD analysis project Ga0256841, IMG submission 185971) | Hydrothermal vent microbial communities from Mid Atlantic Ridge, Atlantic Ocean - 356-308 | ecosystem: Environmental > Aquatic > Marine > Hydrothermal vents | place: Atlantic Ocean: Mid...
GGATTGGGATAAGGACATTCCTAGAATTTTAGGATACCTCCCTCTGAAATGCTGAATTATTTCCGTTGTTTACCACATAGACCCGGGCTAGTCGATTCATAAATATTGTGTCAAATAAAAAAGCTAAAGTACAGTCATTGCAGGTGGAGCGAAGCGTAGAGCCGGAATCTAGGATTCTCTGGCTGGATGCCGGATCGAGCTTGCTCTTGACAAGAGCACGGGGCGCATGACGTGAAAGCGGTCTTTGGGTATTTAAGTAATTAATCGGAAGTTTCTGAACCCATTTATGGGAAATGGCTGTCAGGAAATGTTGGAAACCGATAAATCGGTTCAATAATAGTTCTCGGCACATGCCCACGGTTAAAACCGTGGGCAATCAGGTTATATAACCCCGGGTCACGAGCAAGCTAGCCAACAGGTTATACCGCGCGCGTAGGATACTGTGGTAGACACGAGTTCTATGACAAGATCTATAAGAGAATCATATACACTGATGCTCTGTGTACAAGCCGGTTTTCGTCTGTTGGTCACCCGACTGGCAAGAAAATGAAGCGACGAAGAATGGACTGGACATAAAACTACCTAAAGGAACCTCTGGTTAATTACCCAAATAACCTAGGACTACTTGTACCTAATGCCGATTCCCCCTAATCAACGGTAGTGGATTCCGGCTCTACGCTTAGCTCAGGCCTGAATAACGGGTTCTGGATTGTTCACAGTAGTCTCATTTTATTATATGGGAGTCATAGAAACCCGAATTTGTCAGAGTTCCCTAAAAGTACGCGCTTATTTTATGTTCCACTACTACGCTAGTTGGCAAGCTTAAGTGATTTCTCCAGGGAGTGTTTCTTGAATTTTCCTCTCGGATTTGGCAGGCTCGAAAAGCTCTCTCAACCTGTCTGCACTTTCGCTTTCCACAAGTGCTATAACTATGTCCCCGGGATTTAGCTTATCGTTTCCGTGTGGGAGTTTCTGGGAGTGTCCCTGGCGTATTGAGATCAAAAGGGAATTTAAAGGCCACTTTATCTCTTTTATGTGTTTGCCGGCCACCCTGCTTGCCGGAGACACTTTTAACTCTATGCATTCCATGCCTGTTAAGTGACCAAGCCTCCAACGCTCTGCCCTTCTCTGAATTTCCTGGCGCCGCAACATTGCTCGTTGATAACTATGAATAATATCGTTCCTGGCTATTATGCCAACGATTCTCTTAGGATTTTTCCTGTCAACGACAGGCAAGCGACCTATATCCCGGGTCCCCATTTTTTTCAGGGCAACCCACACTGGTTCGTCGGGGTATGTTACGACAACGGAACGGGTAGCGATATCAGCGACCTTCTTGTTTTCCAGGTTTCCTTTCTGGAGTTCCTTTTCGAGATCCTGAATGCTCACAATTCCCCAGAGTTCTCCTTTTTCATCTATTACGGGAAACCCATGGTGATGGTGGGTTATGAACATCCTTTGAAGTTCGGCAAGACTTATGTCTTTATTCACGGTTATCACTCCGGTGGCCATAGCTTCTCCCACCAAGAGTCCCTGCATAACATTCAAATCGTGTCCGCCCTCTAAGTTGATTCCCCACTTATCGAGTACCTGAGAGTACACGGAATGGCGGTGCCAATGTTCGGAAAGGAAAGTGCTAATGACCACAGCGAACATAAGAGGTAGTATTATTCGATAATCTTGGGTCATTTCAAATAAAAGCAAAACGGCGGTTATAGGGGCCCTGACTGCACCCGCAAGCACGGCTGCCATTCCTACGAGTATATAAGCCTGAGGATTAGCTGTTATATGGGGAAAAAGACCATGTACAATAACTCCGAACCCTCCCCCCAGCATGGCTCCCAGAAAAAGTGCCGGGGCGAACATTCCGCCCTGTCCGCCGCTGCCGAGTGTTACAGAGGTGGCAAACATCTTTGTGGCTACGAGGAGGAACAATGACCATGCAATAAGGTTTTGACCCTGAAGAATTGTCTCGATGGCAGAATAGCCTACACCGAATATTTCTGGTGTGAAAAAACCGGTTAATCCTACTATCAAACCACCGACAGCAGGTTTAAGCAAGGAATTTACCTTCAAGTTTGAGAAAAATTCCCCGCACCATTTCAACGATTTTATGTAAAGTACACTCGCAAGACCTGCAAGAACTCCGAATGCCAGGTAAAATACCAGTTCCCAGTAGCTGATAAGGCTGTAGGGAGGGACCATGAAAGCTGGCTGAGGACCGACAAGTGCATGGGTCACAAGTGCCGAGACGACGGCGGCAACAATTATTGTTCCGACTGCCGCTCCGGTTACCTCTCCTAAAATGATTTCCAGTGCGAAGAACACGCCTGCGATGGGGGCATTGAATGCGGCACTAATTCCCGCTGCAGCCCCGGATGCAACCAGGCCCCTAATTCTTTCGTCTGATAGTTTAAGGCCTTGTCCTATGGATGTACCTACTGCTGCCCCGATCTGGACGCTGGGATCTTCGGGACCTGCTGAACCCCCTGTACCAATGGTAAGAACTGACCCGATAACTCGACAAATAAGTTCCCCCGCCGGAAGTCTTCCACCTCTCAAGGCCACAGCTTCCATGATTCCGGCAACACCATGCGGACGGTCATGAGAAAAAGCAAAGTGCGCAATTATACCGACTCCCAGACCGCCTACTACAGGAAGAATAACAACGTAGAAGGGGCCTAGAAAATGAAGTATTTCCTTCCCATCTACAAAAAAAAGAATTCCCAGTTCGTGTATGCCCTTGTGAAATAGGTACTCACCTCCCCCTGTCAGCAGTCCCACGAGAATCGCAAGGGTTAACATCATGCTGACCTCAGAGGGCTGTAAACGATTTATCCATTCTATAAGGCGCTCTCTACTCATAGACTTCTCTTGAAAGGTCCTACGGTAAAAACAGACACAAATGCCCTTCCGGTTTTCTTGCAGTTGAATTTAGAGAGATGTTTCGGCTACAAATCTGTGAAGATTGTGTATAAACTTTATTAAGGGAAAAGCCCGTCAAGGTCAATCACTATTTTATGTTACCTAAAACTATTGTGAGTTGTGATCAATTGACATAATATTTAGAGCACTTGTTTAGTGACTTGGTACATGATGAGAAGACTTGCTTATAAAGCAGATTAGTGCAGGAGTATAACAGGAGTATAAAATGAATGGCGGGATTGTAACGTTACTCACTGATTTTGGAGTAGATGACCCGTACGTCGGGATAATGAAGGGTGTGATGCTCAACATAAACCCCACTGTGAGGCTTATAGACTTGACTCACCACATACCGCCACAAAATGTTAGAGCGGGAGCCTTTATTGTAGCCGCCGCCTACGCGTTTTTTCCGAAAGGCACGGTGCATCTGGCCATAGTTGATCCTGGAGTCGGAACAGATAGAAAACTGCTTGCAGCTCGTTCAGAAAACTATTTTTTTGTCGGCCCTGACAACGGTATTTTCAGTCTCGTGTGGAACCACGAGATGCCACTTGAAATTGTTTCCCTTGATAATCCCAGATACTGGCTCGAAAACATCAGCAGTACCTTTCATGGTAGAGACATTATGGCGCCTGTTGCAGCTTATTTAAGCAAAGGAGTTGAACTTTCAAAGTTTGGTGCAACGTATACTCCGGCTGGAAAACTTCCGTGGTCGCCAGTCATCATTGAGCAGGGAAAAATCAGGGGTGAAATAATCTATATTGACAGGTTTGGCAATCTGGTTACAAGTATCAGAGTTCAAGATATTCCAGAAGACTGTTTCCCAGACAAGGTTGTGATAAAGATTGGGAAATGGGTTATCAGGGGAATATCGAGGACTTACGGTGATGCTTCCCCTGGTTCCCTCATAGCGCTAATAGGTAGTTACGGATACCTTGAAATTGCCGTAACGGGGGGAAGTGCCCGGGAGAAAACGGGCCTTACCTGGGATGAGCCTGTGGAGGTCTCGCTCCTTTAGTGTCTTTCTCGGGGATGGTGAAACCCTCTTGCCTTCAGGCGAAACAGCATGGCCAGACCAAATTGGGTTGGTCACAACGAACAATAAAAGTCTACACTAAGGCCTAAGGCAGCAAAGCCCCAACCAAGTTTGAACCGCTAAGACGCTAAGAGCGCAAAGGGATATTCTTTTTTCCTTGAGCAGTGCCCCAGTGAAATACTACGTATCCTTCGGAATTTCACGGGGCAAGTGCCTGCTCAAGGAAAGAAGCCTGCCCTTCAGGCATGCTGTTGGTACAGACAATCTGAGTTGGCGCCTGAAGCTTTGTGTTTTGTGTGCGCTTCCTAGGATATGCGTGTGGTCCATTGCCCTTGTTACCCTGAAAGGGTGCAAGGCATTGTGGGCGGCGTTAGCCCGCCGGCCGCAATATTTTCCTTCTTCGCGTTCTTCGCGCCTTAAGCGAAGCGGGCGGTTCATTTGTGACGGGCACTGGTAGTATAAGAATTATGACACGATAAAGCGCTACATGTTTATAGGGAAGTATTCTAAGGCAGCAAAGCCCCAACCAAAACCAAGGACAAAGATTGATGGTTTCGTAAAAAGTCCAAAAACCGGTCATTATGAGGATCCTATACCCACTTTATGACAATGTTTTCGGCTTAATATCAAGATGTATGGCTTAAAGTGAGGGAGGAAGACTAGGCAATCTCCTTGGAATATTCAAGTCTTGGAGGTTGCTTCTCCCGCACTTACTTCAAATACGACTATTTGCCATTACTCCTACAATTCGCAGGAAGTGGGTGCGGGATCGCTATGACTGTGCTATAGCTTCTTGTCTAACACAATAATTAGAAAGCCCCTGACTCGAACAGGGGCAGGTTCGATCCGGCATCCAGTTAGAGAATCCTAGATTTCGACCCTACACTTCGCTATGGCCGGAATGACCGTTTGTGAGTTGTGCTCGTCCTTCTTGTTTATTGGTAGTCTTAGAAATCGGAATTAATCAGAGCTTCCTCATACAATTTTTCTTTTTCGCAAGCTTTCTATCGAATCATTAGAGTACCCAAGGTCATTTAAAATTTCGTCCGTATGTTCTCCTAGTTCAGGGGCGTGAGAGTGTATATTGCCCTGTGTTTTTGACATCTTACAAGGGTTCCCCAATTGTAGGTAACTTCCCCAGTTTTCGTGCTGCATCTCTATGATTATTTTCCGTTCTCTAAGAAGGCGGCTGCCGGAAGCCTCGCGCAGATCCAGAACGGGTTCACAGCAGCAATCAACGTCTTTCAGGATTTCTACCCACTCTTCCCTGGTCTTGGTTTTGAATATCGAGGACACTTCAGCGATCATTTTTTGTTGATGATCACCAGGCTTGAAATACTCAGGGGTATCCAGATCCCTACGGTTCACTGCCTGGCAAAAGGCTGACCAAAACTGTGGCTCTAGTGCTCCCAGCGCCATGAACCCACCATCCTTGGTCTCGTAAACGTTATAGCAGGCAAATCCACCATTTAGCATGCTATCTCCGGGTTCGGGTACAACACCATCGGCTATCCAGTTGCCAAAACGAAGGCAGTTCCAGAGCATGGCGCCATCTGTCATGCTTATGTCGATAAACTGTCCTTCTCCGGTTCTCTCTCGCGCAATTATGGCAGCCAGAATCGAAAATGCAGCCAGCAATCCACCACCACCGATATCAGCAATTTGCACACCTGGAACTTGCGGTTTCCCCCCTGTGCCGTTGTAACTAAGCAGTCCGTTTAATGCGAGAAAATTAATGTCGTGGCCGGCCTTTTTCCCTGCATCTCCGGTAGCCCCGTAACCGCTAATAGCACAGTATACAAGCCGGTTATTAATCTTTGATAGTGTTTCGTATCCCAGGTTAAGCTTGTCCATGACGCCGGGGCGAAAGCCTTCCAGAAGTACATCAGAAGTTTCCACAAGCTTTCGGAAGATTCCTCTTCCTTCGTCAGTTTTTAGATTAAGTGTCAATGATTTCTTGTTACGGTTCAGTACCACGTGCATTCCGCTGTTCGTACCTAACCTCGGTTCCCACCACCTGATATAATCTCCAACTTTCGGTGCCTCGACTTTAATAACCTCAGCTCCCATATCAGCTAGCAACATGGAGCAAAAAGGTCCTGGAAGCAAACGAGAAAGATCTAGTACTCTTATACCCTCTAATGGTCCTGTCATCCCGGTTCTCCTTTCATATGGTTATGCCGCAAGTAGATAGGGAATTTCTTATACAATTAGCTGCGATTTTACAAGGAAGTCTTCTACTGCTGGCTGGTGTTTTTCAAAGGAGTCCTTCGAGGATATTTTCAAATGGATATAAAAAAAGCCGGGAAGCTTTCCACTCCCCGGCTCGAAGGGAATCATTAGTGTTTCACTTCAATTCGCTTCGCCCTGCTCTCTTCGGTTTTTGGAAGTACCAGTTTCAGTACACCGTTCTTGTAGGTAGCATCTACCGCATCGGCATTGACTTCCACAGGTAACCTGATACTTCTGGTAAATGCACCGTATCTTCTTTCAATTCTGTGGAAGTCTTCACCTTCTTCCTTCTTCTCCATCTTTTTCTCACCTTTGATAGTTAAGATATCATTGGTGAGAGTTACCTCAATCTCGTTGGGATCAATTCCCGGTACTTCCATCTGTACAATAATTTCTTTGTCCGTTTCAGACATGTCTAGAGCAGGGACCCATTCTCTTTCTTCCTCCCTGAACAAGGAAGGCAAACGGAATTCTTCAAAGAAACTGTCAAGAAGGCTTCGGTATGGTCTGGATAAAATGCTTCTTTCCCTTTCCCATGGTACCAGATCTAACATACCTATCACCTCCTCCTTCTAGGAATTCTCTTTTTATTTTCCGCAAAAAAATTAATCACAATTTAGTGGCTGTCAATACCCCTTTTAAAAAATTTCTCACATTTTTTGTAGGCCGTTAACGGCCTTAACCTTGGGGCCGGTGCTAATAAAAATTTGAAGCTAGTTTGAACAAGAGGGTATCTTAATAGGTGTTACGTTATAATTCAAAAGGCACGAGGTGCGGTACATGGATAGGGGATCAGTGCTGGTTATCGATGACTCCGAGGTGATTAGGAATGGGATTGCCGAAAAGCTGTCTTCGTGTGGTTATAATGTCACCGTAGCATCCGATGGCCCCCAGGCTCTAGAGATATCCCGGCAACGGGACTTTGATCTGGTAATAAGTGATATCGTTCTTCCAAAGCTCGACGGAATTGGAGTTCTTAAATACTTTAAGAAAAATCGTCCCGAAGTGCCTGTAATCCTGATAACAGGTCATGCCACCCTTGAATCCGCAATTGAAGCCATAAGGGGGAAAGCTTTTGATTACCTCCTAAAACCTTTCGAACTAAGTGAGCTTGTAAACTTAACAAGAGAAGCTATCGCTTATAGCCGCAAGAAAAGGAAAAACGGAGCAATATCTCGGCACCAGCAAACTCCACCCCACGGACTTGACCTGGGAGAGATTATAGGTTCAAGCCCCCTAATGCAAAGGGTATACGATAAGATTTCGAAGGTGTCAAAAACAGACTGTACGGTGCTTATCCAGGGTGAAAGCGGAACCGGTAAAGAACTAATTGCAAGAGCTATCCATTTGAACAGTAGAAGGAGGAATAAGCCGTGGATCCCGATTAACTGTGGAGCAATTCCCGGGGAACTGCTTGAAAGCGAACTGTTTGGCCACGAAAAAGGCTCGTTTACTCACGCCTTTAGAAGCAGGCCAGGTAGATTTGAACTCGCACACAAGGGTACCATTTTCCTGGATGAAATTGCCGAACTACCGTTGGTACTGCAGGTAAAGTTGCTGAGAGTAATTCAAGAAAGGTGTTTTGAGAGAATCGGTGGCCTGAAGACCATAAAAGTTGATATACGCATCATTGCAGCTACAAACAAGAATCTTGAAGAGTCCGTGAGAAGGGGAGAATTTAGAGAAGATCTTTATTACAGGCTCAATGTTGTACCCATTGATGTTCCCCCTTTGAGGGAGCGGATTGAAGACCTGGAACCACTGGCTAATCACTTTCTGGATTATTTTTGTCTCTCCAGGGACATCCCACGCAAGAATTTGTCGCCTGACGTCTTGCAATGTTTTCATGAATATCAATGGCCTGGAAATGTGCGGGAATTGGAAAACTTACTGGAACGTCTCGTTATACTTGTCGAGGGTGATACTATTCAAGTTGATGACCTGCCTCCGCGTTTCAAAAGCCCAAAGGAATTAATTCCTGGCAATGTACCTACAGACTTTCCGGCAACTGGGATATCTTTAAAAGCCGAAATAGAAAAGTACGAAACACAACTCATCTTCAAGGCCCTTGAAAAGGCAAACGGTGTTAAAAGTGAAGCTGCTCGTCTCCTCGGAATAAACAGGACAACACTTTTGGAAAAATTGAGAAGACGAGGAATACCATTGTCAAGCATTTGACCGGTGTTGGTTTTTATGACGCCGTAATCCTAAGAAACCAGGAGATCGCTCCCTAAACATTTTGTCAAAAAAAAAGCCTAAGGCAGCAAAGCCGCAACCAAAACTCAGGATAAATATTGATGGTTTCGTAAAAGGTCCTAAAAACCGGTCATTGCGAGGATCCCGCACCCACTTCCTGCGAATTGTAGGAGCAATGGCAAATAGTCGTATTTGAAGTAGGTGCGGGAGAAGCAATCTCCAAAACTTTGATATTCCAAGGAGATTGCTTCGTTGCCTGCCGTTGTCAGAGCCCGGCAATGACAGAATATTGCAAATGTTTTTAGAAATCTGTCCAGTGCTTCAAATGGTATCTTGGTAGAATTCCGTCGGAAGTCATACTCCTTTCTTCTCACAAATCTGGCATATCCCTTGCTTTGAACCCTGTGGAATGAGTGAAAAGATAGTAAAGAACGCCCATGGCGTTTAACTGATAGAGTCAGTACTGATTTTGATCTCGAAAGACGGCTATTAGAAATTTGTAAGGGTACTGGATAGGGTCATTTTCCTTAAATGTGCCCTTTCGCAGAGTTCCTAAGAAAGGAAAATCCAGATTGGGCAGACCGTAATGTTGCTTATTTGTATCCGATCGAAAATTGAAAGAACTGATTTCAAAATACTCGCGGTATTTTCTCTATTTTTTCTTCTTGAATGTTTTCTCTCTCCCCCGGCCGGAGCCCTGGTGCTTAACAACGTGCGTCTCGGTTTTCACAAAGAAAATAAGTTTACCAGGGTGGTCCTGGATCTTGAAGGGGAAAAAGATGCGAAGATTTACAAAAAGAATCACGGGCTATACGAGGTGTTCCTTCCGGGTGCCAAAGCTTCTACTACAAAAAAAACGTGGAAATACAAAAAGTCTTATATCAGCAAGATTTCCCTCACAAACACGGGAGATTCCTTGAAGATCCTGATAAATACAAGGATCAAGTATTCCTGGGTAAAAAGTTTTTACCTCGACGGGCAGATCAAAAACAACAAGGGTTATCGGCTGGTGATCGATTTTTACAGTGACAGGTTCCAGTTTGAAAAAAGCATCGTGCCAGACTCCGCGAAAGAACTGAAGGTCGTTGAAAACGCTCAACCCATGCAGAAAGCCAATGTTAAGGAAAAAGTCTTAGACCAAACAAGTGGCCCAGTCGATATGAAGGAAGTCGCTCATGTTGAGAGAGCAAAAGGGGCCACAAAGACAGTCTCAAAGTCAAAAATGCGGAGAACTCCGGGATTTAATCCGCTAAGCGGAGAAATAAAGAGTGCTTTTAATCTCCCGCTATTTCCGGGAGGAGAATTTAGAGGTCCCGGAAAGCATAGGACTCCAGGAAGAGAAAGCGGGAGCTTGCCTCAGATTCATAAAATTCCCCGAAAGACTGGTGTTCAAGGAAATACACCCCGGCAACTTGCTTCGACAGAGGAACAAGAAAACGGAACAAACAGGTTCAACGTTAAAGAGCCTGTCAACGAAGAAGCTGGCCGGGAAATGGAACATAGCCTAAAAACCGACGAAGAAAAAATCTCTCAGGCGGAAAAAGAGATTTCCCACAAAAGATATGTCAGTGCACTGTCAGTTCTGGGTACGGTTAAGCCAGGTATTCTGCCTGATCAGTGGCAAAAAAGGTATCATCTGGCCATGCAAGAGGCTGCATTTTTTACCGAAGACTACCAAATTGCCTTGAAACACCTAGAAATTCTGCTCAAAAGGTGGTCCAAGCTTTATCTGGAGTATCCCGAGATTTTAAAACATACAGGTGAATGCCTGTACAATTTAAAAAAATACGATGAAGCTCCGAAATATCTCCTCTGGTACTACAATTTGTTTCCTTCGAGCAAGGACAATGACATACTGCTCGGTAAGGTAGCTGAGTGTATACTCAAGACGGGGTACGAGAAGCTTGCAGTGGAAATGTTTAAATTCGTGATCGAGGAATACAAGAATGCAGACGGTGCTCTAATTTCCAGGATACGTATAGCGGAGATTATCGAAAGGAACAAAAACATCGCGGAAGAATTCGAAAAATCACCGGAAGAACTTTACGAAAGTGTAATAAATTTAAGTCCTAGAAGCCCAATATCTGACATAGCAAGAGCAAAACTGGCATCATGGTATTATAGAAAGAAAAAATACCAGGAAGGTGCAGAGGTATTCAATTCCCTGGCTCGGCGTGCAATCGAAAGTTCAATGTTACTTGAAGTAAAAACTAAGATGGAACAGTTGTTAACCGATTGGGTTGCCGAGCTTTTCAGGCAGAAAAAATATGACGAAATAATACATGTTTACGAAATTTACTATCCCTATTTTGATCCTGCCATTCATTCTTCATACCTATATTATCTCGCAGAGAGTTACAGAGTTTCAGGAAAATTTGCGGATGCTATTCACTTTTACAGGAAGGCTCTCATTTATTGTAGCAATGATCTAAAGGAAAGGAGTCTTCTTGGTCTCGGGACATGCTTTCTGAAAATCGCCCAACCTCGAAAGGCGCTTTCAGTACTGCTAAAGATAAAGGGAGGAAAAATCCACAACTTAGCGCTCTTCTATGCGGGAAAAGCTTACGTTCTGATAGGAGATTACTCTTCGGCTGTAAATGTTTTCAAAGGTCTTCTAAATACCAGTTTCAATAACAGGCAGATCTCTGCAGACGTTAGATGGTGGCTTGGTTTTTCTTATTACCAGCAAGGAAAATTAAGTGAGGCCGAAAGGTGTTTTGATGAGGTACTTGAACAAGCAAGGAGCGGGAAGGTCAAGCTTGATCCTAACAGGCTGGCGTCGGTGCTCTACTATTATTCAAATTGCAAAATGGCAGTAGATGAATTTAACGGTGTATATGATGATCTTGAAAAGGCTCTTCGGATTGCGAGGAAGAAAAAACTCAAGGAAGCAATATCTGAAACCCTCGCTCTTCTTATGATGAAAACCACCTCGCTTCCTGACAAGGCAAACCACGTCATCGGGGGTGAAACAAGGGGGACAGTAATAGGAATAAGCAAGGAAATTAGCGATGTAGTTGTAAACAAAGGCAGAATTAGGAAACTCCAGGAACAATTGAAAGAGAAGAGTACTTAAAATGTCTATCCTGGTAGCTGACACAGAACTATCACATCTTGAAAAAATCTACGACGTGCTGAAAAAACTCGGCATGTCTGTGGTTATAACAGATAACGGTGACAGAGCCGCACAGTATGTTCTTGATCGTCAGCTTTCCTTGATTATCGCTGATGTAAACTTGCCTGGCCGTGATGGCTTTGAACTTCTCGAACAAGTTAAGAAATCAGGGAGTAGTATTCCGGTCGTTCTGATGTCTGAAAACGGCGGGGTTGGGAAGGCAGTAAGTGCAATAAAGAGGGGAGCGGCTGATTTCTTGATTAAGCCAATTGACCGGGAAATCGTAAAGGAATTGGTCAGGGCTTTTGTTATAAGTTCAGAAAAAGATGAAAAAAAAGAAGCAGTTGATCTCGGCGAGTCGCATAAAGATTCAAAAGTGGAGCGTCCGATTATCACTTCCGATCCTCGGATGAAACATCTTTTAAACATGGCCGAGAGAGTTGCTCCGAGTCCGGCCACGGTATTAATCCGGGGAGAAAGTGGTACCGGTAAAGAACTTTTAGCTAGATACATTCATGCCAGAAGCAGCAGGAGAAAAAGGCCCTTTATCGCAATAAACTGTGCGGCTTTACCGGAGAGTCTCCTAGAAAGTGAGCTCTTCGGATATGAAAAAGGAGCCTTCACGGGTGCCGGAAACAGAAGGCTCGGAAAGTTTGAACTGGCTAACGGAGGAACGCTCTTACTTGATGAAATTAGTGAAATTCCCGTTAACCTGCAGGCAAAGCTTTTGAGGGTACTACAGGAAAACGAGGTAGACAGAATAGGCGGTAGTTACCCGGTCCCGGTTGACGTGAGGGTCATAGCAACCACCAATGTTGACCTTGAAGCTGCAGTAGAAAAGGGGGAGTTCAGGGAAGACCTCTACTATCGGATCAATGTTATTTCCCTCGAATTGCCGCCTCTTCGAACCAGAAAAGGGGACATCGAATTGCTGTGCAACTATTTCATTGACAAGTTCAACAAGATAAACGGGACGTTCGTTAAAGGAATAAGTCAGGATGCAAAAGACCTGCTTGTCGAATACGAATGGGGAGGGAACGTGAGGGAACTGGAAAACGTCATGCATAGGGCTGTTCTTTTGTGTCCGACAGATGTAATCACCCCAGAGGTGTTGCAGCTAAGGAAGAAAAAGGCGCGCAAAGAGAAGCATATGCCCCTTGTGCCTCTGAAAGAAATGGAAAAAATGCTGATTGAAAAGGCACTGGAAGAAACTTCCGGCAATAGGACAAGAGCCGCAAAGGTCTTGGGTATCAGTGTGAGAACTCTCAGGAATAAGCTAAATGAATATAGAAAAAGTGCGGAATACAAGGAAATAATGGGAAATCTCGAAGATTAGGAAGAAGAATCCCAGTAGTGAATTTCATGGTGAGGGGTGAGAGGGTGTAGAATGGAGCAGAAGTCGGCCTTCGTGGTGACGTTTGGTATGATCTTTGCTCAAGCACTATTTGAAAAGGAGAATGCCAATGAATATCAATAAAATTTTTGATGAGACTTTTGATCTTGTAAAGGTTCGACTGGGGCTGGATGTGAAAGAACACGAACTTATATCCAGCAATATAGCCAATATTGATACACCAAATTACGTTGCTCGGAAGCTCTCGTTTGAGAAAACCCTGGAGAGATTCATGAGTGACTATACGACTTCACTCAAAACCACGAATCCGAGGCATTTCGTGTTTGGCGCAGGAGGGCCGGAAGATAACAATTTTGTGGTGGATGAAACAGGGGAAGTAGATATTGATAAAGAGCTTAGCAGACTTGCAGAAAATAGCATTCATTATCAAGCATTAATCAATGTGCTTAATAAGAAATTTACTCTTTTGAAGTTAGCAATTTCCGAAGGAGGTAAATAATGGACTTGATAACAGCCCTTAAGATCAGTAGTTCCGGCATGAGTGCCCAGCGAACCTGGATGAACGTACTTGCGGAAAACCTTGCTAATGTAAACACGACCCGGACACAAGAAGGTGGACCATATCGACGGAAAACAGTGATATTCGAGGCTGTGCCGTATGAATCAAACTTTGACGATCTTCTTGCAAGCTTCTCGGACGACTCTCTCTCAGAAGTGGAAGTGACAGATATTGTCAATGATGGAAGGCCTTTCAAGGAAGTTTTTGATCCGGCCCATCCAGACGCTGACGAGAAAGGTATAGTACGTTACCCAAATATTAGTATTGTTGAAGAAATGGTTAACATGCTCACGGCAACGCGTTCCTATGAAGCTAATGCTTCAGTAATAAAAAGCGTAAGGGCCATGGCAATGAAAACATTGGAACTAGGTAAGTAAGCAGCGAGGCGATTATGAGTGGATCAACAGATAGGGTGGGAGCAATATCGGATTTTTACGGCAAGGTCCTTGATGGGGCCAAAAATAATGGAAAGAAGCCCTTCAATGCCGAGTTTGGAAGAAAGCTTAAAGAGGCATTAAAAGAAGTTGAAGACCTTCAAGAAAATGCTGACAAGCTTTCCAGAGAACTTGCTATGGGTGAAAGCGCACCGCTACACGAGACCATGATAGCCCTTGAGAAAGCGGACATAAGCTTGAGGCTCTTTGTAGAGGTTCGCAACAAGGTAGTCGAAGCGTATAGAGAAGTAATGAGAATGCAGTTCTAAAGTTGAAGCCACAAGCGATGAGATTCAATTAATAATTTACAGGGGATCAAATGGGTGCTCTTGGTGATTTTTTTAAACAGATAAGCAAAATACTCGGGAATCTTCCGACGGCAAAAAAGATAAGTTTCTTGATACTTTTTGCCGCGGTTGTCGGTGGTTTTGCTTTGATTATTTTTCTGAACAACCGCCCCCACTACAGGTTACTTTATAGCTATATTTCCATAGAAGATCTTCAGGCAATAAAAAGCAAGCTGGAAAAGGAGAAGATCCCATACAAGCTCGAGGGTACCAATTCCATTGCCGTGCCTGAAGATAAGATTTATCAGGTAAGAATTATGCTGGCATCGTCCGGCCTTCCTGGAGGAAGCATCACCGGTTTTGAAATCTTCGATAAAAGTCAGATGGGAACCACGGATTTTGTCCAGAAAATTAATTATCAAAGGGCCCTCCAGGGAGAACTTGCCAGGACTATTGACGAAATACCGGAAGTAATTGAGAGCCGCGTTCACCTCGTTATACCAGAGGAGTCATTGTTTGTAGAAGACCAAAAGGAACCAACTGCAGCCGTGGTTCTCAAATTGAGACCTGGAAGCACTTTATCTTCGAAACAGATCCAGGGTATTGTTCATCTACTAACCAGTTCCGTGAAGGGGCTCAAAACGAGTAATGTCTCAATTATAGATGCTGCAGGCGGTACCCTTTATCACAAAAATGAGGACGAGGGGAGCTTATTTTCTGACTCTCAACTGGAATACAAACAGACGGTGGAAGAAGCACTAAGGAGAAAAATTCAAGGTATCCTCGAAAAGGTGGTAGGCCCTGGTCATGCCGTTGTGCAAGTTACTGCCGACCTAAATTTCAAGGAAGTCAAGATAACCGAGGAAAGCTATGATCCTGATACTGTTGCAGTGAGAAGCGAGCAAAAGGTTATCGAACAAACAAACGGTTCATCGATTAGGCCGAGGGGAAATCCTGATAGTGTGCTTAACTTGCAGGCTCAACTGAACACAACCGGAAGAAAGAGGGCTAACAGTGCCAGCAGAAAGAGAGAAACAATAAATTATGAAATTAACAAGGTAGAAAAGAGTATATTAGAGAAACCGGGCACAATAAATAGGCTTTCGGTGGCGGTGGCAATTGACGGTAAATACAAGATACAGAAAACCAAAGACGGAAAGACAGAAAGAGTTTTCATAGGACGTTCCGAAAAGGAGATGGAGCGACTTAAAGAAATAGTCAAAAAGGCGATGGGTTATGATCCTGACCGTAACGATCAGGTTGAAATAACCAACATTTCTTTTTCAACCAGCGAAACTCCACAAAAGATGGAACCCCAGGAGTCCAAGTGGATTAAGATGCTTAAATCTTATCAGAAGGCAATAGTAAATGTTGTGATTTTCTTACTTTTCTTTTTCTTCGTAGTAAGACCTTTTCTTAAGCAACTTGGTTCTCTCAAACCTTCGGCGGAACTTCCTGCCTCTGATGAGTTAACGTATGAGGGGCAGAAGGCACTGGAAGAAGGTGCCAAGCGATTACCACCTACGGAAGCAAAGGAAAACGATCTAAAAGAAGAAGTTATCAACGTTGCAAAAACGGATCCCCAGAAAGCAACGGATGTTATTCGGAAGTGGGTGCATGAAAACAGTTAGGAGGAGGCTATGGAATTGACCGGACCACAAAAAGCAGCCGCCTTGATGGTTTCACTGGGCAAGGATGTGAGCTCTGTTTTGCTAAAGAATTTTACCGAAGAAGAAATAAAACTGATAGGTAGGCATCTTACCGAGATGAGTATGATTCCCGGGGAGATCGTAGATACGGTTCTCCAGGAGTTTCTGGATAATTATACCAATAGCAAGGATGTCCCCGTGTTGGGCGAAGAATTTTTAAAAGATGTTCTTAAAAAAGCGCACGGAGACAAGGCAGAACAAATTCTGGAAGAGATTGAAGAGGAAAAAAGTAAGATACCGTTTCAGAACATAAGGAAGGTTGACTCAAAGGTGCTCGCTACTTTCATTCAAAATGAACATCCCCAAACGATTGCTATAATACTTGCTCACTTGGAACAGAAAAAAGCAGCGGAAGTACTTTCCATGTTGAGGGAAGCGGTTCAGGCGGAGGTTATAAAACGAATTGCTAGGTTAGATTCGGTGCAAAATGAGGTCTTGCTCGAAATAGACAAGATACTCGAAGAAGAACTTCTAACCAGGGGAACCGTAAACCAGCAAAAACTTGGTGGAACACAAGCTGCCGCTGAAATCGTCAACTGCCTAGACAAGAAAACAGAAGAAACTGTGCTTGGCCTTTTGGAGGAAGAAGCCGCTGATCTTGCTGAAGAAATCCGTAAGCTGATGTTCGTGTTCGAAGACCTTCTCAAGCTTGATGATCGCAGCATACGTACGATTTTGAAAGAAGTTAAAAACGATGACCTTATTCTTGCCCTTAAAGGAGCTTCCGAGGAGCTTCGAAACAAGATATTTGCAAACCTCTCTTCCCGTGCGGCTGAGATGATCAAAGAAGACCTTGAAGCCATGGGTCCTGTGAAACTTAGTGATGTCGAAGAAGCTCAACAGAAAATCATACTTGTGGTTAGGAATCTGGAGAAAGAAGGGAAGATTGTAATAGGAGGTGGAGGTGAAGGAGACCAACTGGTCATCTAACGTTCTGAAATACGAAGAGAAAAAGTCTGAGTTGAATTCTTTCGGCTTTGAAGATTTTGAAGCTGATTCACCTGAAGCTTTTACGATAGGTGGCGAGGAAGTAACGCTTCCCAAAAAGGTAAGGGAAGAAATTGATCGCAGGCTAAGGGAAATAGAGCAAAGGGAAGCTCTTGCTGAGAAAATGGGTTATGAGCGGGGATTTACCCAGGGAGAAAAAGACGGTCGGGAAATTGGCAAACAATCGATGGAAATTATTGCCCAGCAACTGTCCGAAGTCGTCGATGCTATCGGGAAAATCCCCCAGGAAATAGCTGCTAAGTATTCCAACCTTATCCAGGAAATCATAATAGGGGTAGCGGAGAATGTCTTGATGGTAGAGGTCGAGAAAAATAGCGAAATTGTAAAAAAAAGCATAGAAATGGCGTTTCAAGCACTAGACGATGCGCATAAAGTAACAATTAAGCTAAACCCTAAAGATTACGCCCTGCTGGACGAGTTTGTCCTTGAATCCATGCAAGAAATTAAGACTGGTTCAAAAGTCACGTGGAAACCTGATCCTGAAATTAAAAAGGGTGGCTGTATTGTTGAAACAGACACCCAGTTAGTTGATGCAACACTGGACAGCAGAATGGAGCAGATCAGGGAAGCATTCAAAGAGCTGTAGAAAAACAATTCCGAGCAGAGATTTTAATATGCAATCATTGGAATACCAACTGGAACGTATGAAAAACCTGCTTGGCTCAGTCAAGGCTGCCAGCAAATACGGTAAGGTTGTGAGATCCGTCGGCACCTTGATTGAAGGGGTAGGCCTTAATGCCAACGTGGGAGACGTTTGCGAGGTTATCACAGGGCAGGGAGCAAATACCATAAAAGCGGAAGTGGTGGGTTTCAATAATGGTGTAGTGCAACTGAGCCCTTTTGGCCCTATCAATGGCGTGGGATCTCAAAGCCTTATCAAAAAAGCAGGGAATCAGGCGAACGTTAAGGTGGGGGAAGAACTGCTTGGAAGGGTCATTGACGGCTTGGGAAATCCTATTGATGGGAGAGATATAAAACTTGGAAATGCCGAGTACCCTCTTTACGCAGAAACTATCAGTCCCTTAAAGAGGGAACGAATAACAGATGTTATCGATGTAGGTGTCAGAGCTATAAATGGTTTGCTTACCATGGGGAAAGGTCAGAGAATGGGTATATTCGCTGGGTCGGGTGTTGGTAAAAGTACCCTTTTGGGAATGATTGCAAGATATACCACTGCAGATGTCAACGTTATTGCGCTTATAGGCGAGCGAGGCCGAGAAGTTAGAGAATTTCTGGAAAGAGATCTGGGAGAAGAAGGGCTTCAACGCTCCGTCGTGGTTGTTGCTACCTCTGACCAAGCCCCACCGCTGAGAATCAGGGGTGCCTACCTTGCAACTACCATAGCTGAGTATTTTAGGGACCGAGGTAAAGACGTAATTTTGATGATGGATTCAGTAACTCGATTCGCAATGGCGGGTCGAGAAGTAGGGCTCGCAAGCGGGGAACCCCCAACGACCAAGGGTTATACACCCAGCGTTTTTGCTCACCTGCCAAAACTCCTCGAAAGAGCAGGTAATGCGGGGAAGGGCGGTTCTATAACAGGCATCTACACCGTACTTGTCGAAGGGGACGATTTTGATGAACCGATAGCGGATACGATGCGGTCAATCCTGGATGGCCATATCGTTCTAAGCAGGCAGCTTGCACATGAAAGGCATTTTCCAGCTATTGATGTTTTGCAAAGCATAAGCCGACTCGCTCCGGACCTAATGGATTCCAGGCATTCTTCCCTCGCAGGAGAACTGATAAAGAACCTGGCGGTCTATCGAAACTCGGAAGATATGATCAAAATCGGTGCATATGTGAAAGGTACCAACCCTGAAACAGACAGAGCGATATCGCTAATTGATAAAATAAATCAATACCTCAGACAGGATGTAGAAGAAGCTTCTGATTTTTCCGATAGCGTGAAGCGCCTCGGGCAAATTTTTGATGAATAGTGCGCTGGTGAGAAATGGGATACAAGTTTAGGTACGAAAGCCTACTAAAATATCGTAGCTTTTTGAAAGATATGGCTGAAATGGAGTTTTCGAGGGCGGTGGCCCATAACCAGGAACTCAATCGAAAAAAAAAGATAGTTCTTAGCGCCATAGAAAGAACCCTTTCCGAAGCAATACAGCTTCTCAAGAAGGGCGTTAGTGCCGGCAAATACCAGCAGATGATTGCATACGTTGAAAGGCTAAAAGAAAGACTGAAAATGCTGGAGATGGAGATAGAAAAATCAAATCGAGAAGTAGAGCTGGCAAGAGAAAAACTTGTGGATAAGATGGTGGATGTCAAGGTTCTTGAGAAGCTGTCGAGAAAAGATTTTATGGAGTATAAGAAAAGAATGGCGAAGAGAGAAATGAAGCTCAACGATGAGCTTTACTTAATCAGGTTTGATAAAGCGTAAATAACGTGAAAGCAGTTGGGAATAAATATGAAAGCCTTAAAGTTTATTAAGAACAGGTATCTTGAATTGTTCATAGTTGGAATTTTGGTGACGAAGTTGGCGTTGACCCTTTTCCCAGTTGTTACAGAAAAAGCGGAAACCGTAGAGTCTATAAACAAGGTTGCCAACTCCTTTGTGATACCAGATGCCCTTGCAAAGGAAAATGATCCTGGTAAAGCGTCGGACAATAAAACGCTTCTTGCCAGCAATGACTCCTCGGAAGAAGGGAATTTGGATGCCAGTTACCTGAAATCCATTGAGCCGGGTTCCGCGGAAACGGATGTAGATCTTGAAAAAATCAAGGAGGAACTTGTAAAGAGGGAAGCTCTCATAAAGGAAAGAGAAAAAAAACTTGAGGCTCTACGAGCGTCTGTGGAAAAAGAAATAAATCATCTGGTTGCAATCCAGAATGAGATAAAAGCCAACCTTGAAAAGCAGGTAAAAGAAAGACAAGCGAAATCAAAATACCTTGCTAAGATGTATAGCTCAATGAAACCAAAGAATGCTGCAAAACTGATGCTAGAGCTCGATGAATCTCTTGCTGTGGATGTTTTGAAACTTATGAAACCGGAAAAAGCCGGCCAGGTTCTATCTTATCTTGATGCCAAGAAAGCCGCCAGGCTGACCAGGCAGTTCTACTATAAGTAAAGTTCAATAAATCCGGTTTTCTAGAACTAGCAACAAGTTGAAGGAATAGGACGATAAGAATTCGAAATCTATCATTCGGGAGGGATCGAAGCGTAGAGAAGGAATCTGTCACCACTTATCGGGATACCGGATCGGACCCGGGATAACTCGCCCGTGGTCTCTCCGCTATTTGAGTAATTAATCAGCGGTTCTTTAATTTCTCTGGGCGTCTGCCTTTGCTATTGAAACATATATCGCTGAAAGATGTGATTTACTCAAGATTTTCAGTGGATTTGATCACTTCGTCATAAATTTTTATTGTTTTCTCCACCATCTGCTCTTTGCTGAAACTATCAATCACCCTCTTCCTGCCTACCTTTCCCAATTCTGACAGCTTGCTATTATTCATGTAGTAAACTTTTTCTAGTGCATCAGCCATAGACTGTACGTCGCCGGATTTACAAATTATTCCGTATTCTCCGTTCGGACCAAGAATTTCCTTGATAGGAGGACATTCGTTGCTAATTACGGGTAGACCAGCACTCATTGCTTCCAGAACCGCCATAGGCATGCCTTCTCTAAAAGAAGGATGTACGAAAACGTCGAAAGCCTTTAATATGATAGGGACCTCATTCGGCTCAATTCTGCCAAGAAACAGTACCTTTTCGTTTATGCCTAGCTCATTGACCAGTTGTTTGAGTGCTTTTTCCTTGGGACCGTCCCCCACTATCGCAAGGTATGCATTGGGGTTGTTCAGATGGCAGAAAGTTGCGAACGCTCTTATAAGGGTAGGATGGTCTTTGGCTTTTTTTAATCTTGCCACAATGCCATAAATGAATCCACTTTTGGGAAGATGGTATTTTCCCCTTGCTTGTTCTTTATTTACTGAGGGAACATTGTAGTCTTTGGTATTAATCCCATTATAGATTATTTCAATGTGTGGCAGCTCCATAGATTCCTGTAAACTACGGGCAACATCCTCGCTCACACAAATTATTCTAGAGATATTATTGATGAGCATACGGAAAACAATCTTCCTTTTCCTGTTTCTCAATATGTTTGTTGAACGAACTGTATAAATCAGCGGAACCCCTGTAATCCAACTGGCGAGTGCCCCGTATTGCATTAACCGGTGTCTTTGGACATGCATAACGTTTATCTTGAGTGATCTGACAATAAATAGGAGTTTCCAGAGAAACCACGGGTTGAATCCTCTATTCCTTTTGGTTGATGAACTCAAGTAGATGGTAAGGAATCCTTTATCTTCGTAAGTCGAGACACGATTATGAGCTTTCCAGAAATAGAGTATAATTGGGAAAAAACCTCTTTCTTTCAGACCTTCAATAACATACTCGTGCACATGTTTTTCTCTGGATGGGTCATCTAAAATATATAAAGTTCTCTTAAGCATTTTGATCTTGTCTTGTTGACACGAGACAGAACGTGAAAGGTGACATTAAAACCCAGTAATAGGTAGAAATGCTGTGTCGGAACATATCATCGAATGATGATCTTGTCCAAAACATGCAAATCCAGATCACAAAAGCAAGCACATATATGTACCTAGAATCAAGATGAGCAGTAAATGTTCTCAGTATAGAAATTCCGTATCTAAGTTGTAAGAAGATGAAAACGAATAACATCAACACACTTTGAATACCTTGTTGAAGAGCAACATTTAGAAATACATTATGAGCATGTGTATGTCGGCTTTCTTTCACGGAGTCCGGAAAAGCAAATTTGATATTTCTTCTCCCAATTCCTACGCCGATGAAAGGATGTTTCAAAATTTGTTTTACATAAGTCTTGTATATGATTATTCTACTACCAAAAGAACCCCACTTTCTGTATTTTCCATGTACGAGACTAGTTAGGTTCTCGCCTCTTAAAAAATATGTTTTCAATGGGCTGAAAAATATAAGAAATAAGAATAATGCAATTAGGATTACATTTGAATACAGTATTTTAATTCTCTGGTTTCGCTTGAGTGGTAGGAGTGGAGATAGTGCTATCGCAAAACCGATTGCCACGATTGGCGCTTTGAGCATTGACGAGATTGCAACCGTGACATTGGCTATACCTAGGCAAATTGGTTTAAGCTTATCTCTGAACGGTATGGGAAGGTAAAGATATGCTAACCCGAGGGCAGCAAAGAAAAGAACATATGTAGTTACCGCTTTGTATGAAAATAGGTCTGAATACCGGCTCAGTTCGAAAAATATTTGCCACACCTCTGGTTTTCTTATGCCCCTACTAATGTTTCTCATTAATGGATGGGATGGGAAGAGGTACCATTGTAACCCTTGGAGGAGAAAAATGCTGATAAATATAAGGTTCGTAAGAATAAGAATATGCAGGGTTTGTTTCAGCGTAATAAATTCGCGCTGGTATAAATAGATGAGAATAAAAAACAGCGTTACGTTTATGATGATCTCATAAACAAATTGCTTTGCACTGTATATTGGATTGAAGCTAAAGAAAACCGACAATAGAACCGTCGCTGAATAGAGACCAATAATCCATATGAATGGATTTTCTCTAATAGTTTCAAATAGATATGCTCTGGCTTTGTTTTTGTATATGTCAAATAAGAAAATAGAGCCGATAATGGCCTCAGATGTATACATGAGGCCTTTGGAATGCTTGAATGGCAATGATACTAGAAGTAAAGCGAGGGCGATCTTTAGGAGGGCTTTTAGTCGAGCTTCAGTAGTTTGGTATACCTTCTGGTTTGTATGGGTCGTTGTGAGGCGTTGTGAAATAGATCGATCATCGAGTTCAACAGATTCTTTCATTGCTGTTTACCGTTTTCTAACAGTTAAATGGAAGCAGGAAGCGACAATCCTTCTCCAACTATAACGAATCACTATTATACCGTCGGCCCCTTGATAGCACAAGACGTCAGGAATGTTCTAGGGCTTTTTTCTCTATGAGAATTTGATAGATTGATTTGTTTACAAATTTCTACTTGCTGTTTTCAGTTTAATACCGTATAAAATATATTGTATACAATCAGGGAGTATCACGGTGGCAACGATTGAAAGAAAGCTTCTTAATGTCGAAGTGGCAAACGAAATTAGAGAGATGATCCGGGTGGGGACCCTGGAAAAGGGCGACAAGATCAATGAAAAAGAACTCTCGATGGCTCTCGGTGTTAGCCGTACCCCAATCAGAGAAGCTTTACAGAGGCTAAGCATTGAAGGGCTGATAAAGATTATTCCTCACCGGGGCGCTTTTGTCTCCTCTCCCCGATTGCGAGATATTAGGGAAATGTTTGAGGTGATGAGTGTCCTGGAAGGAACATGTGCCAGAATGGCCGCCGAGAAGATGTCGGAAGCGGAATTCAAGAAACTCGAATCCCTTCACCTGGAGCTTGAGAAACATTATCAGAATAGGGATCACGAAAACTATCTCCAGGTAAACCACAGGTACCATACTTATATTCAGGAACTTACCGGTAACAGAGTCCTTAACGATATCATCAATGGTATTCGATTGAAAATCCTCTTGTACAGATCGCAGCAGCTATACCAGCCTCGCCGTTTTGATGATTCCATAAGTGAACATAGAGCTCTCCTAGAAGCGTTCAAAAAAAGAGACCCCGTGCAAGCAGAAAATCTGATGAAAACTCATTTGATGAACCAGTGTGAAGCCCTTGTTAGCTTGTATGCAGACGATGATGACAATGAGTAGTACTCGAAACAGGGGGGTATACTCATTGGGTTTATGTGTAATTTGCGTGGTTTTTACTAACCATTAAAGAGGGAAAGGAGGAAGAGATTATGAGACGATGGTTTAATATGGGAGTGTTTTGGGCAGCGGTCGGAATTTTAACCCTTATTTTTATGCCCTTGAATGGAGGATACGCAGGGGCGAAAACTTTAAAAATTTCTCACCAATTTGCAGAATCTGATGTGCGTCACCAGATCTGTGAGGCCTTCAAGCAGAAGGTTGAAGAAGCAACAAAAGGCGAATTAAAATTCTTAATTTATCCTTCGGCATCACTCTACAAACCGAAAGCCCAGTATGAAGCTCTGAAAAAGGGTGTGCTCGATTTTTGTGTGTTCCCATTGGCCTATGCTTCCGGAAAAGTTCCGGCATTTGATATTACGCTCATGCCATGTATTATTTCCAGCGTCAAAGAGGGTATGGACTGGAAAAATAAGCCGATCGGAAAAGAAGTTGAAGCTATTTCCGAGAAGGCCGGAATGAAGATCCTTATCTGGTTGTGGTATGCCGGAGGGATTGGAAGCAAGGGTAAACCAATTATCCTTCCGGAAGATGTTAAGGGATTTAAAATGAGGGCCGCGGGAAAGCAGTTTGAATACATGTTGAACAAGGCTGGGGCATCTATTACCAGCATGCCTTCTTCGGAAATCTACACCGCGTTGCAAACCGGCGTTCTTGATGCCTGTCTTACATCTTCCACTTCCTTTATTTCATATCGACTTTACGAGCAATTGGACTACTTCAATTCACCCGAAAATTATTCCATCTGGTTTATGGCCGAACCACTGGTGGTAAGTGTTAAGACTTGGAACAAACTGACACCTGCTCAGAAAGCCGCAATTGAAAAAGCGGCCCAAGAGCTAGAGAAAAAAGGTCTGGATGATTCAGTCGCTGCAAACCACGAGGTGTCGAAGGTGATGAAGGCCCACGGTGTCAAGGTGCATGCTATGACTCAAGAGGAATGGCAGAAATGGGAACAGCTTGCTGAGAAGACCTCGTGGAAACATTTTGCGGAAAAGGTCAAGAACGGTAAGAAGTTACTCGATCTTGCCAGGCAAAAGTAAGGAGAGGTAGGTGGGTCAGAACAAAACGGGAAATACAAACCCCGTTTATCGAATCATAAATACCTTGAGCAATATCGCCGGGTACTTAAGTGCTTTGGCCATTGTAATAGCCACTCTTGCAATAACTGAAGGGGTCCTGGTTAGATACATTTTCAGGACCCCCACAATATGGCAGGTTGAACTTGCCGTATACATGCTGATGTGCGCGACTTTCCTTGGGTCCCCATGGGTTTTAAAGGAGAAGGGACACATAAATATCCAGTTAATCACATCAAGGTTTTCGAAAAGAACA
>Ga0256841_1001078_pt1 | contig 24939 bp, 14 predicted proteins | sample 356308metaG_FD_185971 | JGI IMG/M metagenome (GOLD analysis project Ga0256841, IMG submission 185971) | Hydrothermal vent microbial communities from Mid Atlantic Ridge, Atlantic Ocean - 356-308 | ecosystem: Environmental > Aquatic > Marine > Hydrothermal vents | place: Atlantic Ocean: Mid...
ATGTCTTCACCGCCAACGCCGACAACATCAACGACTCCTGGCGCCTCTTCCACACCCCCAATATCTCCATCCTCCGAACGTGGATTTACGACCGTTGGGGAGAGTTGGTCTATTACAATGGGGAAGGAGATCCCATTTGGGACGGTACCTTCCACGGCAAAGACGCCCTTCCCGGTGTCTACACCTACGTCGTAGAATACCGCGACAGCGAAGGTAAAACCGCCCTCAAAGCCGGAGATATCACCTTGGTGCGGTGAAAGGGGGGATTCGCCCAAAACCCCGTTTAAACTGCGGATGGTGGGGGATATGACCAACGGATTTTAATGTGGGATATATCGTGTAGACGGGATAAATCCCGTCTACACATGATGTTTTTTTTTGAACACTTGGATTTTGTTTCAAATAAATTTGAAACGCCATTGGGAGGGCGGGGGATATGACCAATGGATTTTAATGTAGGATATATCGTGTAGACGGGATAAATCCCGTCTACACATGATGTTTTTTTGAACACCTGGATTTTGTTTCAAATAAATTTGAAACGCCATTGGGGGGGCGGGGGATATTTCCTATGGATTTTAATGTAGAGTATATCGTGGTGAAGGGAAGTCTTTAGACGCATAAAAAAGGGGTTCATCCGATATGGATGAACCCCTTTTTGCGGTCTGGACGGGACTCGAACCCGCGACCTCCGGCGTGACAGGCCGGCATTCTAACCAGCTGAACTACCAGACCGGCTTGTTAAAGCAGTGCAAAAGTATAAAAAATATACTATTTGTAATATGTTTTGTAAAAAAAATAAAAATATTCTTAGGAAAGCCTGCTGGATTAAAGATCGAGCGCCAAGGGCCAGCGCATTTATCGTCCATACAGCTCTATGAAAGAGAAAGCCCGGTCAAAATGCCCGGGCTTGGGTAAAATAAGTATACTTTGTTGTCTACCTATAAAATCATCAATAAAAATCTTCTTTTTCTAAGAAGCGGAGGAGCTTCAGGCTACATTACAATTCCTGTACTTTGCCGATACCTCCGGCAGTGATCTCTTTGATTTCAGGGTTCCCTTTGTACCGGACTTTGCCGATACCATCAGACTCGATATGCAAGAATTGGGTTGCATTGACGGTGACCTTTCCAATCCCTGAATTTTCTAAAATCAGTCTTTTGCATTCAAAATCCATAGCGTCGAGGGCTCCTACACCTGAAGCTTCAATCGAAGCATTATCTGCAAAACCACTTAATTTTACCTTGCCGACTGCATCGATATTTGCTACCAATTTACCCAATTCCAAGGCTAAGTCCGTCTTCCCTACACCGGATATAGAAAGCTTCAATTCCTCGAGTTTTAACGGGGTAGAGGTCTCCACCTTACCTATCCCCTCTATACTCAAATCTTCCAAATCCCGAAGGGTCACATAAACGCTGAGTTGGGTTGATTTTGATATATTAACCTCCTCTTCCCAAGACAATAACAGTGTGCCATCCTTGGAGCGAACGATGACATGTGGCTCAATGTTCGAATCTGCCTCAACAGTGACTTCCTCCCTCTCTCCCTGTCGGAGGAACACATTAAAAATGCCTTCAATTTGAATTTTGTTAAAGGGTTGGACTTCGCGCTTTTTGGTAATGACATTTCCATTGCCCTTAACCCTTTGCCCTGTGATATTATCTAAACAGGACAAGGTTAAAGCGACAAATAATAATGAACCGACAATAAGTTTTACTGATCTCATTTTTTTGTTTTTTAGGTTAATTCAAATCCTACATACCCTTGTTACAACTATTTATACGAATCAGGTATGAAATAGTTACATCTCCTCTCGATACTTTGCCATTTCATACCGGAGACCTTTCTTATTTATATTAAGAAGAGCGTTACAATTGCACTTGAGATTGAGGTATGAAATAGTTGCATCTCCTCTCGATATTTTGCCATTTCATACCAGAGACCTTTCTTATTTATATTAAGAAGAGCGTTAATTCTGTACCGTGAAGGTAACCCCCGGCTCTACATACAATTGGCTATTGCCGTAAAAGTAGATGGCTTTAACCTGTGCATTGGCCATAACTTTCGGGAAATAGGTGTAGAAAGTTGGAGGAGGAATCGTAACACTTTCAGAACTGGTAGGCACGGCTCCCTTGGACCAATTAGCTGGCGTATGCCAATCGTGGCTCACGGCCCCAATCCAATAGTTGCCAAACTCATATGCTCCTTTATCAATAGTCATCAGTTGGGGACGTGGAAGGCTGTCCCGATCGACTTGGAGCCCGTTATTGGTGCCGGACTCTACAGCAGGAGATCCACTTTGTAGGTGCAAATCCGGAGGAAAAACCGTTGTATTTACAAACAACGGGTCACCAAAAAGGGTATTGAGATCTTGTCCCGTTCCTGTTTTCCAAGCGTTAAATCCGGTATAGGAGGTCCCCTGCCATTCGAATTCAGCATCATTGATCCCTATGGTATGATAATAGAGATTGCTATCGAGTGTCAGATCGACAGGAGCGGTATTGGAGCCTTGTAAGATTATCAAATTATCCGTATTGGTGCTGAAGACCACGTTATTTCTAAACGAACAATGTTCCGCATAGGTCAGATTAATTTCAGCCTCATAATCGTTGAGCGTGTCATTATCGTAGAGGGAGTTGTTGTATACATGGACATCCGTCACCTTACCCGATCCGGATGGATAATCATAACCACCCAATGCAATGCCTGACTTAGCATTGCGGAATAATACATTATTGCGCACTTCGATATTAGAAGCGGATTTTCCGGTGTGTTCACACCCGACTTCGATGCCCCAAATATTGCGATAACAGGTATTGCGCTCTAGGGTTATATCCTTTGCACCATCGATATAAATACCGGCATTAGCGGCATATGCGGACTGGCAGTCATACACGGTATTTTCATTGATATTGCCATGCCGTGCCTGGTCCAAAGAAGGATCCGGGCAGGTCCCTTCATGTCCTATAGCATCGATAGCGATATTGGGGAGGTCCCAAAGCGTATTCCTTCGCACGTCGAAGGTATCTACATTGCCATTGATGGCCAGGCCTTCACTATAACCGACTCGACAATGATACACCTCATTATCTTCAATAACCAGATACCGAATGGCTGTGGTAGAATCGCCATATACAATGATGGGTTGAGCATTGGTGCCGGCATGAACTGGATCCGTAGAATCAGCAGAGAAATGAATGTTGTGAAACACGCAGTTCTTGAGCGTTATGTGCTCACTTTTACCATGGATAAGCACTCCTTGAGCGTCATTGTACATCGCATTTTGGACGGTAATACCCTCGAAGGTAACGCCCTTTCTATCCTGAATTTCAATCATAGGCCCTGCGCTTTCATTACTTCCATCTAGTCGAACTTTTTGACCTAGATAATTCCGGACGTAGATACTATCCACGGCAACATATACCTGCTCTTTATACATTCCCTCAAGGACATAGATATTGGCATTGGGGGTCGCATGGTGACAGGCATAATCGATGGTTCGCCAAGGACGTTGGAGGGTTCCGGGGTTATTATTATCCCCTTTGACAGATACATAATAAGACCGAAGGAGTGGGGAGTAGTGCGGGATTACGAACGAGCCGAGGAGTTTGAGGTAAGCACTTTGATATCGGTCTTGATTTTCGGTTATTTCCCAAGAATTATCATCTGCATTATTCCAATTTTTATAGGATTTCTGCCAGGGTTGCAATTCAGGAGGAGCAATCGTATCCGGACCGGGAGAAACGTAGGTTTCATTAGGCCCCCCTACGAGATAGCCGGGTGCAGGTCCATACAAGGAGCTATCTGCGTTATCATATCCCGTGCTATCTTCAAACCACCCGTGATAAAACTCCGGCACCGAATGCTCCCCACCTATCTCTTCCAGGCGTGATAAATACAATTGTTGCAGAGGATTGGTACCGTGTATGAAATGAAGATACCCCTCTGCCGCATCCCGATGATTGTCATCATTCACGGTATCCAATCCGTATTTTACGATATTGGTGAAGGCGCTGCCACCATAACATCTGTAGGCATTGCTTCCCCATCCACAATCATATAAATACGCCCGATACGCATCCGTACTATCATTGTACTGGTTGATGATATCAAAATTGCTAGAGGTATCTGTAGCGGCGATCATGTATTGGTTACGGATGTCCATCACAATCGAATCTGTACTATACGGGGAAATGCCGTAGTAGAGTAAAGCAGAGTTGATTTGGGGATCTTTAAAATAAATAGCTATGGCATTCCACTGAAACAAATGGGTATTCTTGTAGTGATCGTTAAAGTAATCACGATAAGTGGTGGTATCCCCTGTAAGGACCAACAAATAAGCGGAAGCCGCAGTAATATTGGCGTATTGGGTATAAGAACCATCTTCTGCTGCTGAGTTGAGAAAACCCGCATTGTCATAATTAGAAGGAATATCTGCGGGATGGGTATCTATCCAATTCCATGCATCCTTTGCCGCTTGTTCCAAAGTGTCCGCATAAGCTTGCATTTCGGGATATGGCAAGGAGCGAAAGACAATAGCTGCATGTGCCCATACGCCACAAGCGTTGATCGTAGCCGATGCTGTAGCAGGAGCATACCTTCTTGCTAAAGTCTCAGAACTCGGGGGGCAAGTACTTCCTCCCCACTGAGTGACAGATACCTTGTGCAAAACAGAACCATCAGATTTCTGCATTTTCAAAAACCAATCCAATTCCCATTTTGCTTCATCCAAGATGTCCGGGACTCCGTTGCCGGATTCGGGCAATGCATAGTTATCTCCCCACACTTCAGGGTTTTCTTCATAAGCGGCCAATAAGTCATGAATGGCTATATCCGCGTAATTGATATACTTGTTGTGATCTCCTGCATCGTGCCATCCCCCTGATAAATCCCGGGAAGTAGATGAACTCGTATCCGAAACTAACCGACAATCTCTATCCTGTAAAGTACCCAAATGACAAGCGGTATCCGTCCAGCGATAGTCCGCCCATGGCAATGACTTAGGAGTCCCACATCTCTGGTAATAAAAAGAACGCACTGCCTGTTTTAATACCGCATCATAAGCACTATCCCCTATGACAAAGGGATAAGATCCTGTATCCTTTCCCGTCTCTGTCAAATAATACTCGCCCGGTGTCACCCAACTGCTAAAATCCACCCACCAACATTTATCTCCGGACTGGTCGTGTTCCTGGCCCCCTTTCCACATAACCGGAGCAAAGGTTCCTACAGCGGTACTATCCTTTCTTCTTCTCAACTCATACATAGAACCTGCGGTATAATTCTTGGAGGAATCATACCCTGTAATGGGATTTCTCACGACGGCAATCTTTTTATCTCCCGGACGATATCCGATGTGATCCACACATATAAAATCACTCGCCGCCGGCTGTTTAAACGGGGTTTTGACGTAAGTGACCCCCAATTCTTCCTGTCCTGTATTCATCCCATTATCATATAAACTCAATGACCAAACTCGGCCAGAGTTCATATCCCCGATGTACAAATCATAACCGCCTTTGGTCCCCGGCCGGGTACTGGAGAATAACAATATATCCTCTTTCATATAATGAGGATAGGAATAATCAAAAGTATCCACAAAAGGGAGTTTTACCGTCGAATCCCCCTCCGAAAGGAGGAGTTGGTCTATGTGTCTCGAAGAACTTACCCACTGCGTAAATACATATTTATCCGGTGTGAGGGTAGCGGGATAATACTGTTGATTGGAAGCGGAGTCCTGAAGGGCGGTTTCTCCTGATCCATCTGTGAAAATAGAATAAATATCAGCAGATGAAAGGGTATCTTTGGTGAAATAGATTTTGTCTCCCTTAGGGGAATAAACAGGGTTTTCGACGATTTTATCTCCCGACGGGGTAATGGTATTGACGATATTTCCATCTAGATCCATTTCCTGAAATCTATACTTAAATCCCCCATTGAAATACCTCTCTTTGTAGATGATTTTGCGACCATCCGGTGAAAAATGCGGATACTCTTCCCTTGTATTGCGTCCATCTGTTAAGTTGACCGGATCGTTGCCAGAATCCACTTCCCATAAGAAGATATCCCAGTCTGTAGTCCCGACATCAAATCCCATAAAAGTCAGATACTTTCCATCCGGAGAAAAATCTGGATATAGGGTGTTCTCAACATTGCTCCAACTTGCACTTATAGGCTTCAAAGTGTCGTTTTCAAAATTGTACGTATACAATTCGCCGTCTTGTGCACCCCAGGAAGTGTATCTAAAAAAGGCAATTGTCCCGTTTAAACTCGGAGGAGGAGGGGGATTGGTATTGTGCATCACCGTATAAGTGAACCACACATAGCCATCGATATTCATCTTCTTTTTCCAGGCACCGGTCTGAGCATCCCACGCATTTTTGCCATGTAGCCAGGTATGAAATGGCTGAGCTTCGGAATGAGATTTCAACCAAGGACCCATAAAATTATCCTCTCCGGAAAAGATAGGCATGACATGTATAAAATCTACAGAATCAGTCAATGGCTCTAACCGATATGACTTGTAGTTGTATATCGAATTTCCATTGTTGTAGACATCTTTTTTTCGGTAGTAATGCACCAATACTCGATCGGCACATTTGGCAACTTTAGCACATTGCAGGGTCGTGGGATTACCTATATAAATCTCTGAATGCAACCAGTCATACTCATCACAAGTAGAGTCTATTTTGCACAATTCGGGATAGATAAATTGGAAAGCCCCACCTGTATCACAAGGCAGGCCTCGCGGCTCCAAATAAGTGGTACAGTAATACCCACCCGGACCCGTCGAATTTGGATTCCAAAATTCAAACTCCAGATTATACACATCAAAACGCTCCTCAGGAATATTGATATGGTCTAGGTTATAATCGTGGATAGCATCGAAAGAGGAATATTTTTCTCCGATTGCACCCACCTTAGAAATCCCATAATTCACCTTTGCTTTATGTATAAAATCACTTAATGGCTTTGCCGTAACTGGGTCCGTTATATCAAAGAGGTGATGGTGAATATAATTAATGTTGTAACAGAGCAGATAATCATATCCACTATCCTTGGCATATTGCAAAAGTTCATTCTCCTTGTAATAATCTCCGATGATGTATTTCAATCCATCCACGTACAGGGACTTCGTCTGACCGGATAACGCCACCGTACCCCATAAAAACCAACCGACCGTAAAGCCCAATAAATATCTCATACCTATACAAAGTTTACCATAAAAACACCAAAACATATTCTGCAAGACAAAGCTACATAACAAAGTTGATATGAATCCCATTTTTTCTGTTTTGAGTACCGATTTTAGCATTTTTCGTAGAGGGGTAGAGGCCTTTTTGCACCCTTATTTACAATTTAATTTCGTGTAAGCTTTTCTTCTAAATAGTTTTAACCTCTGCTTAGTTTTTAAATTATTGCTTGCATATAACTCTAGGATATTTTTCTACTTCGGCACTTTTTGACTTCAAAAGCATGCATTTCCCCTCGTCGGCATCCCCCGCTATGTCTCCCCAGCGAAATACCTCCTTTTTTTGCCAAATTGCCCCTCGATACGAATTCTAATGTCGGGTTTGGGTTTAAGATGTGACCCCTACACAACAAAGTGCCGTTTAAACTTGTTGGAAGACTTAAAATACAAACAAACTATCGAACCCATGAACAAAAAGAAAGCCTATCCGACAGAGATGAAAATTCTTATGGTCTGTCTTGGCAATATATGCCGTTCTCCACTAGCAGAAGGAATATTGCGCGACAAAGTACAACGCCTGGGTTTGGATTGGGAGATAGATTCTGCAGGGACCAGTGGATGGCATGAGGGAGAGCGTCCGGACCAGCGCATTCGCCAGGTGGCCGAGGAAAAAGGGATCTCCTTACAAGGTATTCATTCTCGCAAACTAAGTCCACAGGATTTCGAGAACTTCGATTTGTTGATCGCCATGGATAACTCCAATTATAAGCATTTGCTTCAGATGGCGGGAACAAATCCGGAATGGAAGAAAAAAGTCAAGAAGTTTACCGAATTTAGCACTCGATTCAAAGGAGAGGATATACCGGATCCGTATTTTGAAGGGGGATTTCACCGCGTTTTTGACATGTTGGATGAAGGGACAGATGGCATCTTACACGCTTATGCTCCGGAATTTATTGCTAAATAAACCATTTCATACCTGAATCCCTTAGAGATGCTTTCACAAAGTGATACGATCGTTGCTCCGGCCACTCCATCAGGAGAAGGGGCGCTCGCAATGGTGCGATTATCCGGAGATCAAACACTTGAAATAGTTCAAAAAATGGTGCCCGGTCTTTCTCTGTATGAAATGGTGAGCCACACCGCTCGATTTGGCATCGTCCGATATCCGGGAGGGAAAATTATCGATGAGTGCGTGTTGACGGTGTATAAAAATCCGTCGAGCTTTACCGGGGAAGATATGGTAGAAATATCTTGTCACGGATCTGACTTTATCGTCCAAAAGATACTTGAACTCTCTATCCTCCACGGTGCCCGTATGGCTCAACCCGGGGAATTTACCATGCGAGCTTTTCTAAATGGAAAAATGGACTTATCCCAATCTGAAGCTGTCATTGATCTGATCAAAGCGGATTCGGACGCAGCACATGATCAGGCGATGCATCAATTGCGCGGAGGTTTTTCCCATGATATTCTCCACTTAAGAGAAAAAATTATCGAATTTGCTGCACTCATCGAATTAGAACTGGATTTTGGAGAGGAAGATGTCGCCTTCGCTGATCGCACTCAACTGCGAGAAACCGTAGGAGAACTGCTCCGATTTATCGCTCAACTTAAAGACTCTTTTCAGCTCGGAAACGTGATTAAACAGGGCGTTCCCACCGTTATAGCAGGTCGTCCTAATGCCGGAAAATCCACCTTGCTCAATGCCTTGCTCCGGGAAGACCGAGCCATCATTTCGGATATTCCCGGAACGACTAGAGATACGATTGAAGCGAGTCTGATTATCCGGGGTGTCCGGTTTCGTATTATTGATACTGCCGGAATTCGGGACACCTCGGACAAGATTGAATCTCTAGGAGTAGATCGGGCTTTAAGCACTATAAGGAAGAGTTACTTGGTCGTATATCTCTATGATGCCTCTACACAATCTTCAGAGGAAGTATGGAAAGATATCGAAGGATTAGAGCTCACCCATCAAAAGGTGATCCTCGCCGCCAATAAATCCGACCTCTCCATTCTCCCCGACATTCAACCCAAAACAGATCACGCCCATATCCGGATTAGTGCAAAACAAAACCAAAATATCGATGCCCTGAAAGAGAGGATGTATCAATTAGCCATCGGGGACACTCCTTTCACAGACCGGTCTATCGTCACAAACGCTCGCCATTTTGAAGCATTGACCAAAGCACATGAAAGCCTGATGAGAGTTCAAAATGGGTTGGAAGAAGATATCCCTTCGGATCTCATAGCCATGGATATCCGACAAGCTTCCTATCACCTAGGATCGATTATAGGACAAGTAGACCCGGATGATTTATTGGATTATGTATTCAGCAATTTTTGTATCGGAAAGTAAAAGGTACGTGGCTTCGATGTTACCCGAAAACCATCAAACTAATACCCTACCGCCTGCCCGTCTTTTCTCGATTCAGAAGCTCCGTAATACACCTGATTCGCCGAGTCCCACATAATGGCTTGATACCCACCATAACTGCCCAAACTAAAACCTACTTTATGTCCTTTCCTCATTAATGCTCGGATGACTTCGTAGTCAAATCCGGATTCTAATACTACCATTCCACCATCTGTCATCCTGCCGCCCGTAGGCTCGGAACTGCCAATATGCTGAATTCTCGGCGCATCTCCGGCTTCTTGTAAATTCATTCCAAAATCTATCAAATTCATTACGATCTGAGCATGGCCTTGAGGCTGCATAGCCCCTCCCATCAAACCAAAGCTCACCCAAGGTCGACCCTCTTTGGTAATAAAAGCAGGTATAATCGTATGAAATGGTCGCTTGCCGGGTTCGATAACATTCATATGTCCTTTTTCAAGTGAAAACAGCTCTCCTCTATCCTGCAACATAAATCCCAATCCGGGAGGAACCATGCCCGATCCCATTCCTCGATAATTGCTTTGAATAAGAGAGATCATGTTTCCCCATTTGTCCGCTACAGTCATATAAATCGTATTGCCTTGCTCAAGTTTACCGGCATCGTATCTCGAAGCTGCTCTGGATGTAATAAGGGCTCTTCTTTTGTCTGCATAGGCATCTGAAATCAACTCCTCAACAGGAATAGCATTGAAATCCGGATCAGCGTAATATTTAGCTCGATCTTCAAATGCTAGTTTTTTAGCTTCTACAAAATGATGAATGTATGCTGCACTCCCAAACCCCATTTTCTTTACGTCATACCCCTTCATTATATTGAGAATTTGTAGAGCGGCTATACCCTGTCCATTGGGAGGCAACTCCCAAATGTTATATCCCCTATAACGAATAGAAACCGGTTGAACCCATTGGGAATGATGAGCGGCAAGGTCTTCATATCGAAGTAGTCCTCCTTGGGATTGGATAAAATCTGCAATAGTATGGGCGATCTGTCCTTTATAAAATGCGTCTCTGCCCCCATCTGCTATTTTTTGAAGTGTAGAAGCTAAGGCTGGATTTTTGAATACAGTACCCTTTTTAAGGGGTTTACCACCCGGCATATACACCTCTGCAAAATTTGGGTAATCCTTGAATCTTTTTGATGATAAAGTCAGGTAATATCCTATGAGCTCAGTTACCGGAAATCCCTCTTTGGCATATTGTATAGCGGGCGCTAAAAGAGTTTTCATATCCATGGAGCCAAATCGTTTATTCAGCTCAAACCAACCATCTACACATCCGGGAACAGTTACGGGCAATGGACCATATGGTGGAATTCTCTGTAGGCCTTTTTGCTCAAAATAAGAGCGGTCAAGTGCTTTTGGAGACCTACCACTTGCATTGAGACCAATTAGTTTTTTTTCCTTTGCGCTCCATACTATAGCAAATAAATCACCCCCAACCCCATTGCCTGTAGGTTCCATTAGCCCAAGAGCTGCATTGGCTGCTATCGCAGCATCAATAGCATTTCCACCCTTCTTGAGAATATCCAATGCGATCTGTGACACCAATGGGTGGCTGGTTGCTACCATTCCGTGTCGAGCTATCACCTCAGATCGAGTAGCAAAGGTTCGTCCTGTAATCCTATCCTGTCCCTGAAGCGAAGAATAAATCAATAAAAGTAAAATGGTATAAAACACATTGAATCTCATGATAATGAATTTTTTGCAAAGTAACTAAAACAATAGGAGTTCTACAAGATTCTTCTCTTAAAGTCCCAATGACTCCTTTGCAACGAAACTCTTAGTAGGTATTTGAAATGTATATAGAGTTCCATAAAACACAGTAAATTCAGCTTTATTAAAGGTTTAATGCTTTTCTTGTAAAAAATATCAATAGATTCTGCTTTACAATTGTATAATTATATTTTTTTCTTATTTTTGCTTTTGTGCTAAAGAGAGTGGCCGAACAGAGTAATAACAATTTCGTGTCTGTCTATACAGTTTGCACAGTTAATAAATAGAGCTGTCTGTCAAGTATGGCAAAATATAGCTTCAATAGAAGTCTGTCTATACAGTTTGCACAGTTAATAAATAGAGACTTGTACGTCATTGTACGCTGAAATATCTGACTTTGTCTTTCTTGAGTGCCTCACAAAAACCTTAACACTTACCTAAAATGAACAAAATCTGGATTCTTTTCATTTCACTCCTCCTCCTGTTTAGCGGATGCAAAAAACAAACTAAAACTATTTCCTCCGCTGTTCAAACAGAGCTTTTTAAACAATACATTACTGATCGGAGTCAAAGTCCAGTATCGCGATGCCGATATTTTCATATAAATTTAGCCTTTCGGGTACCGGACAGCATTGCATTTACACCAGATATCTTAACCTTCTCTCCTCCTATTACAGGCGTCCCTGAATTGAATGAAAATAGAGATCGGATTATTATAAAAAACCCGGGATTTGAACACAATGTATCCTATGAGGTCGCTTTTCATATCGGACGATTAACTTCCCTTCCTGAAGGGATGGAAACATATCGTTTTCCCCTGGAAGTAGAGCGTCAAGCATGGAGAATTGAAATGCAAGCTCCTGTGTGCAAATCTATAGAAAAAACAGATATCACAGGAAGAATTTACTACGATGTCTGTGAGCCTGACCCTAAGGTGTTTGAAAAGGGACTGAGTGCCTCTCAAGAAGGGAAAACCCTCCGTATTTTGTGGGGAAAGTACAATAAAGCGAATAAATACTATGAATTTGAGGTCAAGGACATTCAAAGGAAAGAGGAAGCAGGAATTATCCAACTCAAACTTTCAATGGCGCCCATCAATGTAAAGGAGGAGATTCATTTTAAAGTGATGGTTCCTTCTAAATCTGATTTTTCACTTCACTCCACGACCATAGAGAGCAATCAACATCTGGCGCTTCATTTTACAGATCCGATTAAATCCCATCAATTACTGAATGGTATGATACACGTCCAAGGGAGAAAAATCCGGTCTATCAAGGTTGTAAATAATACGATCCATGTATATTTCAAAGATGATGTTTATGGGAAACATGCTTTGGAGATACAGGCAGGAATACACAATATAGCAGACTTCCCTCTAAAGGATACTTATAAGAGAACCTTGTTTTTTGCCCCACCCAAGCCTGAAGTCCTCATTGCAGAGCCGGGCAATATTCTTCCTCCTTCCGGTAAGTGGGAATTGCCTGTGTCTACTGTTTCCGCTTCGGGATTTAGATTGCGAATACTACGTGTTTATGCAAAAAATACGCATAGATATTTTCAAGAAAATGCCGGGGATTTAACTTCCCAAAATGGATTGGAAAACCTGGGAAGAATCGTATTGGATACGACATTTGAACTGGTAAAACACAATTTCTTTAGGCAAACTGCCCATTCTATCGTATTGGACAGGCAAATACGAAAAGAACGGGGAGCCCTCTACAAGATATTTTTATCCATCCCTCCGGAACACAATCGTTACCCTTGTGATTCCAAGCCGGATATAAAAGAGAAAGACCGGATCGACCGAATAAACTTTGACAAACCTTATCTCTCCTATTCTTATGACTACGAATATGACGGTGGATACGGAAATAATGCCGTGGGGAATAGATATTATCACGATCCTCAGCCGGGAGACTACAAATACTTACCGGACCCCTGTTCTGAAGAGTATGCCACCCTCCTCCATGACCAACGTCTTCTACTCTGCACAGATATCGGGTTAGTAGTGAAATCCGAACCCGCCAATGGACGCTTCCTGTCCTATGTTTCTCACATCACTACTGCCGAACCCATCCCAGGTGCCACTGTTCAACTCTTCGATTTTCAAGGGGCTAAAATAGCTTCTTCTGTTACCGGTGCTACAGGTATTGCCGTCCTGCAACCGGACCGAATGCCTTTTTTAGCAAAGGTACTCTACCAAAACCAGGTCACCTATCTAACCCTAAATGATGCTACCGCACTTTCCATGAGCGCGTTTCAAGTAGAGGGACGAAAATGGAAAGGAAGTGATAACGTCTACTTTTATGGAGAAAGGGACGTATGGCGTCCCGGAGATTCCATCTACCTACAATGTATGATTTTCAATCGTGACAAGCGCCTTCCAAAACAACTACCGGTACGACTCACCCTTTACGATCCAAATGATCAAAAAGTTAAAGAATGGGTGGTTCATAAGAATGTAACGGGAATATACGATTGCCGGTTTAAGACCCGGACAGAAGATATAACCGGGTATTGGACACTGAAAATGAATTTGGGGGGGGTGGTGTACGCCCACCAGTTTAGACTGGAAACCATCCGACCTAATCGCCTTAAAATAGCAGTGGACTTTAAACGAAGTGGAATGCCATTGAACCGAGATGAGAAACAAGCCCCCATCACCGTAAAATGGATGCATGGTCTTCCCGCCAAAGAACTGGAGGTGGAAGTCAGTATGTTGCAAAAGAGTCTAAGAAATCCATTTGGTTCAGAGTACAAGAACGTCGTATTTGATGATATTACAAAGTCCTACTCAGAAGATATGGGTGTGGTAAAAACAGGAAAAACCAATGAGGATGGCGTTTTGAATTTTGCTATTCCGACAGAAGAAGACGAAAGCTATCCCTCATTGATGTTATTCAACTTTGAAGTGAGGGCGTATGAAAAAGGAGGGGCCTTCAGTTCGGATCTAAAAACTATCAAATATTCCCCATACAACTCTTATGTAGGGGTCCAATTTCCGGAAAAGCCAATAGAAGGCACACTTTATTTTCAAAAAGACAAGCCAATACGGATTTTTGAAGTTTCTCCGGAAGGGAAAAAGATATCCGGTCGCGTACATGTAACTCTTCAAAAAATAGAAAGCCAATGGTGGTATCAGTTTGGTAGCAGAGGAGACTACTCGGCATTAAAGAACCATGTATACAAACCCGCCAAGGACTTTGATATCTCAGTCAATCGTTCGGGAGCTACGGTGTCTGTCGGTATAGGAGGACATTATTTGATTACATTTGAAGACAAGAAGAGTGGCCATACAGTGAGTCGCGTGATATACTGTTACAATAACAGTCTATGGTCGGAAGGAGGTGAAGAGGTATCCCAACTTGAGGTGCTACCATTTCATATCGAAAAAGAAGCCTACAAAGTAGGGGAATTTATTAATTTCACGCTGCCTGCGCTACCTGATGGTTATTTTCTTGTCACAGTAGAAAGTCAAGGAAAAATCGTCCATTCACAAGTCGAAAAATCTGCTCATACCCCTATCCCCATAACCCTATCCGTCGATAAGAATATGACCCCGACTGCTTATATACAAGTGCATTTTATTCAGGCCTGGAATCACTTTAACAACGACCGACCACTCCGATTGTACGGTGTAAAACCCCTTCGCATATACGATGAAAGAACAGTCCTACACCCCAATATTTCTATGCCAAAAAAGATACAAGAAGGTAAGGATTTTGAAATTAAAATATCGGAAAAAAATGGCAAACCCATGACATATACCCTTGCTATCGTGGATGAAGGATTGCTGGATATCACTCAATTCCACACGCCTGACCCATGGGCTCATTTTTTCTCAAAAGAAGCATTATCAGGAAAAACTTGGGATGTTTATCAAGACATTTTCCAACGCTTTTTGGGCGAGTACAGTTCCTTGTTAGCTGTAGGTGGAGATGGGGTCAACGCTATAAAACCCATGGCCAAAGCACAGAGATTTAAGCCAACTGTCCAATTTATCGGTCCCATCACACTTTCTGCCGGTGCCATACGTACACATCGCATGAATATCAAAAATTATGTGGGTTCTGTAAGGGTAATGGTTGTAGCTACAAATGGCAATGCCTTTGGCCATAGTGAAGAAACAGCACCGGTTGCAAAGCCACTTATGTTGTATGCGACACTCCCGAGAGTATTGGGACCGGGAGAAACTCTCAAAGTTCCGGTTACGGTCTTTGCAATGGACCCTAAAATTTCTTCCGTGGAGGTCCAGATTATTTCTAACGACAAGTTTAAAATACAGGGTCCTGTCCATCAGCATCTCGTATTTGATAAAACTGGGGAAAAGGACATTGCCTTTGAAGTAGAAATCCCTAAGCGAATCGGATTAGGTAAACTTGCCATTGAAGCGAATGCAGGGACATTTAGGGCAAGGACTGCTATAGAGATCGATGTTCGTCCCTCCTCCCCTCTAATACATAGAACACAAGAGGAAATCATCCCTGCAAATCAAGCTAAAACGCTTAAATTTAAACCCTTCGGGATGCCTGAAACTCAAGGGGCAACATTGACATTGAGTAAGGGATTAAACTTATCATTAGAAATGTGGGTAAAATCCTTGGCCAAATATCCGCACGGTTGTTTGGAGCAGACTGTCTCATCCATATTTCCTCAAGTATTATTGTATGAAATGGTGCCGGATAGAAGTGCTTCAGACAAAGTGGTATTTAACAATAGATTTAAAGCCGCGTTACAAAAATTGAGGTATATGCAGTTGCCATCGGGAGGATTTTCTTATTGGCCGGGAGGACGAGAAGCCAATAGTTGGGGTACCTCCTATGCGATTGAATTCTTGTTGGCGGCTAAGGAATTTGGGTACAGCATTCCGGAAGATATGTTATCTAAAGCATTGGATTATACCTATGAAACAGCAGATCGTTGGCGCATGCCTTCAGCACGTTCACATTACAGCCCCAAATCCGGTTCTAATCTTGACCAAGCCTATCGCTTGTATGTTCTATCCAAAGCAAAAAAACCCAATTATGCGGCCTTAAACCGTCTTAGGCTCGTCCCACAACTCACCTCTACCACCCAATGGTTATTGGGATATTCACTATATTTAGTTGGAGAAAAACGTGCAGCGGATAAAGTTTTGGAAGAAGCTTCCACCTATGTAGAGCCATATCGCGAATCTGCAGGTACTTTTGGTTCAGGGTTAAGAGATCAGGCTATCATTGTCCGTGTTCTTTTGGCCAGAGGAGAAAAACTCAAGGCAAAACGGCTCATTGACGAAATGGTAAAAACGATGAATGAATCGAAGTTTCATGCATTGTCTACACAGGAGATTGCACAGTCCCTTGTGAGTTTTATCGCCTTTATCAACGGAAATAAGAAGCAGAGCGATCCACTTACATATGATTTAAAACTCTCCAAAGAGCAGGCGTTTATTGACCAAAAACTTACTGAGACACCGGTATCCTACACCCTTGAGAAAAAAGTAATGTCTCAAGGAGCCCTTCAGATAAACAACAAAAGTGCTGCACCTATTTATGCCACACTTGCGCTTGAAGGACAGCCCCTGCGAGATGAAACCGGTGCAGAAGCACAGGATCTCCAATTAAAAGTCAGATATATATTAGAAAATGGCACAGAGGTCAAACCGGAATTATTAGATAAAGGTACGGACTTTATCATAGAATGTGAAATAAAACATCCCGGAGCAAGAAAGGATTATGACAATATGGCTTTAACGTTGATCTTGCCTTCCGGATGGGAAATTATTAATCAAAATTTAGGGAAAGCGTCTGATTTTGATACGGGAAGTCCATATGATTATCAAGATATCAGAGACGATCGGGTCTACACGTATTTTAATCTAAAAAAAGGGCAATCCAAAGTGTTCCGCACTGAAGTCAATGCGACTTATGCCGGTAAATATTGGGCACCAGCGGTCAAATGTGAAGCCATGTATTCCCCCTCTATCCGAGCGAAGACAAGGGGATTTTGGGCTACGGTAAAGTAATCCGAACATAAAAAAAGTAATAAATCAGATACAATCAATGTGTTAATAAGCAAATCTGATGTGAATCCTCCTGCAGTATCTAAGGTTTAAACATCTCGTTGTTCAAGGAATTCACTGAATGCGAAGTGTAGCAAACAAGAATAATGATGGACTTATTTGCGAATATAAAAATAAAAACAATCAATATAAAGAAGTGTGTATAACTAATGTATATCTTTGCGGTGTTTTAGGACATTTGCCGTGAAAAATCATAAGCAAACAAAAACTTAATGCTTTGAAATACATAAAGTTATTACCCATTATTTTGGTTTTCTTCATCGCTTTTACCACTCCAATAGAAGCGCAAACACTAGAAGAAATCGGAACCAAAACAACCCTTTACACAGCGATAGTAGCATTTCTAATCCTCCTTGTTTTCATGGGGGTTCCACTATATGCCCTATATAAACCCAAAAGTTTATTTAAAAATACGAATTTTAGATATTCTAAATCCATATTACCAATGGTTCCTCCAAGTTTGCCGTCCTATGCAAAAGGGAAAAAGGTAATCTTCCTCAAGGGAGGGCATGACTTATGGCTAACCGGAGCACCACAAGGCAAATTATTGGACCGAACAGTGAAGACTTATGCCTTACAGCCAACGGAATTTAGGGGGATGTTTCCTATTCCAAAGGTAATCGTCGAAGTGGGAGAACAGGTTAAAGCCGGTCAAATCGTATTTTATGACAGAGAGCATCCGGAGGTGAAATTTGCCTCTCCTGTAAGTGGGGAAGTAATATCTATCAACAGAGGAGCGAAGAGAAGTATTGTAGAGATTGTAATCGCCTCTGACAATCAAATAGACTATCTCCCAATTAAGGCACCTGATCTGACCTCCATCAGTAGAGCGTCCTTAGTGGATTTTTTGTTGGAAACAGGAGCGTGGCCATTGATTAATGAGCGTCCCTACGATATCATTCCATCAAAAGATAGTGTGCCTAGAGATATTTTTATCAGCACCTTTAATACTGCTCCCTTGGCATGCGATCCAAATATCGCTGTCAATGGCAATGGCGAAGCATTCCAGAAGGGATTGGATGTATTGCAATTGCTAACTCCGGGAGAAGTCCATCTAGGACTCAATGCGAATGACAAAGTAGCACCGGCGGATGAATTTCTTCAATCCAAAGGGGTAAAACACCATTGGTTTCATGGGAAGCATCCGGCGGGCAATGTTGGTATACAGATCCATCATATTGCTCCATTGGGATTGAAGGACAAGGTTTGGACATTGACGGTACAGCAAGTTATACAGTTGGGAAAGATATTTACAGAGGGCCGATGGGTTGCTGATCGAGTAGTAGCAATAAGTGGTTCCAGCGTACATGAGACCGGATACATCCGTACTAAGTCGGGAGCTAATATCGGTGAATTATTAGGAGCTGTAGATGCAGATGCCAGACTGATTTCAGGAGATGTTTTATCCGGAACTCAAAAACTAAAGAGGAACTTTCTAAACTGGAAGCATGAAATGGTTACTGCCATCCCGGAAGGGAAATACAATGAGTTTTTCGGATGGTTAATTCCTTCTGTTGCAGGTCCTTCAGATTCTAAAACATATGCCAATTATCTATTTCCACATAAGCAATTTGATGGAGATACAAACAAACATGGGGAGAAGCGCGCATTTGTTATGACCCATGATTATGATGAAATGCTTCCGATGGATATCCACTTGCTTCATCTTATGAAGTCTGTCATTGTCAATGATTATGACGGGATGGAAGGATTGGGTTTAAAAGAGTTAACTGAGGAAGATGTCGCCTTAGCAGAGTGGCGCTGTACTTCCAAACAACCCCTCCAGCAGTTACTGCGCCGAGGACTGAATATGTTACGGGAGCAAGAGATATAAAATAGAAATAACAAACTGAATTATCAAAGACGAAATATAGCCTATGGGTTTGCTTAGTTTTTTTAACAAAATAGAGCCTGATAAGGAAAAGCATCCTTTTCTACATACGATTTATGACGGGATCTATACCTTATTCTATGTGCCGGATCACACGGCGCAAGGAGGTACACATGTCAAGGACAAAATAGACTTAAAACGGGTCATGTTCACCGTCGTTTTATCCTTGGTTTTTGCCTATATATTTGGAATATGGAATATAGGACACCAGCATTTCAAAGCATTGGGTAAATATCTAGGAGTACTGGACGGTTTGCACCTAAAATTTGCCTTTGGGATTGCTAAGATTTTACCGATATTTATCGTAACCCACATCGTAGGCTTAGGTATCGAATTCTATTACGCCTATAAGAGGGGACATGGTATCGAAGAGGGGTTTTTGGTTACCGGGGCCCTAATTCCATTGATTATGCCACCGGACATTCCATTATGGATCTTGACAGTGGCCATTGTATTTGCGGTGGTATTGGGTAAGGAAGCCTTTGGAGGCACCGGGATGAATGTATGGAATATTGCCTTGTTAACACGGGTATTTATTTTCTTTGCTTATCCGACAACTATCTCTGGAGATGAGGTATGGATAGCCGGATTAACAAATGCAAAAGCAGGAGCTGCAGCACATTACGGGTGGATAGAACAATACATATTCAATCCGCTGTTTCAAATGCTCCATTGGGATACGTTCCCCAGTGCAGGACAGGTTGTAGATGGGTTTTCCGGTGCGACCCCATTGAGTTTGGCTTTTAATGGAGGTTGGGATAGCGTCATGAGCCATTTTTCTACATCTGAGCTGTGGTTTGGATTAATTCCCGGGTCTGTAGGGGAAGTGAGTAAACCCATGATTATTATCGGCATGTTAATCTTATTGATAACGAGAATAGCGAGTTGGAGAATTATCCTAGGAGGATTAATAGGAGCAGCATTGACCGCTTTTTTACTTAATGTCTGGGGGACAACACCAATGATGCAGGTACCGTGGTATTATCAATTTTATATGGGCAGTGCATTGTTTGCCATCACATTTATGGCAACGGATCCAGTAACAGCAGCCGGTACAAAATGGGGGAAATGGGTGTATGGCATACTCATCGGATTCTTTGGAATTATCATTCGAGTGTTGAATCCGGCATATCCGGAAGGATGGATGCTAGCCATCTTATTTATGAATACATTTGCTCCCTTACTCGATTATATCAGTCTTCAATCTAACATCAAAAAACGTCTGAAACGTGCAAAAGTATAGATATACCATTATTTTCGTATTGATCTTATCGGCCACCTCTGCCCTAATTCTTGCAGGGATGTACACAGGGCTGAAAGATATACATGAGAAAAATGCCTTATTGTTCAAAAAACGGGTAATTCTCGAAGCCGTCTCGCCTCTGCTTGATAAACCGGTTAGCAGCTTGTCAGATGAGGAAGTAGAACAGATATTTCAAAAAAATATCAACCAAGAAGTCCTTGATATGAATGGACAGGTCGTTGATGCATCTAAAGTGGCCGCAGCTGGGTACAAGAAAGGCGATGCACTTAGTCTGGACATGGCTAAAGAATTCAAAAAACCGGAAGACAAGCGTCTTTTACCTCTTTTCATATATAAAAAAGGTGACAAAGAGTACTATATAACTGGAGTTATCGGACGAGGACTATGGGATTTGATTTGGGCTTATGTAACTCTGGATAGCGATAAAAATACCATTGCCGGAATAGCCTTTGAGCATATTGGGGAAACGCCAGGACTCGGTGCTGAAATTAAAGACAATCCTAGCTTTGGAAAACAGTTTATAGGAAAGAAAATTCATGATGAACAAGGTAAATACCACTCGATAACCGTTAGAAAAGGGGGGGCTAAAGACCCGGTCTTTGAGGTGGATGCGATTAGTGGTGCTACACTTACTTCCGATGGAGTAACTGAAATGCTTCAAAGGAGTATGAAATACTATGACCCTTTTTTCAATAAAAGCAAATAACATAAACGTCGAATAATGGCAGATTCAAAAACAAAAACAAAGCTCGATCTAAAACCGGTTTTCTTTGGAAAGAAAGAGAAAAAATTACTTCTGGATCCCCTGAATGACAATAACCCGATTACTGTTCAAGTATTGGGTATCTGTTCAGCTCTAGCTGTAACTACATTAGCGACTAAAGCGCTGACTATGGCTATCGCAGTAACCTTAGTCGTAGGGTTCTCCAATCTACTTACCTCTTTGCTGAGAAAACTCATTCCCAATGAGGTAAGAATGATCGCTCAATTAATAATTATTGCTACTCTGGTAACGGTAGTTTCACTGACATTGCAAGCGATAAATTATCCGATGTACAAAGAACTATCCGTATTTATCGGGCTCATCATCACTAACTGTATCGTTATGGGTAGGCTCGAAGCCTTTGCAATGGCGAATGACCCTTGGACATCCTTTCTAGATGGAATTGGAAATGGACTTGGCTATGGAGTAATACTGCTCATCATAGCTTCTATCCGTGAATTATTGGGAAAAGGAGCTCTATTTGGATTTAAGATCTTTGGGCCCGGATCCGATTTTTTAATCAATACACAGTCTTTTAGTCTGCTCCATTGGTATGCTCCTAATAACCTTATGGTGTTATTCCCCTCTGCTATGTTCGTACTGGGGGTAATTATTTGGTTACATCGAACATGGAATTCAAAACTTATCGACGCATCTTAATAAGAAATATAAATTTCAATTATGGAACTCATTAATATATTTATCAAATCAGCCTTTATCGAGAACTTAGCGCTATCCTATTTTCTAGGTATGTGCTCTTATCTCGCCGTCTCCAAATCTGTTAAAACAGCATATGGTCTAGGATTGGCAGTAATCTTTGTATTGGGGATAACCATACCGATTAACTGGTTAATCGATCACTTCCTACTGAGCGAAAATGGCTTGTTCGGTATGGATTTGACCTTCCTGAGATTTATTCTTTTCATAGCAGTGATAGCCTCGATGGTTCAACTTGTAGAGATGGTAGTAGAAAAAGTATCACCGGCTCTTTACAGTGCTTTAGGCATCTTCCTCCCGCTTATTACTGTGAATTGTGCCATCCTTGGTGGATCACTTTTTATGATATCCAAGGAACTCAACTTCTCTGAATCATTGGTCTTTGGCCTCGGGGGTGGATTTGGTTGGTTTCTCGCTATTGTGGCGATTGCTGCAATTCGTGAAAAAATAAGATATTCCAATGTCCCAGCTCCTTTAAGAGGTCTGGGTATTGCTTTCATCATCACCGGATTTATGGGGATGGCTTTCATGGCCTTAATGGGAATTGACCCGGCTGCTCTCATGGGCAAATAGTCCGTTTAGCTTTTCATACTTAATAGAAACAAAATAAACCCTACGAATATGAATATGGTCCTAGCTGCGGTAGTAGTATTTAGCCTATTAATTCTGTTATTTACCATTATATTGATCGTGGCCCGCATCAAACTCTTGCCGCAAGGTAAAGTTAAAATCGAAATTAATCACGAAAAAGAACTCGAAGTAGATCCGGGATCTACCTTGCTTGGCGCCCTCTCCTCTAGTAATATATTTCTTCCTTCTGCTTGTGGAGGTGGAGGAACTTGTGCTATGTGTCGATGTAAAGTAGAATCCGGAGGAGGAGATGTGCTCCCTACTGAACTCAACCATTTATCCAAAAAAGAAGTGGAGGAAGGAGTTCGCCTCGCCTGCCAAGTGAAAGTGAGAGAAGAAATGGAAATCGAAGTACCTGCCGAAGTATTTGGTGTAAAGAAAATGGAATGTGAAGTAGTATCCAATTTAAATCTTGCGTCTTTTATTAAAGAATTTAAAGTTAAATTGCCTGAGGGTGAACATCTCAAATTCCAAGCAGGTGATTATATCCAAATAGACGTCCCTCAAATCGTAGTTGATTTTAAAGATATCGATATTACAGCTCATTCTAAATATCATAAAAACCCGCAAGAGTTTAAAACAGAATGGGACAAATACAACCTTTGGCCTTTAAAAATGGTCAATGACGAACCCGTTTATAGAGCTTACTCTATGGCCAACCATCCGGCAGAAGGGGACATCGTAATGCTCAATATCCGTATAGCTACACCGCCCTGGGATAGAGAAAAAAATACCTGGATGGACGTTAATCCCGGCATCTGCTCGTCTTACATTTTCTCCCTAAAACCAGGGGATAAAGTCATGGTGTCTGGTCCTTACGGAGAATTTCATATCAATAAAAAATCCAAACGTGAGATGTTGTATATCGGAGGTGGAGCAGGGATGGCACCCCTAAGATCTCAGATATTTCACATGTTCCACACAGAAAAAATGAGAGATAGAAAAGTGACATTCTGGTACGGAGGTCGTACTAGAAGAGAACTATTCTATATCAATGAATTTAGAGACATTGAAAAAGATTTTGATAATTTTAAATTCTTTGTTTCGTTGGATAATCCTTTGCCTGAAGACAATTGGAAAGTGAAAGAAAATATGGACGATCCGGGGGATGGATTTCAAGGTTATATCATGCCCGTCGTGTACGAACAATACCTTAAAAATCATCCGGAACCTGAAGAAATAGAATATTACTTCTGTGGTCCTCCTGCTATGAACCAATCCGTCCTTAGACAATTAGATGATTTGGGCGTTCCGAATGAACAAATTTTCTTCGACGACTTTGGAGGATAAATAAAATTATCCCTTTTATAAAAAAAGCATCTTGGTCTCCCAATATGCTTTTTTTTATAGCCAAAATCATAGATCTTGCTTCCGTCGATAAACCTCTACTCTATCAAAGCGCATATATACCCAACTAACTCCAATGGCAAATAAAACCGACATCAATGTAATGCCAACCATCACGTAAATATCGCTTGAAAATGCTATTCTTAATAACACTGTTGATACAGTCAATGCAGAAGTGCGAAATACAATAGAAAATCTTGCACCATACCACATCGTCAATAATATCATTAAAATATCAAAAAATATCATTAGTGAAAACATGTTTTTAAAAAAAACATGTCCCAAATGATCCCCACCTAAACTTCCTTTGATAAGACGAGATGTATTTTCCCAAGCTTCAAAACCCGCATAAATAAGCAGAGTGAGAAGCAAAACAACAGCAAATATTTTTTTAATTTGTATGAAATTGTGCCGATTCGTCGGATCTTTTGTAATCGGGGTATGGGGCTGAACATCATAAAACACTTTAGTAAAAAAATAAATTACTAAAGCTCCTATTGTAACGCATGAAAGTTGGGCTAACTCCGAGACATTCTCCCTAAAATCTACGATATGCATATATTTGTCAATATGCTCAAAAAGATATCGAATGATTATCAATGACATTATCTCAAACTGTTTGCCTACCGAATCAGCTATCGAATATGGAATCGTATATATCATAGCCATCACTTCCCATACCAAAACCACACTAAAAGCTACGTAAAACCCAAAGAAATAGTTTTGTACGATGGGGTGGGCAATATTGTTTTCAACCCATCCAAGTCGAATAGCAAAAGCCAAAGAAATAGCTATTGCAAATCCTATTAATGCAATTAAAACAAACCATTTCCTCGCCTTATTCAATACTTCATAGTGCAATAATTTGTCGATCCAACCAATTGGAACAGCATCTGTAGAAGGTTTGAGATCCTCCATCGCATTAGGTTTATTTCTTGATTTTCAATAGAGGACGACG
>Ga0256841_1001079_pt1 | contig 24896 bp, 29 predicted proteins | sample 356308metaG_FD_185971 | JGI IMG/M metagenome (GOLD analysis project Ga0256841, IMG submission 185971) | Hydrothermal vent microbial communities from Mid Atlantic Ridge, Atlantic Ocean - 356-308 | ecosystem: Environmental > Aquatic > Marine > Hydrothermal vents | place: Atlantic Ocean: Mid...
TCTCGCTCATGGTCTTCTCCTTTCCTTACCTTGACATTTGATGGAAATTTCCATCTTGGCGCATCACGACGCCGATTCAAGGGAGGGAGGAGACCATTCCATCGGGCTAGAGCAACGGCGTCAGCAGTTTCTCCAGGGTCTTTTGCCCCAGTTCACCCGCTTCGGCCCGCACGAACCGGCCGCTGCGATCGAATATCACGTTGAAGGGCAGGCTGTCGAAACGGTTACCCAGGCGGTGCGCCAGCGCGATGGCATCGGTTCCCCCTAGCAGCACCGGATAGTCGATCCCCTTTGTGGCCACATAGTCGCGCACCCTTCGGGGGTCGTCGATGGAAATGCCGACAAACTGCACCCCCTTGTCCGAGAATTTCTTCTGCAATGCGATGAAGCCGGGAATCTCTTCGCGACAGGGCGGGCACCAAGTGGCCCAGAAATTGAGCACCACGACCTTTCCCGCCCACTCTGCGCCGAGGCGTTGCCGGCCTTCGATGTCCATCATGCGGAAGTTGGGCAATTGCCTTGCGTGGGCGACCATGGTCGGCGTCTGCATTGTTCGATGGGCATGGATCTGTTGGTAGACCAGCGCGGATACGGTGCCGGCCGCGGCGATAAACAGGCCGGCAATGGCAAGACGCCGGTTCACCGTGCGATGGCCTGACGGATATGGGCCGTGAACGCCTCCGCCTTCATGTAGCCGAGGATGCGATACTGCCTGCGCTCCTGGCCATCACGGCCGTAGAGGATGATCGCGGGTGGCGCGGGGATGGAGAAATACGCGAGCAATGCCTTGTCGTCGGCGTCATTGGCGGTGACGTCGGCCTGCAGCAGGACGAAGTCCGCCATCTGGGCTGCGGCCTTGGGGTCGTTGAAAACGTACTTTTCGAACTGGATGCAGTAGGTGCACCAGTCGGCATAGAAGTCGAGCAGCACCGGTTTGCCGGCCGCCTTGGCCGCCGCCAGTTCCCGCTTAAGGTCGGCTACGGTCTTGATGCGCTTGAATCTGGGCTCGGTGGGGATGCCGTTCTCTCCGCCGGTGGAGAGCCCGCCGAAGCTGACCCCGCGCAAGGGTTGGAGGGTATCCTTGCTATCCGCCGCCGCCCCCACCAGCATCAAGCTGCCGTAGACCAGCAGGGCAAAGCCAAGCCCTTTCCACAGGCGGGCCCAGCCCGTGGCCTCGATGGGCAGGGCTCTGAGGGCCCCCATATAGATGGCGGAGACGATCGCCAGTACGCCCCACAACACCAAGGCGACGGCGGGCGGGACGATCCGCTCCAACAGATAGATGGCGACGCCCAGCATGACCACGCCGAACACCGCCTTCACCGTGTCCATCCAGGCGCCGGCCCTGGGGAGCAGCTTGCCGGCGGAGGTGCCGATGATGATGAGCGGGGTGCCCATGCCCAGGGCGAGGAAGAAGAGGGCGGTCCCGCCGATGACCGCATCGCCCGTCTGACCGATGACGATCAGCGCCGCCGCCAGCGGCGGGGCCAGGCAAGGTCCCACGATCAGCGCCGACAGAAATCCCATGATACCGACGCCGATCAGATTTCCACCCTGTTGGCGGTTGCTGAGCTCCGTCAGGCGGCTTTGCAGCCGGCTCGGCAGTTGAAGTTCGAAGAAGCCGAACATGGAGAGCGCCAAGGCCACGAAGATTGCGGCGAATATGGAGAGTATCCACGGATTTTGGAATGCCACCTGGAGGTTCTCGCCAAACAGACCCGCGAGCACGCCCGCCACCGTGTAGGTCACCGCCATTGCGAGCACGTAGACGAGGGAGAGGACAAAGCCCTTGCCCGGGCTGATGTGCGCGCCCTGCCCGGCGATGATGCCGGAGAGGATGGGGATCATGGGAAATACGCAGGGCGTGAAAGCAAGCCCCAGGCCGGCGATGAAGAAGGCGGCGATGATGACCCCCAGATTGCCCTGCAACAGGATCCTGGAGAGACGGTCATGTTCGGAAGCGGGTTCGCCGGCCTGGGTCGCGGCGGGGGGCGCCGCGGTGACGGCAACGGGCGGTGGTGACGCTGCCGGTGCCGTCACGCCTGACGCGGCGGACTGCCCGGCCGGTAGCGACAGTTCGACGCGTTGCGTCTGTGGTGGATAGCAGACCCCCTGGTCGGCGCAACCCTGATATTTCGCTACCAGCCTCACCTTGGCAGGGGCGAGAGTCGTGCGTTTGAGCGGTACTTCGAGGTCGATGCCATGGTAATAGACCTCGATGTCGCCCAGGCTCCCATCCGGCAGCAGGGCGTTTTTCTTTACCTTGGCCGGCGGCAGTTTGAACGGGCCCAGTGCAACGCCTTTCGCACCCTCGAGCTGGAGCCGGATCTTGTCCTTGTACAGATAGGTGCCGTCGGCGATCTGCCAAGTCAGTTGCAGATGATCGGGGTCCGCCACCTCGGCATTGAAGCGGTAGGCCTCCTCGGCCGTGAGCAGCCTGTCCTCTTGCAGACCGAGGCTCTGGCCCAGACGGGTGAGCGCCTTCAGGCCGCCAGGCTTTTCCTGCGATGGTGAGGGCCTGGCCTTGGATTGAGTGGTGTTGGCGGGCAGTGTCACCTCGACGGGCCGTTCCTGGGGAGGGTAGCAGATCCCTCCTTCGGCGCACCCCTGGGAGCGGGTCATGATGGTCACGGTGCCGTTATCGCCACGATGCTCAATGGGAAGACGCACCACGGCCTGATGGTGATAGACCTCCACATCGCCGAAGAATGCATCGTGTTTCACATCGGCCGGGGAAAACTCGGGGGCGCCCAGTTCGACGCCTGGCGTGTCGCTGCGGAAGCTGAATTTGTTCTTGTAGAGATAGTAGCCGTCGGCGATCTTCCAGCGGACCTCGATACTCTCTGGGGATCGCGTGACAGCCGATACCTGGAATGCCTGGTCCGGGAGCAGAAAGTCGTCCCCGGCAACCGCTGCGAGGGACAGCGTAAACAGGATTGCAAGCGCGATGAAGTGTCTCAGCTTGTTGTTTTTGTGCATGTCTCTATCCACGCGAGGTAACCGGCCAAACCCTGTTCTACAGGGACCCCGATGATTTCGGGAAGTTCATAAGGATGCAGCGAGACGAGTGTCCGCTCCAGCGTGGGGTAGCGTGCGCGGGTCGTCTTGATAAGCAACAGGGTTTCGCTGGATTCCTCGACAGTCCCCTGCCAACGATACCGGGAGGTGACGCCGGGCAGGATATTGACGCAGGCCGCCAGGCGCTGGTCCAGCAGGGCATCGGCGATCCGCCTGGCGCTGTCCATGTCCGGGCAGGTGCATAGCACCACTTCGGCTGAATTCGGCATGGGGGTAAGATACCGGATCGAATCCAAGGCCGCAAAAAAGCGGGGTTGTGGTTCCGGGAGGCGCGGCGTAAGCTCTTGAGTATGAATCCTTTTGTTCTGTTGTTGTTGCTCTTCGTCGGTATTCCCCTGGTCGAACTCTACTTTCTGATCGAGATCGGCAGCCGCATCGGCGCGCTACCCACCGTATTTCTCACGGTCTTTACCGCGGTCCTCGGCGGTCTGCTGGTGCGTGCGCAGGGGTTTTCCACTGCCATGCGCGTGCAGAAGGTGCTCGCCAAAGGGGAGCTTCCCGCCATCGAGATGATGGAAGGGGTGGCGCTCCTGGTGGCTGGGGTGGTGCTGTTGTTGCCCGGTTTCTTTACTGATGCCGTGGGATTTCTGCTGCTGATTCCCGCCCTGCGGCGTAGGTTGATCCTCTATCTCCTGCGCCGCGCGCGCATCATGACCCCGCCGCAAGGCCGCAAAGAGGACCGGCAGTCGCACCACCAGGCGCCGCGTATCATCGACGGCGAATACCGTCGCGAAGACGACTGAATCGCCCTGCTTCGCGCGTTTTCACCTCAGAACAGCCCCTGATTGGGGGCGTTCCCTTGACTCCGGGAATTTTGGCACTATTATTAGCACTCACTGGTAGCGAGTGCTGATAACGCTATATCTCATTATTTCCATTTCAGCAAACAAGTCTATTGAAGGAGAGCTTTGATGAAGATTCGACCACTACACGATCGGGTTGTCGTTCGGCGTATGGAAGAGGAGCAGACGACCCCGGGTGGGATCGTGATTCCCGATGCGGCGGCGGAAAAGCCCATCCAGGGTGAGGTGATCGCTGTCGGCAATGGCAAGATCCTGGAGAACGGTGATGTCCGCCCCCTTGATGTGAAGGTTGGCGACAAGGTGTTGTATGGCAAGTATGCCGGCACCGAGGTGAAGATCGACGGTGAGGAGCTGTTGGTCATGCGCGAAGAAGACATCATGGGCGTGATCGAGGGCTGATCCCTTCGATGGACGTCCTGCCGAATATCAATATCCACCAATAAGTAAGATTTAAGGGAAAGAATTATGAGTACGAAAGAAGTCAAGTTTTCCGAAGAGGCCCGTCTGAAGATGCTGGCGGGTGTCAATATCCTGGCCAATGCGGTGAAAGTGACCTTGGGACCCAAGGGCCGCAACGTGGTTCTGGAGAAGTCCTTCGGCGCCCCCACCATCACCAAGGATGGCGTCTCCGTGGCCAAGGAGATCGAGTTGGCCGACAAGTTCGAGAACATGGGGGCGCAGATGGTGAAAGAGGTCTCCTCGCAGACCTCCGATGTGGCCGGTGACGGCACCACCACGGCGACCGTACTGGCCCAGGCGATGGTGCGCGAGGGTCTCAAGGCCGTCGCCGCCGGCATGAATCCGATGGACCTGAAGCGTGGCATGGACAAGGCGGTCGATGTGGCTGTCGAGCAACTGCGGAGCATATCCAAGCCTTGCGCCGACGACAAGGAGATCGCCCAGGTGGGCACCATCTCCGCCAACAGCGACGCGAATATCGGCAACATCATCGCCGAGGCGATGCAGAAGGTGGGCAAGGAAGGCGTCATCACGGTGGAAGAGGGTTCCGCCCTGGAAAACGAACTCGAGGTGGTCGAGGGTATGCAGTTCGACCGCGGATATCTCTCCCCCTATTTCGTCAACAACCAGCAGAGCATGAGCGCCGAGCTGGAAGACCCCTATGTCCTGCTGCACGACAAGAAAATATCCAATATCCGTGATCTGTTGCCGGTGCTGGAGGCCGTGGCCAAGGCCGGCAAACCCTTGTTGATCGTGGCCGAGGATGTGGAGGGCGAGGCCCTGGCGACCCTGGTGGTCAATACCATTCGCGGCATCGTCAAGGTCTGCGCGGTCAAGGCGCCCGGTTTCGGCGACCGGCGCAAGGCCATGCTGCAGGATATCGCCATTCTCACCGGCGGCACGGTGATTTCCGAGGAAGTGGGCCTGAGTCTGGAGAAGGCGACCCTCAATGAACTGGGCAACGCCAAAAAGATCGTGGTGACGAAGGAAGAGACCACCATTATCGACGGCGCTGGCGCCGAGGCCGATATCAAGGCCCGCGTGGAGCAGATCCGCGCCCAGATCGAGGAGAGCACCTCCGATTATGACAAGGAGAAGCTGCAGGAGCGTGTCGCCAAGCTGGCAGGCGGTGTCGCGGTCATCAAGGTGGGCGCCGCCACCGAAGTGGAGATGAAAGAGAAGAAGGCGCGGGTGGAAGATGCCCTGCACGCCACCCGGGCCGCGGTGGAAGAGGGCGTCGTTCCGGGCGGCGGGGTCGCCTTGGTGCGCGCACTTGCGGCGCTGAAGGATATGAAGGGTGACAACCATGACCAGGATGTCGGCATCCAGATCGCCTCGCGCGCCATGGAAGAGCCGCTGCGCCAGATCGTCACCAATGCTGGCGGTGAGGCCTCCGTGGTCCTTAACAAAGTGGCCGAAGGTGAGGGCAACTTCGGCTTCAATGCCGCCAATGGTGAATACGGCGACATGGTGGGCATGGGAATTCTCGATCCCACCAAGGTCACCCGTTCCGCTTTGCAGAATGCGACCTCGGTGGCGGGCCTGATGATCACCACCGAGGCCATGGTGGCCGAGGAGCCGAAGGAAGAGACGCCAATGCCTGCGGGCGGCGGCATGGGCGACATGGGGGGAATGGGCATGATGTAGGCCCGGACGTCCTGGTTGTCCAAGATCCGGAAAGCCCCGCTCAGGCGGGGCTTTTTGGTTGGTGTCGGTTTTGTTGCCGGAAGATGAAGGCTGCGGTCGGGAGTGATCCCCTTCCTGTCTTTACCGAAACAGCGCGAAGGTCAGCTGGGTTTGCGTGGTGGCCGGCGGCAGGGATAGCTGGGACTGATGGAGGTGATGTCTGCGCCAAACACTGTGTCGGTGTGGGCGATCTCTTTCAATCGCTCCAGATCATGTACTGTAATGCGGCTTCCTTTCACGCTGATGATTTCCTGGCTGGAGAGGTTGTGCAGAATGCGCGAGAAGGTCTCCGGTTTGACCGAGAGCCTGGAGGCGAGTACCCCCTTTTGCGCGTGCAACGTAAAGTGCTGGTCTTCCGGAGCGCTCATGTGCCGGATCAGCATTGCCGCCACCCGGCTGGTTGCGCTCTGCAAGGTGAGGTCGTCGATCTCCTTGATGAGTCGGCGCAGGCGCTGGCTCATGTCCCCCATGACCCGAAAGCAGGTTTCGATCGACTGGCTGAGGAGATCGAGGAACGTAGCGCTGTCGATTTCGAGCAGATGGGTATCCACCAGCGCCGCGGCGTATACCGGGTAGGCCGGGTGTTCCAGAAACATCAGGGCCTCTGCAAATGTGTTTCCGGGGCGGATGATGTCGATGACCTTTTCATTGCCATCAGGCGAAAGGCGATAGAGTTTGATTTGGCCGCTCAGGACGAGAAAGAACCGGTCGGCCTCGTCTCCACAGTCGAAAAGGGTCTCCCCTTCCTCCAGCACGACATGGTGGCTCATCCTCTCGACGGCTGCTATTTGCTCGTCATCAAGGCTGGCGAACATGTAGGCCATGCGCAGGTTGAAGCTGGGAATATCGGCGGTCTTCTTTCTTCTACGGTTCGGCACGTTTCTCGCCTGGACGATATATCTGTTTCAAGTTTATCACTTATTTTACTTTGTTGAGGGGCGGCCAGGTTAATATTAACCCGGCAACAATATATATCGCATTCAGGACTTCAGGCAGACGCCGGAACAAGGCGCAGTGCGCAGGCAAGGGTCATTCCCTTGCCAAGCACTGGAACGCAGGTCCGGCGCCTGCCTGAAGTCCCTCACCCTATGATATTCAAAGACAGGCCGCGGCGTGCCGGCCCGCAGGCTGCGTTGTCCCATCTTGCTGTAGGGTGGCTACAGCGGCGATGGGCCGCCTTGCTGCGAACCGGCACGCCACGGCTGAATACGATATATATTGTTGCCGGGTTAATAACGTCCTGAAAAGATGAGATTGGTGCTTGCGGCCCCTCCCCGGGGATTGACCAAAATCATTGCCGCCGAGGCGCTATGATTTGTAGGATCACGGGTCCATTCCAGTCGATGAGGATGATTTGAAATGAATCTACAGCTTTCAGCGGGTAGGGTGTTGTTGTGTTTTTCCCTTTTGAGTGTGCCTGTGGGCGGCGTGTTTGCGGGTGATGCCCATGATGCCGATATTGCCGAGGCGCGTGCGTTGGTCAAGGACTATGCCACCCGTCTCAAGGGCGAACTGAAACATGCGCTCAAGGAAGAAGGCGTGGTGCAAGCAATAGAGACCTGTCATCTCAAGGCGCCGGATATAACCACTGAGGCCTCCGACAAATCGGGCTGGAACGTTCGCCGCACCAGTCTCAAGGTGCGCAATCTGGAGGATGCGCCGGATAAATGGGAAGCCAAGGTGCTGGATGAGTTCGAGAAGCGCAAAGAGGCGGGCGAGTCGCCCAAGACCCTGGAATACAGCGAAGTCGTGGAAAAGGAAGGAAAGCGTTATTTTCGCTACATGAAGGCGATTCCTACCCGGGAGGTCTGTCTGAAGTGTCATGGGCGGAAGCTCGATCCGAAGGTGGCGAAGCAACTGGACAGCCTGTATCCGTTCGATCAGGCCCGGGGCTTCAAGGTGGGCGACCTTCGGGGCGCGTTCAGTTTGAGCAAACCCCTTCAGAAATAAGGCGTGCTGGCCCCTGTCCACGCCGTGAGGCGCGTGGGCAGCGCCGCGCCCTATGGCGCCTCCTCAATCGGCGTATCGGTCTTTTTCGCCTCCCCACTTGACCGAGATCAATGTATTCCCCTGTCGACTGTAGGACTTTTAGCGGCGTACATGACGGCAATGGGCTCGCAAGCAATGGGCCGTTGTCCATGGTCAGGTTCTATCAGTCAACCCGCGATAAAAGAGGGGGAGCGAAATTATGTTGTTATCTGGTAAATTCCGGAAACCTACAGCAAGGGTGATGAGCACCGTTGCCTTTGCTGTAGCGATGGCCTCTGGAAGCCTAACCGCCATGGCGGATGTGGCTTACAAGGACATCCAGCCGGCGAAAGATGTCAAGGGCCGTTCCATTGTGGACTTCGTGAGTTCGGAATGCGGCGGTTGCCATAACCCGAAACTGACCGGCGCCACCGGTCCCAACATCACCATGGAACGTCTGCAGCATGGCCTCAAGGGCAAGGCGGCCAAAAAGGCGGGGCGTTTCACCTACCCGTTCAGTGAAGAGGCGATTTTTGCCACCGTGAAGGCCGGCCGCGCGGGCACCTCGATGCCTGCTTGGGGCACGGACTCCAACCCCATTGGCGTGGCGCTCACCGACGCGGAGATCAAGGCGATTGCGCATCACGTCTATAATACGCCTCCGCCCAAGGACTTCCATTGGGGCATGGAAGACATGATGAAGACCTGGCAGGTCCTCGAGGGCGGCAAACGCAAGCACGAGCATACCGCCGAACGGGTAAAAGACGTCGACAATCTGCTGTTTGTCACGGAGCGCGAGAACTTCAGCGTAGCGGTGATCGACACCGCATCCCAGAAGGTTGTGGCCCATCTGCCGGCCGGCGCTCGCGCCCATGGCTATACCTATAGTCCGGATGGCCACTATGCCTACAATCTGGGGCGGGATGGCTGGTTGTTTCAGTATGACCTGCATTCGCTGCAGGCGACCCGCAAGGTGCGCCTTGGTCTCGACGCCCGGGGTATCGCGGTCTCCGACGATGGCAAGTATCTGCTGACGGGTATGTACATCCCGACACAGGCCGTGATCGTGGACGCCATCACCCTCAAGCCGGTGAAGATCATCGATACCCACCATGTAAAGGACCCCGATGGGGACATGGTGGATTCTCGTATATGCTCGGTCAACGATGTGGATCCGAAGAAGGTGGGTCCCTATTTTCTGATGGCTTTGAAGGAGGGCGGCCAGGTCTGGCGTATCGACTGGAGCAAGCCCGATTTCCCCATTGAGAAAGTAGCGAACGTCGGCAAGATCCTGCATGATGGCTTTCTTCGCGAAGACAACAAGACCTTCTATCTGGCCTCGCAGAGTTCCAACTGGGTGGCGGCTATCGACGTGGCCAGCATGAAGATCATCAAAAAGATCAAGACTGGCATCAAGCCCCATCCGGGCGAGGGTGCGGTATGGAAAGAGGACGGTGTGGAGTATGCGGCGACGCCGCATATCGGGGAAGGCAAGATCACGATCTGGCGGACCGACACCAACGAGATCGTTGGCACCGTCAAGACCGAGGCCCCGGGTCTCTTCATCCGTGCTGCCCACAACATGAAATATGTCTGGGCGGACTCCATCTTCCCGCCGAAGCCGAACGAGATTACCGTGTTCGAGCGTAAACCTCCTTTCAAGGCGGTGAAGCATATCTTCGACGGGACACTCAGCGTGCATCCCGAACCGGATACGGAAGGTAAGTTCATCTACGTTTCCGATTGGAAAGAGAACGTGGTGCGCATCTACAACGATGAGACGCTGGAGCTGGTGAAGACCCTCAAGGGCATCAAGACCCCGACGGGTATTTTTGCCGTCCACCGCCGGCATGAGACCGGCGGGCACTAGGCCTACTCTGGAGGTCAACCGGGTGGCGTCAGCCACCCGGTTGTTACCGAACCTTTTCAAACCAAAAGAGACATGCCAGGACTACGCTACTTTGCCATTGTGCTGCTGCTGATGTTTGCTGGGACCTTGCGAGCAGACATCTCACCCACACGTCAGCAGGCGCTGATGGATCTGCTTCTCCAGGACTGCGGAGCGTGCCATGGCATGACGTTGAAAGGCGGATTGGGTCCCGCGCTGCTGCCCGGCAGGCTGGCCGGTTACAGCAGGGATTTCATTGCCCAAACGATTCTTCAGGGACGCCCCGGCACACCGATGCCACCCTGGCGCCCCTTTCTGACCAATGAAGAGGCGCGCTGGCTCGCTGCCCGATTGCAGCAGGGGGTCAAGCCATGAAACGCCTCTTCTTTTCCTTGTTCGTGCTGGTCTTTCCCCTGGTTTCGGGCGCCGCATGTCTGGTGCGTGGCACCGGTGACTTAGGGGTCATCATCGAGCGCGCGAGCGGCAGTCTACAGGTGGTGGACACCACCGCGCACAAGGCGTTGTTTCATGTCAAGGGGCTGGGTGATCTCTCTCACGCCTCCGTGGTCTATTCCCGCGACGAACGCTACGCTTATGTGTTCGGGCGCGATGGCGGCCTGACCAAGGTTGATATCCTGTGCGGCACGATCGTCAAGCGCATCATTCAGGGGGGTAACAGCATCGGTGGCGCCATCTCCCAGGATGGCAGGCTCATCGCCGTCTCCAATTATGTCCCCGGGGGGGTGAAGATCTTCTCCGCCGCGGACCTCTCGCTGGTGGCCGATATCCCGGCGACCCAGGTGGTGGGGCGGGACGGCAGGCCAAAGGGGTCCAAGACGGTGGGAATGGTGGATGCCCCGGGGAAACGGTTCGTCGTCAGCCTCTATGACGCCGGTGAGATCTGGGTCATCGATGTGAACGACCCGGCAAGGCCCGCTGTCCGGCGGTTCCGTAACGTAGGCAAACAGCCATATGACGGGTTGATCACGCCGGATGGGCGGGACTATATCGCCGGTCTCTTCGGCGAGGACGGGCTGGCGCTGCTCGACCTCTGGCACCCGGAAAAAGGCGTGATCCGCATCCTCGACCACTACGGCAAGGGCGAGCAGCGGTTGCCCGTCTACAAAATGCCACATCTGGAAGGGTGGACCATCACCGGCGACCGGGCGTTTCTGCCCGCCGTTGGTCATCATGAGGTATTGGTGGTGGACAAGGAGGGTTGGAAACCGGTCGCCAAGGTCCCGGTGCATGGCCAGCCGGTGTTTGTCATGGCGCGGCCTGACGGTCGTCAGGTCTGGGTCAATTTCGCCTTTCCGAACAATGACACCGTGCAGGTGATCGACACCGAGACCCTGAAGATCGTCAAGACCCTCGAGACCGGCAAGGGGACGCTGCACATGGAATTCACGCCCCGCGGCGAAGAGGTGTGGATCTCGGTGCGCGACAAGGATGAGGTCCAGGTCTACGACACCGGCACGCTCGAACAGACCCATCGCCTTTCGGTGGCGAAGCCCAGTGGCATCTTCTTCACCAACCGCGCCCACAAGACGGGACTCTGACCATGGCGACACCGGCTTCCCAGCTCAAGGTTTTTCCCCGGGCGAAAACGGCGCGGGAGCCTGAACTCTCGGGCCTGGAAAAGCGGATGCTGAATGTCTGGCAGAAAGGCTTGCCGCTCACCCCGCGTCCCTTTGCGGAGATGGCGCGCAGGTTGGGCGTGAGCGAGGCGCTGGTCATCCGTCTGCTCGAACGATTACAGGCCGAGGGCGTCATCAGCCGGGTGGGACCGGTGTTTGCGCCACGACGGGTAGGGGTCAGTACCCTGGCCGCGATGGCGGTGCCCGAACATGCGTTGGAGAGCGTGGCCGCGTTGGTCAACGGTTATCCGGAGGTGAATCACAACTACGAACGGGAGCATGAATTCAACCTCTGGTTCGTGGTCACCGCGCCGGACGAGACGCGCCTGCGGGCAGTGCTGGCGGATATGGAGGAACGCAGCGGCTATCCGGTGCTCGATCTGCCTCTTGAGGCCCAGTACCATATCGACCTGGGGTTTCCCCTATGGTGCTGAGCGAGACGGACAACCGCGTGATCGCCGCCATTCAGGGCGGCCTGCCTCTCACGTCCCGGCCCTGGGCCGAGATCGGCGAACGCCTCGGCATGAGTGAGGACGCGGTGCTGGCGCGGGTTCGCGCCTTGCAGGCGGGAGGCTACATCAAACGCATGGGCATCGTGGTTCGTCACCATGAACTGGGCTATACAGCCAATGCAATGGTGGTATGGGATGTGCCGGACGACCGGGTGGACGCGGTGGGCGACGCCCTTGGTCGGCAGCGCTGCGTCACCCTCTGTTATCGGCGGCCGCGGCGGCCGGGCTGGCCCTACAACCTGTTCAGCATGATTCACGGCAAGGACCGCGAGCGGGTGCTCGATTACATCGACCAGATGGTAGAGGAGCTGGATCTGCAAGGGATCCCGCGCGAGGTGTTGTTCAGCGGTCGTCGGTTCAAGCAACGGGGCGCGCGCTACCGCTGATGGACGCGATCGACCGTGAGATCATCAACCGCCTTCAGGGCGGCTTCCCCCTCTGCGAGCGCCCATACCGCGAGGTGGCCGGGGGGCTGGGCCTTGATGAGGAGGCGTTGATCCGCCGCATCGACCGGATGCTGGAGGACGGCCGTCTCAGCCGGTTTGGCCCTATGTATCACGCCGAGCGCCTCGGCGGAGCTCTCAGCCTCTGCGCCATGGCGGTGCCCGAGGCGCGCTTCGATGAGGTGGTGGCGCAGGTCAATGCCTTTCCCGAAGTGGCCCACAACTATGCCCGCGACCACTGGCTCAACATGTGGTTCGTGCTTGCCACCGAGACCCCGGAGCGCATCGGCGAGGTGCTGAAGGCGATCGAATCGGCCACCGGCCTGCCGGTCTACGACATGCCGAAGCAGGAGGAGTTCTATGTCGGCCTCCGCTTCGAGGTGTGATAGATTGACCCCATGCCCGAGACCCGTCCCATATCCGCGCCCGATACCATCGACGACCTCGACCGCGCCATCATACGCGCCACCCAGGCCGGCTTCCCGCGGGTGCCTGAACCCTATGCCGCCGTGGCGGCAGAGGTGGGCGTCAGCGCCGGGGAGGTGATGCGCCGCCTCCAGCGCATGCTGGACAGTGGGGTGATCCGGCGCATCGGCGCGGTGCCCAACCACTACCGTCTGGGTTTCCGCGGCAACGGCATGAGCGTGTGGGACGTGCCCGACGACAAGATCCGCCGCTATGGCCGTCTGATCGGCGAGCTCGATTTCGTCAGTCACGCCTATCACCGTCCCCGCCACTTGCCCGAATGGCCCTATAACCTCTTCGCCATGGTGCATGGACGGGATCGCGGGGAGGTGATGCTAAAGGTGGAACGGATCGCCGCCCTGCTGGGTGATGATGACCGGGGTCACGACGTTCTGTTCAGCACCCGTATCCTCAAGAAGACCGGCCTGCGGTTGGGGCATGGATCATGAAAGCGCCGCTGCTCGCAGCCTGCTTTGTTTTTGCTTTCGCCCGGGACGTGGCGACCGGACCGGAAGCCGGTCTGCATATCGATGGATGGAGTGGTCGGGAAGTGGTCGGCAGCAGAGGGGGGGGCTGAATGTTTCGCATCTCTCAATTCATGCGCGAGATCGTCGAGCCCACCCCGCTGGGACCGAAACGCAATCCGCCAGGACCGGTGGTGATCTGGAACCTCATCCGGCGTTGCAACCTCACCTGCAAGCATTGCTACTCTATCTCCGCCGACACCGACTTTCCCAATGAACTCTCCACGGCCCAGGTGTTCGAGGTGATGGATGACCTCAAGGCCTTTGGCGTGCCCGTGCTCATCCTCTCTGGCGGCGAGCCCCTGCTGCGGCCCGACCTTTTCGAGATCGCTCGTCATGCCAAGGCCATGGGTTTCTACACCGCGCTCTCCACCAACGGCACCCTGATCGACGACAGCAATATCGATCGCATCGCGGGGGTGGGCTTCGACTACCTGGGCATCTCCATCGACGGCGTCCGGGAGACCCACGACCGCTTCCGGCGCAAGGCGGGGGCCTTCGACGCCTCCATGGCCGCCCTGCGTCGTTGCCGTGCACTGGGGATCAAAGTGGGCTTGCGTTTCACCATGACCCAGGACAACGCCGACGAGCTGCCTCAGTTGTTGCAGCTCATGGATGACGAGGGGATCGACAAGTTCTATTTCTCCCATCTCAACTACGCCGGACGGGGCAATAAGAACCGCAAGGACGACACCCACTTCCAGACCACCCGTGAGGCCATGGATCGGGTGTTCGCGCGTGCCCTGGCCGATGTACAGGCAGGCCGAAACACCGAGTTTGTCACCGGAAACAACGACGCCGACGGCGTCTACCTGCTCCACTGGGTGCGCCGCCACCATCCCGAACGGGCGGAGCACATCGAGGCCAGGTTGCGGCAGTGGGGCGGCAACAGCTCGGGGGTGAATATCGCCAACATCGACAATCAGGGCCGGGTCCATCCCGACACCATGTGGTGGCACTACGACCTGGGCAACGTCAAGGTGCGCCCTTTCTCCGAGATCTGGCAGGACACCTCGGATCCCATCATGGCCGGGCTCAAACAGTCCCCGCGGCCGGTGAAGGGCCGCTGCGCCAGTTGCCGGTACCTGGAGATCTGCAATGGCAACACGCGTGTGCGGGCCTTGCAGCTCAGCCACGACCCCTGGGCGGAGGACCCCGGCTGTTACCTCACCGACGAGGAGATCGGGGCATGAACGTGTCTGGGTGGGTTGTCGGGTTCGTGCTGCTGGTGTCGTGGCTGTGGGCGCCACTGCTCCTGGCGGACACGGCGGCCCTCTATCAGCAGTACTGCGCCGAATGCCACCACCCCGACCGGCTGGGGGCCATCGGTCCGGCGCTGATTCCGCAGAATCTGCACCGGCTCAGGAAGAAGCAGGCCATCGAGGTGATTTCCCATGGCCGCCCGGCCACCCAGATGGCGCCCTTTGCGGACAGGCTCAGCCCGGCGCAGATCGCGGCGCTGGCGGACTATATCTATACGCCCCTCGCTCGGATGCCAGTGTGGGGGATGAAGGAAATGCGGGCCAACCACCGGATACTCCATCCGCCGGGGAGCCTGCCCGCCCGGCCGACATTCAAGGCCGACATGGATAACCTGTTCGTGGTGGTGGAACTGGGCGATCACCACTTTACCCTGCTCGATGGCGATACCTTCACGCCCATCGGCCGCTTTCCCACCCGCTTCGCCGTCCATGGCGGGCCCAAGTGGGCGGAGGGCGGGCGCTTTGTCTATTTCCTCTCCCGCGACGGCTGGGTGAGCAAGTTCGACGTCTGGAACCTCACCTGGGTGGCGGAGATCCGCGCCGGTATCAATGCCCGCAATCTTGCTGTCTCCGATGATGGCCGCTGGGTTATGGTGGCCAATTACCTGCCCCACGATCTGGTGCTGCTCGACGCCCGGGATCTGAGTCCGGCGCGGATCATCGATGCCAAAGGGGAACAGGGAACCTCCTCGCGAGTGAGCGCGGTGTATGCCGCACCGCCGCGCCACAGCTTCATCGCCGCCCTCAAGGACACGCCCGAGGTATGGGAGATCCGCTACGCCGACGGCCACGGCCGGCCCCTGGCGCGGGACAAGATGCCCCTTCGCCGTCTGCGCCTGAAAGGGGTGCTGGACGATTTCTTTCTCACCCAGGACTACCGCACCATCCTTGGTTCCACCCGTGGGGGCGGTGCCCAGGTGATCGACCTCGACAGTGGCCGTGACATCGCACGCCTCGATCTGCCGGGACTGCCCCACCTCAGTTCCGCCATCACCTGGGCGCGCAACGGCACGCGGGTGCTGGCCACCCCTAACATCCGCAAGCCGGAAATCGCCATCATCGACACCGCCACCTGGAAGGTCATCAAGCGTATCCCCACCCCCGGTCCCGGATTCTTCATGCGCAGCCACGAAAACACGCCCTACGCCTGGAGCGATGTCTTCTTCGGTCCCCACCGGGATCTGATGCTCGTGATCGACAAACAGGCGTTGAAGATCGTCAAGACCCTGCGGCCCGCGCCGGGCAAGACCTCCGCCCATGTGGAATTCACCCGGGACGGCCGCTATGCTCTGGTCAGCATCTGGGACATGGATGGCGCGCTGGTGGTGTACGATGCGAAGACGCTGAAAGAGGTGAAGCGCATCCCCATGAAGAAGCCTTCGGGCAAGTACAATGTCCACAACAAGCTGACCCGATCGGAGGGCACCAGCCATTGAGGCCGCGCGATGGGTGAGGTCAACTGCCTCTATTGCGGCAAGGCGGTCCCGGACGATGTAGCGCGTTGCCCCCACTGTGGCGCGGTCTCCCATTTTCAACGCAAGGGGTATCGCCACGGCGCGCGCCTGCGCTTTCTTATCTTTTTTTTGGTGCTGGTGGTGATGGCGCTGGTTTTGGCTTTCTGGTTACCGAGGGATATCAACGTTCCATGAAAAAGGCGATTTTTTTTGCATTCCTGTGGTTTTTCCTGGTGGCGGCGCCCCACGCCGCGGGGCGGGTCTACCCCGTGATCGAGGTGGAGGACGGTGACACCCTGGTGGTGGAGATCGGAGGCGCGCCCAAGCGTATCCAGCTCGCCGCCATCGACGCCCCGGAGGCGGTGCCCAACCCCAAGTTTCAGCACGATCTGGAGAGGACCAGACTGCCCCGGGAGGTGTTGCTTGCCCTGGGGCGGGCCGCCACGGCGCACCTCAAGACGCGGGTGCGGCCGGGTGACCATTTGGTGCTTGAGGGGGACCTGAACAAGAAAGACCGCTACGGCCGCATCGCGGTGCAGGTGTTCGACGCCGATGGACGCTCCCTCAACGAGGCGATGGTGGCCGACGGTTTTGCGCGGATGTATTCTCGCACGCCGGTCGAGTCGGCGTTGGGCGAACGCTTGATGGCGGCCCAGGCTCAGGCCCTTGCGGCGGGTCGCGGCCTGTGGGGCCGGTACGCCGCCGCGGCCCGCGCCTGGGCCGGCATCACCCCCTGAGCGTTTCGACGGTCACGGTGTCGCCGGCAACATGGCTTTGCGCATGGCGGCCGACAGCCGGTGGATGCCGTGGCAGCGGGCGCAGGTCTCGACGGCAAAGCCGCCGAGCACTCGTCCGACGCCCCTGTGGTCACCCTTTTCGATGGCGGCGCCGATCTTTTTCAGTGCGCTCTGCGCCGCCTCACCCAGGATCCTCTCCCGTGGCGCCGCGTCCTTGTGGCAGGCCTCGCAACTGGCGCTCAGATCCTCCAGCCGCCGCCGCAGGTCGTCGAGGGATTCCGCTGCGGTGGCCTTGCGTCCGTCCTCGCTGGCGATCTTGATGCGGTTGACCAGCATCGACAGCCGGCTCATCACCCGCGGATAGGGTTCCTCTTCCAGGGTTTCGCTGTCCTCCACCGGCGTGTGGCTGAAATCCGGGGCGCGGTATAGCAGTGCGGTAACCGCCTTGTATTCCCGGTGACATGACTGACAACTGTTCTTTGCCAGCTTGCCCTGCAGGCGTTGCAGACCCTCCAGGTCGCCCGTCTCCCCCGCCTTCCGCATCTGCGCCATCAGTTCCGATTCCAGCTCGTCTTTCCATTCCGGCACCATATCGCCGATCTTGCGGTAGTCCGTATCCAGCCGGCCGAGCCATTTGGTCAGCAGCTCGCGTTTACCGAGGGCGGCATATTCGGTGACCGCCTGCATCTCCCGACGCAGGCGGAACATGGTGTGTAGCCAGACTTGGTGCTTGTTGGCGGGTGGGTACCATTGCCCGATGGAGGCGGGCGGGCGCTGGAAGCCGATCTCCCCTTCATCGGCAAATGGGGTTCCGCCGGCTGTGAGCATCAGGGCAACGACCAGGCATCGAAATCGGTTGTCTTTCATATTCGGCTCCTCAAGGTTTCATGTCGCATCGGGGGCAACATTCCCAGTTTAATTGATTTCGGTCAAAGCCACCTTGCGCCGTTTGCGGTTTTATCCTCTATTACCGATCTGGATTGAAAACAAGAGGAGAAGCCCATGGCCCAGGCATTTACAAAAACCATGGCGCGGAACATATTCTATGGGGGGACGTTGTTTTTCTTCCTGCTGTTCCTTGCGCTGACATTCGATTCCCACGGTCAGTTTCCCAGCCGGGACAACCGGGCCGCCCTGGAGTCGCCGGATCTTGGTCCCAAGATCGCATTGGGGAAGAAGCTGTGGGAAGAGAACGATTGCATCGGCTGTCATACCCTGTTGGGGGAAGGCGCCTACTTTGCCCCCGAACTCGGTAATGTCTACAAACGCTTTGGTGAGAGCAAAGAGGCGATCATGGGATTCATCAAATCCCGCCCGAAAGACGGTGTCCCGGGCCGGCGCAGCATGCCCCAGTTCAATTTTACCGATGAGGAACTGGATGCGTTGGCTGAGTTTCTGAAGTATGTCTCGGGGATCAATACATCACACTGGCCACCGAATGTGAACGGCTGACACGGGGGGAAGTCGCATGAAATATAAATCGCAGAAAGTCGCAAGACTCTACTTTATCGCGGCCCTGGTGCTGTTCGTGGCCCAGATCCTTTTCGGGCTCATCATGGGGCTGCAATATGTCATGGGGGATTTTCTTTTTCCCTATATGCCGTTCAACGTGGCGCGGATGGTGCACACCAATGCCCTTATCGTCTGGCTGCTGATGGCGTTCATGGGTGCCGCCTACTATCTGGTGCCTGAGGAGGCGGAAACCGAACTCGCAATGCCTTGGCTGGCGACCCTCATGTTCTGGATCTTCTTCCTGGCGGCGGGCGCCACGGTGGCGGGTTATCTGCTGCTCTCCTATTCGGATCTGGCCAAGCTGACCATGAACGATATGCTGCCCACCATGGGACGTGAGTTTCTGGAGCAGCCGACCATCACCAAGCTCGGCATCGTCGTGGTGGCATTGGCCTTCCTGCTCAATATCGGCCTGACGATCCTCAAGGGGCGCAAGACGGTAATCAATCTCGTGTTGCTGATGGGGTTGACCGGCCTGGCGGTGTTCTTCCTGTTCTCGTTCTACAACCCGACCAACGTGGTGCTCGACAAGTACTACTGGTGGTGGGTGGTGCATCTGTGGGTCGAGGGTGTATGGGAGTTGATCCTGGGCGCCATCCTGGCCTTCGTGCTGATCAAGACCACCGGCGTCGACCGCGAGGTGATCGAGAAGTGGCTCTATATCATCATTGCCATGACGCTGATCACCGGCATCATCGGCACGGGCCATCACTATTACTGGATCGGTACCCCGGAATACTGGCAGTGGTGGGGGTCTATCTTCTCCGCCATGGAACCGATTCCCTTCTTCATGATGACGGTCTTCGCCTTCAACATGGTGAACAAGCGGCGCCGGAACCATCCCAACAAGGCCGCCATGCTGTGGGCGCTGGGCACTGCGGTGATGGCGTTCCTCGGTGCGGGCGTGTGGGGCTTCCTGCACACCCTGGCGCCAGTGAACTATTATACCCATGGCTCTCAGATCACGGCGGCGCATGGCCACATGGCCTTCTATGGCGCTTATGTGATGATCAGTCTCACCATCATCTCCTACGCCATGCCGATGCTGATGGGACGCACTGCAGCCAACTCCAACCGGTCTCAAGTGAGGGAGATGTGGGGTTTCTGGTTGATGACCATCTCGATTGTCTTCATCACCCTGTTCCTCACCGGCGCAGGCGTGTTGCAGGCCTTCCTGCAGCGGATGGGCGAGAATCCAACGCCGTTCATGGTGGTGCAGGACAAGATCGCGCTGTTCTACTGGCTGCGGGAGATCACCGGTGTGGTGTTTCTCATTGGCCTGATCGTCTACCTCAGCTCCTTCTTTGTGGGTCGCAACGAACCGGAGCCGGAGGTGGCCGTTGCTGAATAAGCCATAACAACGATCCCGTTGTCGATATTCGGGCCGGTACCTTGTGCCGGCCCTTTTCTGTTTGGAACAGGGCTTAACATTTGTCAACGCAGCCCGCAGCGCGCTTTTGTTAGAGTGAGAAGAGGTCAACACGAACGAGAAGATGCCCATGGCGGAATCAGCGGTGGTGGAACAGAACGATAAGGAGAGAAGGTATCCCCCGGGTGATCTGGCGATATGGATCTTTATCCTGGCGGAACTTTCGGTGTTCGCCGTGTTTTTTGCGGCCTATGCATTCACCCGCTTGAACCACGTTGAACTGTTCAATGAGTATCAGCAGCATCTGGATCGCCGATCAGCGCTCATCAATACGTTGGCGCTGATCACAAGCAGCTATTTCGTGGTCAGGGCGGTTGCGGCCATCAAGGCGGATAACGCTAAAGGGTGTATACGCTGGCTGCTGGCCGCCATCGGGATGGGGTTCGTGTTCCTGGTGGTCAAATCGATGGAATATGCCCATCATTTCAGTTTGGGTGTCAATCTGAGCACCAACACGTTCTACATGTTCTATCTTTCGCTGACCTTTTTTCACTTCATGCATGTCATGATGGGGATGATCATCCTGGCGGCGGTGGCGTTCAAGGCGAAGCAGGGAGCCTACAGTGCCACGGAGCACACGGGCGTGGAGACGGGTGCTTCATACTGGCACATGGTCGATCTGGTATGGTTGATTCTCTTTCCGTTGGTCTATGTAATGCGTTGAGGCCGTGATGGAAAAACAACAGAAATTCGGACTGCGTCCTTGCACATGGGTCTATCTGGTGCTGGTGGGATTGACCTTCGTGACCTTCTTCATCGGTCAGATGGGGTTGTCGGGGCTGAAGGTGGCGCTTGCCGTTCTCTTCATTGCCCTCCTGAAGGGCCAGTTGGTGGGGGATTTTTTCATGGGCCTGCGCAGAGTCAAGGGGCTCTGGCGCTGGCCGGTGTTCATCTGGCTCTTCATTCCGGGTACCCTGATCACCACCGCCTTTTATCTGGCCGCCAGGGCGAGCACATGACGACACCGGGTTCCGCGCCAAAGGAAGAAAAGGTCACTGACCTGCCATTCTATAAGCCTCAAGGCGATGAGGTTGCCCTGTTCGAACACGCCTACCGTAACCAGCTTCCGGTATTGATCAAGGGGCCGACGGGTTGCGGCAAGACCCGCTTCGTCAACTACATGGCGGCGAAGCTGGCGCGTGATCTCTATACCGTGGCCTGCCACGATGACCTGTCCGCGGCCGACCTCGTTGGACGCCACCTGATCGGCGATGAAGGGACCTTCTGGAGCGATGGTCCGTTGACGCGGGCGGTGCGCGAGGGTGCGATCTGCTATCTCGACGAGGTGGTGGAGGCGCGCAAGGATACCACGGTGGTGCTGCATCCGCTCACCGATGACCGCCGCATTCTGCCACTGGAGCGTACCGGCGAGACATTGCATGCCCCCGACGGCTTCATGCTGGTGGTCTCCTACAACCCCGGTTACCAGAACCTGCTCAAAGGCATGAAGCCCAGCACACGTCAGCGTTTCGTGGCGATCCGTTTCGACTTTCCGGCGCCGGAACTGGAGCGGGAGGTGGTGATGGGAGAGACGGGGATCGATGCGGAAACGGCGGAGCATCTCGTGCGTCTGGCAAACGGGCTGCGCGCGTTGAAGGATCACGATCTGGAAGAGGCCGCTTCCACCCGCCTGCTGGTGTACGCCGCCAAACTCATCCTCGGCGGTTACGATCCAAGAGAAGCGTGCCGCGCGGCGCTGGTGGAACCGCTCACCGACGACGAAGAGACCACCTCTGCCCTGATGGAGGTGGTCGACATCTCTTTCCACCGGTAGTCTGATGGGGTGACGCGGCATTGCCCGTGGTGCATCCATTGACGAACAGACAGGGCTATCCACGATGGAAGAACAGGTTGGACAACTCTGGCATCGCCTGATCACCCGTGTCGCGGACACCCGGCATCCTGACGCCGCCGTGGCGCTGCGCGATATCGAGCGGACAGTGGGGGTGGTCTTCCGTGCGCTGGGTGGCGACGGCGGACTGCAGGTGGAGGCGGCGACGGGGGGGGAGCATGGGGCCCGGCGCGGCTGGCTGCAGCGCATCGCGGGCAGCGGCCGAAAGGTGGAGCTCGCCTGGCGCGACGATACCGCGTTGCGTCTGCCATCCACCATCGATCTTTTTCCCAGCGTTGGGCTGAATCGCGATCTCTATCTATGGCTGGCGGCGCTGGCGGTCGCCGAGGGTCCTCCGCAGGCCCCCTGGTTTGCTCGCAACCAGGCCCGGACGATGGCGACATTGACCGCCTTTCCGGGTATCGGGCCGCGTTATCGCAGACTGGTGGCGGCCCATCTCGCGCAACGACCGGACCCCGCCCGATTGCCCGCCGACGAGGCCGCCCAGGAAGCGGCGATCCGCGCTGCCTTGGAAGCCCCTGGCAGCGTGCGGCAATTGCCTCCCGCACGAAGGCCTCCGTATCCCGTGCCGCTCTGGTTACATCCCTCTCCACCGATAGCAGAAGGCGATGGGGCGGCGGGGGGTGAGGAAGGCGTCGGCAAGCCGGGCGGCAAGAGCCGGGATCCGGGCGATGGGCGTCGCCACCAGGCGGAACGCGTGGAGAGCCCGAGCCGCGATCGGGGACTGGTCACCATCCGCATGGAGAATATCTTCAGTTGGGGTGAGCACGTTCGGGTGGATCGCGGTACTGATGAGGACGACGACCTCGAACAGGCGCGCGACGTGGCCGATGACATGGAGCGCATGAGCATCACCCGCGATGGCAAGGCCGCAAAGGGACGCTTGCGGTTCGATCTCGATCTGCCTTCCGAGGCGGCCGATGATCTGGTGATCGGCGAAGGAATCCGCCTGCCGGAGTGGGACTACAAGAAGGACCGTCTGCTGGAGGATCATTGCCGAATCGTTCCCATGGTGGCGGTTGACGCGGAGGCCTGTGTCCTGCCCGAACACCTGCGGCGGACGGCGAAGAAACTGCGCGCTCAGTTTCAGCAATTGGTCCCCGGGCGGGTGTGGCGCCGCGCCCAGCCTGATGGCAGTGAGATCGACATCGACGCCTACCTGCGTTACGCCAGCGACCGCGCCGCGGGGTCACATCCGGCGGGTGATACCCTCTACCAGGATCTGAAGGTTGGGGCGCGGGATCTTGCCTGCCTGCTCCTGGCGGATCTCTCGCTCTCCACCGATACTTATGTGAACGACCGCCAGCGGGTGATCGACGTGATCCGCGACGCCCTGTTCCTTTTCTCCGAGAGCCTTGCCGCCACCGGCGATGCCTTTGCCATCCACGGTTTCTCCTCGCGCAAGCGGGACCCGATCCGCTTCCATCGGATCAAGACCTTCAGAGAAGACTACGGGGGCGGTATCCGGGGGCGCATTGCCGCCATCAAGCCCGGCTATTACACGCGCATGGGGGCGGCGGTCCGCCATGCCGCCAATCTACTCAGGGAGCAACCCGCCGGTCACCGCTTGTTGCTCATTTTGACCGATGGCAAGCCCAACGATCTAGACAAGTACGAGGGCCGCTACGGCATCGAGGATACCCGTCACGCCGTGCAGGAGGCCCGGCGGATGGGATTGCAGCCATTCTGTGTCACCATCGACGAAAAAGCCAACGACTATCTGCCCCACCTGTTTGGCACCGGGGGCTACATCGTCATCCGCAAACCGCGGGAACTGCCCCGCAGGCTACCGTTGCTCTACGCGCGGTTGACCCGCTGAATCATGGGAGCGCCAAAGGCGGCAGCCGGCACCTATATCCTGATCCTGTGCTCTGCGCGCGCGCGGACCCTGGAGGTGGGGCGGTTGGGTCGGTTTCCCCTGCAGCCAGGCTACTATCTCTATGTGGGCAGCGCCTTTGGACCGGGCGGTGTGGCGGCGCGGTGCGGTCATCATATGCGCATCTCGGCGCGCCCACGATGGCATATCGACTACCTGCGCGCCGTCTGCAGGCTGGAGCAGATCTGGTACACCCATGATGCCGTGAGGCGGGAGCATGAATGGGCCGGCCGCCTCGCCAGTATGCCCGGAATGGAGGCGCCCTTGCCGGGGTTCGGCGCCAGCGACTGTGGGTGCGCCACCCATCTTTTCTTCTGTCGGACACCCCCCTCTATCAGCGCCTTTCGGCGTCGAGTCAAGAAGCAGGAAACGCGCCTGGAGAGGGTGCAGGTGCTTGATGACAAAAGTCAGTTTATCGATTATTAACCCGGCAACAATATATATCGTATTCAGGGCTTCAGGCAGGCGCCGGACCTGCGTTCCAGCGCGCTGGACAGGATGTCCAAGTGTCGCAAGTGCATGGATGCACTGGAGCGACCTTGGCAAGGGAATGACCCTTGCCTGCGCACTGCGCCTTGTTCCGGCGCCTGCCTGAAGCCCTGAATGCGATATATTAGTGTTGCCGGGTTAATAACTACTTTTCCTAACGGCTCTTTCTGTCGCCGGAAAAGAGACGCCCTTTGCTATACACTACGTCACATCTGCTGCTATGGATGCCCCGTGAAAGACGACAAGGAGCGGTGTATATCGTGATCACGGGCAGGCCCGAAACAGGAACCACATCGATGATAAAAAATCCGCTTCTATCCATCCGTCAATTGGGACAAAGTATCTGGCTCGACGATATCCATCGTGGAATGCTGAAGCGGGGGGCACTCGCCGAGCTGGTCAGACAGGACGGAATAGCCAGCGTCACCTCCAACCCCTCCATCCTTGAAAAGGCGATCATCCGGCATGACGATTACCAGACCGAGATTCTCAATCTGGGTGCACTGGGCCGCAGTGCGGTACAGCTCTATGAGCAGGTCACGCTGGAGGATCTGCGCAAGGCCGCCGATCTGTTGCGTCCCGTCTACGACGCAGCGGAGGGCCAGGATGGCGTGGGTATTAACCCGGCAACAATATATATCGCATTCAGGGCTTCAGGCAGGCGCCGGAACAAGGCGCAGTGCGCAGGCAAGGGGCATTCCCTTGCCAAGCACTGGAACGCAGGTCCGGTGCCTGCCTGAAGCCCCTAACCCTATGATATTCAAAGACAGGCCGTGGCGTGCCGGCCCGCAGACTGCGTTGTCCCATCTTGCTGTAGGGTGG